>ENA-UOXV01000643-UOXV01000643.1-marine-metagenome-genome-assembly--contig:-NODE-643-length-50631-cov-7.424727_pt1 | contig 50631 bp, 49 predicted proteins | sample MGYA00238165_ERZ766961 | MGnify/ENA primary metagenome ERZ766961 (study PRJEB28924, sample SAMN03173240) | marine metagenome | biome: Marine; feature: Water; material: Subsurface seawater | place: North... | reverse complement strand
AGGAATGCTAATTCCCAGCTCAGCTGCCACTCCAGAAAAACTATTTGAGCTTGAACCATCTTCAGAAACTGGTAAAACTTTTGATATTGAAGTATATACTGGTTCTGCAATGAAGAAGACATAAATCGTCATTGAAGATATAATTATTATAGGTAACCCAATTAAAATTAAAATATTTTTCAATATATAACTTTTTAGTTCTTTTAATGAAATTTTTTTTTGATTTTTTGATTCTTTAAAAACATCAACTTTTTTAAGATTCTTTTCTAATTCATTTGGAGTTGATTGATTAATTTTGTCTTTAATCTCGTTATTATATTTTATTAAATGTTTGGCAGGTATCTGCCCATTTTTAATCCAGCCTGAAAGAGTTTGAGGTGTTACTTTAAAATACTTTGCAACTTCATAATTTCGTCTAAAATTAAAATGACGCATTATATCAAAAAGAATTTGTTCTACTTCTTGGCTATTATTTTTCATTCTTATTTTGAAAGACCTTCTTCATTTACACCAACTAAGTAAATATCAAAAAGACTTGCACCAAAAGATTGCGTACTTCCAACAAAGATAATATTTTTATTTGGATCTTCGAAAACAGACCAACCCCAATCTTTATGATCAGAAGTTCCATAAGCGTATGACCAAAGAATATTCCCATTGTTATCTATTTTGGTAAGGAAAGCATCCTCTTTAGAATTTTCTGATAAAGATGTTCCTACTATAACGAAATCTCCAGACAACGTACTTGTTGCTCGAAATTGATTATTTATATTTCCATTATTTTTAAATTTTCTTTGCCATTCAACATTTCCATAACTATCAATTTTAATAATTTTTGGCTCATAATTTGATGGATTCTCAATTGAATTGATTGAAGCACAAATTATAAATTTACCATCATTTGTAGAGCTTATACTATATGCCGTTTCATCTACAAAACCTCCAACACTCAACTCTTTTTCCCAAACCAAATTGTAGTCACTATCAATATTTATTACTAGAATATTTTTTAATTCAGTGCTATATCTATCTCTAGCTCCAACAATTAAAAACCCACCATTTACTATTTGTATAATATCATATGCCCATTCATGATTTGGATAGGCTTTATTACCATATGCATTCTTTGATATCAAGTTTCCATTTAAATCAATTTTTAATAAAAAAACATCAGTATTTCCTGATGAAATGGAAGGACTATTGCTATGCCCTGCTATTAAATAGCTACCATCGTTAGTTTCTATTACTGCTTCACCAACATCCCAGCCTACTCCACCATAGTTCTGTTCCCAAATAATATTTCCTTGAAAATCGGTTTTAATGGCATAAATCTGCTGATTATTTCCAAAAGACCAAGAGTTACCAATAAATAAAAAGCCTCCATCAGAAGTTGAAATAACATCTAAACCTTCATCATCCTCACTGCCCCCAAAAGTATGATCCCATTCAGCAACACCTTTTTCGTCAGTTTTTATTGCCCATAAATCTGTTTGACCATTTACTTTAGAAGAAGTACGACCAGTAATTATAATCCCTTTATCGAAAGGTGAATATGAAGCTTCCCAACCATAATCATAACCTATTGAACCGTATGTTCTTGAAAAACCTATATTGGTTTCACTCCAATTAAAGTTTTTACCTATATCTTCACATGAAAGAAATAAACATATTGAAACAAGTATAAATTTATTTTTCAAATATAATCTATTGTGTTCTTGCTAAAATAGCTATAGTTACTATAGATGAAATTAAAGTACTGATTTGTTGAAATCGATCTGGAGACATTTTTTGATCAGTTAAGGGTTTTTCACTAACAAAAATTGAACTACCAGGTAGAACCTTAGCATTACTACGAAAAGTTATCTTTGTTGCTTCTCCATATGGAGTAATTAATACAATATGTTTTTTATCTCCATTTGCAGTTAATCCCCCAGCAAAACTTATATAATCTTTTGCATTATTTTTATTATTCCATGCAATATTACCTGGATTGTGAACTTCTCCATTAATTTTAACTACTCCAAAAAAAGGTCGTGCAATGACTGTATCACCAGGAGATAAAATTAATTCACCGGTTTTTGACCCAAAAGACATACTATCTCTTTTTATAATTACATTATTAATTTGACTTGTTTTAAGGAGACCACCAGCTCTTAATAAAATAGAATTAAGACTTTCCTTATAATTTATTAATGAGTACGTACCAGGGTTTTTTACTTCACCTTTTACTATTATAAATTTAGATTCAAGAGAATTATTTTTAAGATGAAAAGATATGTGATCATTTGGTAAAAAGACATAATTAGTATTCTCAGAAAAATTAATATCTACAATCTTTTTTACTTTTTCTTTATCTGAAAGTCTAACTAGCTCTACATGCTTTAAATCACTTTCTTCAACGTCAAGAATTTTAAGAATTATTTCAAAAGTTAAATTGTCAAACCATGGTATTTTAAAAACAGGTTTATTATTTACAGTAGAAGAAATATACTTAGACTTAATACTTCTTTGTGGAATAATTAAACTATCTCCATTTATTAAAATTGTATTACTAAATTTTGATTTTATAATAAATTGATTAGGAGCCTCTATTCGAGATATTAAAGCTTGTTCCTTTCCATTTCTGTTTATACCACCAGCAAACTTTAGTAAATTATCAATACTTTCATTTTTCTTTATTTCAAAATACCCTGGTATTAATACTTGCCCAGTTAAAGCAACAACATCTCCTCTGGAGGATACAACAACAATATCATTATCAAGTAACTTAATAAATTTTGAAATTCCGGTTCCCGTAATCATAGGGTAAATATCTAAAGAATCAATGAATGAGCCATTTCTTTGAATTTTTATATTTCTTAAAGTTCCTGTTTTACTAATACCTCCAGAAAGAACAAGTAGATTGAAAATACTTATCGAAGGATTAACAACATAGTTACCCGGAAAGGGTACATGACCTGAGACATTAATATTAATGTCTTTTACTTCACCAATTGAAAACTCCAAAAAAGTTAAAGGTGGGTCAGAATTAAGTGTTGAGTAAACCTTAGAAAATCGATCTTTTAAGTAAGACTTTGCTTGTTCTTGAGTTTTACCTCCTAAATATAAAAGTCCGACATTTTTAACGAAAATAGTTCCATCTCTTTCTAAATTGAGTCGCACGCTCTGTTCAGCTTGTCCCCAAGTGGAAATGATAACCTCATCGCCATAACCTAAAATATATTTTGAATCAATATTAGTGTTATCAATAAACTGTATAGAATCTCTTATTGTAAAATATTTATAACCAAAATATTCTAAAGGTGGAATACTATCAGTTCTAATTAAAAGACGATTTAAATTATTTAAATCTTTTTGGACAACTTTCATTCTTTCTTGATAATATTCTAATATTTCTCGTGATTGAATTAATAATTTAACAGGTGTAGAGTTTTTATCTTCTTCACCTTTTATTCCTTGATTTATAACTTCAGAGGCTTGGTTTGCTCGTTCTTTATCTTCATATGCTTTGCGAAGATCATTTAATTCTTCAAGACTTTGAGCATTAATAAAACTAAATAATAATATTAATAATATTCGGGTAAATCTAATTTGTTTTAACATATACATTCAAAAATTTAAATAAAACTCTGATTATTCGAAACAATTAAAAGTTAATATATCTCGAGATAGAAAAGATAATCGTATTAGTTTTTCTGGAATTAGCTAGTCTTCCCTTATCAGAGTCAATTGGATTTCCTTTATTATTTACATAATAATAATCAGGAAATCCTAAAAATGCTTCGTATTGTTTCTCAAAATAAATTCCAAACCATATATTTTCATATTTATATCTACTATCTAATCTAAATTCAAACTTTACTTCTGCTGGTCGATATGTAACTATTCCGTGACGTTCATAATTAAAAGCTGGAATAATCATAATTTTATCTGATAAATATCCAAAATAAATATACCAATCATCTGAGTCAGAGCCTGAATGGGCTGCCCATCTCCTTCCATGATAAGAACTATAATCATAGAGTCCTCTATGGTACCAAGTACCTGGCCCAGTTAATCTATGCCTTGATGAGTAAGTTATCATCAAATTTGTCCATTCAAATCCCCATATCCAATTTTTATTATTTCTAAATCCAAAGTCTCTAATACCAAAAATTGTTGCCATGCTATGATCCGGCTGGGACAGAAAATCAGCTAAATACATACGATTATCATTAAAGCCAAATTCAGCGTATAATTTTAAATTTCTTTTTGGGAGTATTATTGATACATATCCAGAAATTGTTTGATCCCATAAATCATGGCCTCCTACTGTATATTCTGCATCAATTAAATTACTCGTAAATATTCCTTCAAATATTATTTTTCTAGCATCAGATTTTTTCCATTTATATTCATTATTTGTTATACCTCCAGTTAAATAATTTCTACTTAGACCAAATGTTAAAAGAATAGGTCCATACCAAGAGATTCGTGTATTCAGAGATGTAAAATACTTTGCAAAATGCCCACTATTATTATTTATTTGTGAAAAACTATAAAGACTATAAAGACCAAACTTACCAAATCTTATTTCTTTTATTGTTCCAAGAATCTGAGAATTAAAAGCTTGAGTATTATTTGTCATTTGTAAACTAGAATGAATTCCTGGCCCCCACCATTTATTTCCATTATGAACTCCAAGTCCAATTCCTTTATAATGAATGAAAGCGAGTAAGTTTCTAAGACCTTTATTTGAAGGTTTTTGATTTGGTCCTAATTCTTGATCATTAAGAACAGAAAAGTTTGTTTTTCGTTTGACATTATTAACATCAAAATAGTTGGTGTTAAGCAAGTATGGTTCAGCAATGAATGAAATAAAATTATTACTAAATGAAAATTGAAAAGAAGTAAATTGACCAATACCCTTAGATATGTATCTTAAATCCATATTCTCTTGATTTGGTGAATTATCATTAAAATAAAATTCATTTTTAAATTTTAATGATAATAGAGAACTATCTGTTTTAAAAAATAGAGGACGAAACATATTTGCTTGTAATGGCAAATCACCATTAAACTGTTTTTTTTCGTATGTTAAGGTATAATAAGGATCTGCAGGAATATGAGTCTGTGAAAATAAAACAGAATATTGCAAAAAAAAGATGAAGAAGAATAGTATTTTAAATTTTGAGAAAATATTATAATTCACAATATATTTATTTATTTATTGTTTTTAACACTTGAAAAGTTAAAGTAATATAATTTCTTCTAATAATATTATGTTTGTAAAGAATTAATTTATGAGCAATGAATATATATGCAATAATTTAAAAGTAATTTTTTGGTGTAAACATTGCAAATGTAATTCAAGAAAAAAATGAACGATTCAAAAAATGCTATATATAGGTTTATTTTAAAATTTAAATATGAATCAAAAAAAGTAAATTATTTAATTTGAATTAAAAAAAATCCTTCTCAATATAAACGAGGAGCTAAACCAAATTGAAAAAATAATCAAAAAATACCAAATTGAAATTGATATCTGAAAGTATGATAATATCAAACCACTAAAAGTAATTAATACAACTAAAACATCTAGCGTCGAAAAATTTCCAATATCACAGCCTAGCCTTCTCTCAAAAAGAAAAATAGTATAAGATAAAATCGATGAAGTTGTAAAAATTTTTATAAATAAATCAATATTAATACTTTTAAATATATCTGTAAAAAATATAATCAAAGTTAATTGAATTACATAACATGAAATTATTTTACCGCGATTATTAAATAAAAAACTAGATATAATTATTAATGAAATAAATTGAAATAAATTGAAATAAATTGAAATACTATAATTCAAAAATATAGAAATTAAAAGTCCAAGAAATAAAAATATCATAAATAATGTTCTGTAAATAAAAGGATCTTTTTTTATTTTATCTTTTTTCTGCCAATTATAGAACTTACTAGTAATTTTAGTTAATAGAGGAACATATGTTTGTACAGGAGGTGTAAGAATAAATAAAAGTATAAAAGAAAAATGTAATATCATAACATTTACAGGCAACACTGTTTCATAACTAAAGACTGTCATTATAATTGTAATTATTGTAATAATTAAAATTGATGTTATAGAGGCAAGGTAACTACCACTATTTTGTATAACTAAGTGGTGAAAATGAATAGTATCAGCATTCATTGGGTTTTTTTTTGAAATAATTCTAGTGAAAAAAACACGTGATGTATCTGCAATTAGATAAGATGATAATAAAATTATTGGTGTCATTGCTATATTGTTAGTAGTTGACCAATTATTTGCAAGTAATGGTAAAACAGCAATATGAAAACCTAAAAGTAAGCTTCCAACATCTCCCATAAATATTTTTGCAGGACGTTGATTATAAACTAAATATGATAATAATATAATTGCAAAGATAAAACTTAATGTATTAATTGAATCTGGCCCTGATATGCCTAAGCCTAGTGAAATAATTAAAACAAAACTAGCAGCTAAACCATCTAATCCATCTATAAGATTAATCGCATTAAATATTCCAATAAACCAAATTAGAAAAATACCTAAAAGCTGAAATTGTGATAAAGTAAAGGTTAAACTATAAAAGGTGAATGTGTCAAATCTACCCCAAAATAAGCTTACTAGATAAATTACTAGACAGAACTGAACTAATAATTTACCCTGCCAAGGAAAAGAGTAATTATCATCTACAAAACCCAAAATAATTGTAATTAAGCCACCAATCAAATACCAATTTGGTGCTAAGCCTGAAAACCAAAGTATAGCTAAAAATAATGGACCAAAAATTAATCCTCCAATAGGTGAAATGGGTGAGGTATGTTTTTTTCGATAATTTGGATTATCATAAATATAATACTTAGTTAGATTTTTTAAAGCAATTTCAAAACATAATATCATTACTGAAAAAATAAATAGAATTGGAAAAGGCATTTATTATTTACTTAAATTTTAAAATCATGTTTAATTGTTTTCTTTAATGCTTCAACAATTTTATATGGTGGAATAAAATTTGTAGAATTAAGCTTTTTTGAGTTAATGGTAGTATTTGCACAGAATTTTTTAATTCGAACTAAACTAACATTATTTTTAATTTTTAATATTTTTGAAAAAATATCAAAAATTGCACCAAATATTATCCCTATAAACTTTGGTAGATAAAAATAACTTTTATTTTGCCCAAGTTCTTTTTTTATCATCATAATCATCTCTTTCATTGACATATCTGGCTTGTCTGTAAAATTATATATTTCAAAACCATTATTAGGTGAATATAGCAACTGCTTAATAAAAGCTACTAAATTACCTACATATGCTATAGATTTTTTATTTTTACCATCTCCAATCATTAAAAAATTTTTATCTGAAATCTGTTTTATTAGATTATAAATATTCCCTCTATTCCCTTCACCAAAAATTACAGTTGGTCTAATTATATCTAACCTTCTACTAGTGGGGTTTTCATTATACCATTTAATTAAAATATTTTCTGCTTCTAACTTACTTTTTCCATAATGATTAAATGGTTCACAATTATGATATTCATCAGGGTATATATTTTTAAGTCCATAAACTGCAACGGTGCTTGTAAAAATTATATGATTTATAGCATTTATACTCATTGCCTTAATGACATTTTTTGCTCCTTCAACATTAGTCTCATAATAACCATTAGGATTAGATAAGTTATCTACGTGCTCAGCAGCTAACAAGACTATACAACCAACACCTTCTAATTTATTTTTAAAGGAACTTAAATCTCTGACGTCTATTTTTATATTTTCATGTTTAGTATTTAAGTTTACTTTTTTATCTAAATTAACTATTTTTTTATTTTCAAGATTATTGATGAGCCTAGTTCCAATGAACCCAGACCCACCTATAATACAAATTTTATCTTTATTGTTTTTGGGATTCATCTATTCTTTTTTGCATAATAGAGGATGCAAAATTCAAATCATACTCTTCATCAATATCAACACTTTCCATTGAATCCATTATAAAAAAATATGGATCAGAACCAATTCTGCTCTTATTATCTAAAAAACTTTTTCTTGAAAAAATATATATACAACTATTTTCATCATATATTGGTTCTAAGTTTTGAGTTTTAATGAGTTTGTGTGGATGATGATTTATAGGTTGATATTTTGAATTATATATTCTTTTGTAAATTTTATTGACAGAGAATAGTGATTCATGATTATGAATTTTTTCAAAATATTTGGTTACTGATTCACGAATTGTTTCAGGTTTAACTAAAGGAGTTGTACTATGTGTTTGTAAAAAATATTCACCTTCAGTTAGGTTAAGATCGTAGGCGGTTAACTGATAAGCTTCATTAGATTCTAGATTAAGTAAATGTTTTGGTCGCTTATGAATAATTACATCAAAATTTTCAGTGGCATTATTTGCTATTATATCTGAATCAGTATTTATTATGATTTCACTTATAACTCCACTTTTTTGTAAAGAGTCTAAAATCCAATGGAATAAAGGTTTTTCACAAAAATCCCTCATATTTTTATTTGGGACTCTTTCAGAAGACTCTTTCATAAACATCATTGCTTTAACTTTCTCAAGTTTCATAAAAATATTAAGATTTAAAATATTGATTTAGATATTTTTTAAAACTTGAACTTGGAGAAATTTCTTTTATAAACATTTTCCCTATACCCTTGGATAATATAAATCTGTATTTTCCACCTATATTTTTTTTATCATGCAAAAGTGTTTTTGCAAATTCATCTACATTGATTTTAGGTAATCTCACATCTTTACAAATATAACTTAACTGTTTTTTAATTATATTTCTTTCAATCATAGTCATAAAATTAAGCTTGACTGAAATAAAATTAGCTAAATCCATACCAAAACTAACTGCTATACCGTGGGGTATCTTATAGTTTGTTATTGATTCTATAGCATGTCCAAATGAATGACCATAGTTAAGGAGTAATCGTTCACCTCTATCAAATTCATCTTTTTCAACAAATTTCTGTTTTATTTTCAAAGTCCTTTTAATTAATTTTAAAACTGATTCTTCATTATCTAAAGTCTCTTGATAGTGTTTTTTATAAAAGTTGAAGTCCTTTATGTTAGAAACTAGATGAAAATGGAGCATTTCACCCATTCCAGATTTAAAATCTATATTCGATAACGACTTCAAAAAAAAAGGCAGAATAAATATTTTACTTGGTGGATAAAAATTACCTAGTTGATTTTTATAACTTTCTATATTTATTGATGTTTTGCCTCCAATACAACTATCGCCTTGGGAAAGTAAAGTAGTGGGAAAGAAAATCCAATTAACTCCTCTATACAATATTGAAGATATAAATGCAGTAATATCCTGAGTTATTCCACCTCCAATACAAATTAATTTATTATTTTTTCTAAAATTAAATTTAATAATTTTTTTTATAATAGGTTTTACGCCATCATAACTTTTTGTTTTCTCTAATGCATTAATTTTAATATTTATATTTTTATTAATTAAAGTTAAGATCCTAGTTTCAAGTGTATTATAAACTTTTTTATCAATTATAATAATATCACCCATTTTTACTTGCTGAAGTAAATGGTCATTTAAACTTCCACCAAAAATAATTTTATAATCTTTTATTGAACTTTTTATATTCATTTTATATTATTGAATAACCTCCATCAATTATAATGTTTTGTCCAGTTATATATGTATTTTGATCACTTGCTAAAAAATCTACAACCTTAGATATTTCATTTGTATTAGCGAATCTTTTTAACGGAATTTCTTTTGATAATGTATTTATTTCAGTCTTAGTTAATGACTTTTTTGTAAGCTCGGTAAGTGTAAAACCTGGAGATACAGAATTTACAATTATATTAAACTCAGCACCCTCTAATGCCGCTGTTCTTGTGTAACCTGAAAGCCCAGCTTTAGTCATTGAATATAAGGATCTATTAACTTTTGAAATTATTGACCAAATAGATAATATATTAACTATTCTACCAAATTTATTTTTTTTCATATATGGAAGAATTTCTTTAATTATGTAAGTAGGCGCTTTTAAGTTAGTATTTAATATCGAGTCATAATCTTTTTTTGAATATCTCTCAATAGGTTTAATAATATTTATACCTGCATTATTAATACAAATATCTATTTTTTTATTTTTTATTCTTTCAATAAAGTTAAAAATATTTTTTTCAGTTGAGAAATTAGCTTGAATCCATTCTATTCTTGGATTCTGGTTATTTGAAATAAGCTTATTTATTTTATCCTTATTATTACCAGTAAGGATTAGCTTAGTTCCATGTTTTAAAAGCTCATTTGATATTGATTTACCTATCCCTTGCGTTGCTCCCGTAATTAAAATTGTTTTATCAGCCATATAACTAGAATGATTATTAATATTAATAAAATTAAATATTAATTTGCAGGGTATTCTGCTTTCCCAATTATTGCATCACAAATTCCTAATAACCATATATGGTGAATCATTTCAACAATATTATAGGCTCTACTATTTACCCAAAAATTAATATCGCCTTCTTTTTTCAGACTATTTTGTTCATCAAAACCAGTAAAAGTAATAACAGGTAAAGAAATCTCTTTTGAATATTTAGCAGCCTTAACAACATTTGGAGACATACCACTAGAACTGATTAAAATTACAGCATCATTTTTATCTGCATATATTTCAATAGCTTTAGCCATCCATTCTTCATATCCATAATCATTAGATAAACATGTTATGAGGTCTGCTTCATTAAAGTTAATCATTCTAGTTTTCGCATTTTTACTAAAGTCAACAGCAACATGACTAGCAATAGCAGCACTACCACCATTACCTATTATTATTGTTTTACCACCTTCATTATTTATTTTTGTTAATAAATTTTTCAATTTAATTAAATCATCTAGTTTAGATGAATCAAAAAGAGGGTTTTTATAAAGCTCAAAGTATTCTTCTAACCAAATTTTATTCATTTTTTTCCTTCTTTGTAAGTTTTATCTATTAATTTCATAACGTTTAATGCTTGATTCGAATTTCCTATATCAATTTTTTTTCTCTTAACTATTGATTCTAGAAAATGGTTTATTTCACGTTGCCAAGAGTTGTCAACTTCGAAAGTTATATGTTCTTCATCTTTCCATGTAGCTGATGGTGCACTTGTCCTATTTTTAGCAATTGATAATGTTTCATCACCGTAAGTTCCTGAGGAAGTTTTCAAACCATTTAAAACCATGTAACCTTTCTCTAAAAAAATTTCTAGAGAAAATAAATGTCGCCATTGTGTCATAGTTGAGTGTAATGAAGCAACAACACCAGTTGATGAATTTTTATATATTGCAAAAACATTATCTTCAATTTCAAGATTCCAATATAAACTTGACACATCAGATTTAACTTCATCAAAACTTCCTCCAAACATTAAAAGAAGATCTAACATATGTATTCCTTGATCTAATAAAATTCCTCCACCAGCTAATTTTTTCTTTGAACGCCAGGTATTAAAGAATGCTTTATCCACGCTTTTTCCATATCTCCCTCTCATCCATAAAACATTACCAAAATCTCCTGATTTAATTAAACTTTTTATTTTAATAATACTATCATGGTGACGATGATTAAAGCCATACATCAACTGTTTACCAAAAAAATTTTCAATTGAAATAATCTCAGACATTTCTTTAGCATTAAAAGCAGGTGGTTTTTCACAAAAAACATGTTTACCTTTATTTAGTGCTTTTTTTGTTAGCGAATGATTTAAATAATTAGGTGTACATATAAAAATAATATCGATTTCATTATTATTAATTATTTCATTAGCACTCTCAGCAATATTATATGAACAATTATTTTTATCGATTTCTGAATCATAAACTAAATCAATTGATAAATTATATTTGGAGTTAACTAGTGCTTTTGCACGAATTTTACCCATTTTACCAAATCCAATTATTCCGACTTTAAGCATATCACAAATTAAGATAAATTATTTCATCTTTAACTAAACTAATTGGATTATTTTTTGGCATTGGTGCAATGTAACCTATTTTTTTTTCAACTTTGGATATATCAGGTTCAGTTTTTATTGAATTTAAAATAGCTTCATTAATTTCATCAATATCTTTGCTTATTAATGTAGCACACGATTGATAAATATCAGGAATAGATTCATGCTTGATTTCATGAATAATTATATTATTTGATAAATAGCATGCTGTAAATAATGTTGAAGAATAATGACCAATGTAAGACGAACAATTAGGAAAATAGTTTAAAGCTACTTTAACATTTGGTAAATCTGTAAGATCTTTGTAGAGTGACTGATTAGACCTTGGATGAAATTTTATATAAAATGAATCAAGTCTAATTGCTAATTCTTTATAAAACAAAACTAGTTTTTTAAAGTCTTTTAATTGCATTCGATTATCTTCGACAAAAGTTTGAGCCAAATAACAAACTGAATCAATTCTTTCATTATTTAGTATTTTTAAAGTGTTAAAAATATCAATAGAGCCAACAATCTTCATTCTACTTGTATCAATTCCATATTTAGTATTGAACAAGTCTTTATAAAATTCAGAATAAATCAAAAACTTAGTTGGGAAAGTGAGTTCATTATTAATTCTAGTATTTAATAACTTGAGACCCACAATTAAGTGTCTCAAGTATAATAATAAAATTAATAAAAATGGTTCTTTAATCAATTTAGAAAGTTGACGTAATGCTTTAATGTATTTGTAATTTTTTTTAATATTTTTAAACATACTAAAACTTGACCTTTGAATATGACTTATATCAAATCCATGCTGTAATAATACAGTTTTATATTTATATATATTGCAAACAGCTATCCAGAGAACATCGGGGACTCTATAGCCGCCAAATAAAACTAAATCTGGATTAATATCCTCTAATGTTTTTCTTATGTTTTTCTTATTGTAGAAATCACCATTTATGATTTTAATATTACTATACTTTTTAATTTTATTATAAGCAGCATTAGTTTGGTCTTTACCTTCGTAACCTGAATCATATGAGATAAAATATGCCTCAACTTTATTATTATCTTTTTCTAATTCTTTAAGAATAGTGATTGGATATCTAGCTAGTAGAGAAATTGTAGCATCAATAAAAATAATACGCATTTATTTTATATTTCTCTTTTGTAAACAAAATAATGATTTTCAAATGGTCCAAGGAATAAATGAGTAAAAATATATTTTGAATATATTTTAAAGCCTAGATTCTCATTTACTAAAAAACTTGAATCAATTTTTTTTAATTCTTCATTATTTTGAATAATTGGAGCATTATCTTTAAAATTTCTAATACTATTAAATGTAGTTTTGGCACATATTAATTCTTCAAATAATTTATATTTTTTTTCATCACTGAAATCAATTATTTCAAAAAATGATTTTTTCCTAAAACAATCAAGTTTTGAATTAAACCCAATGTTTATTATCTGGAAATCATCATCTGATAATAATTCATTTATATAACCAAAATCACTAATAACATTTTCTATTATATGTTTTTCAGGTTGGTGATATTTTTTACCTTTACCAAAATATCTTGGGTCAAAGTGGTTTGGATCATCATCATTTGTTGATTGAATACTTGTACTATCTATACCCATATTCTTTGAGCTTTTATGAATAGTATAGCTCATATCAACACCGATTAAATATACTTTTTTAAAGCCTAAATGTTTCAGTATTTGCAAACCATCCATTACAACTGAACTACCTGGATAAATATATGGTAGTGTATTAGAAAACCCACGACCATTTCGAGGAAACGTCCAATATATTTTATCTTTATTAAATTTTCTATTAATATAATCATCACCTCTTAAGTGAAATGCTGGTAAGAATGTCATGTCAGAAACTTCTTGATGAAAAGTTATATCCTTTAAAACATCATTCACGACTAAATTATCAGAGCAGCAAAAGAAATTTGGCTTCCAACAAACTTTTTCTAATAAAAAATTATAATGATTAAAGCACATAATATTTTTGTTATTTAATAAATATAATGGAGTTTTATTTAAACTTGGTCCGTTACCTAAGACAAACGCTTCTTCTCCTTCAAATTTATTTTTTATAGAGCTCCATTTAATTGAAATATTTTTTTTATTATATTTATAAATAACTAAAGTTGATTTAAATCTATTTATTATTTTTTTTATTATAATACTCAAACTATCATCAATTAATAAATGAAAAATTCTATTAATTAATTTCATAATTATAACTTCGATTTGATTTCATTATTTTTTGATCCACTATTAATAATAAGACTATACCCCAAAAAAAATACCCCACCATTAAAGTATAAGACATTTGAATAACCCAATGAAATAATATAGCGTTCCAGGATAGAATTTTATTTATACCCATTAAAATAAAAATAAGTATATAAATAATGAGACCAATAATGCCTGTTGATATTCCAATAACACCAAAGGCATTATGGATTGTTCCTCTAGCAAAAGAATTACTTTTACCATGTGATCCATAGTTATTTATCAACCAACCTTGATAATTTGAGTACCCCTCTCCAATTAGAGGGTTGCTATTATTTGAATTAAAATAATTTATTAATACAGGAATAGAATTAATTCTACTTTCTTCACTTCCAGCTGTATTAAAAGATAATAGAGCAGAAACTGCGTTATTACTTCTACTTATTATATTTTGAAAATTATTTGGCAAAAATATTATTATTGAAAATATAATTGAAGTTATAGCTAAAAGGGTCTTTATCTTTATGGAAACACTACTGTTTATAACTTTATATGCCAATATAAATGAAAATATAGCTATTCCTGTTAAGGATAAAGTCATAACTAATAAAAAAACTAATAATGAAATTATTATTGATTTATAAGGGAATCTTTTATTGTTTAAAAGATAAAAAACAAGGCATAAATAAATAGCATAGAAAGACGGCTCATCAAAAGTTGCTCTTACCCTATAAAAGCCTCCAACCCAACCTCTTACTGAATAATCAAAAAATATACTATCATGCCCAAATGGCTGCAAACTTAGTAATGTTACACATAAATCATACAATGAAAATGGAACTGTAATTAAAAAACCAACAATAACATAAAAATAAAATTGATCAAAGTCATTAACTCTATAAGATAATACAATTGGTAGAACCATTAAAATAAATACTACAAATGAAAAAATCCAATTAAATGGTAATTGATTATAATAAACAGTTATTAAACACCAAAAAAGAAAAAAAGATATTATTGGCATTATTTTTTTACTAAATATTAGATTTTTTTTAGTATAAATATATACTAAAAATAATAAAATATGAAAAAGAGTAGGAAGATTAAAGTTGTATTCACCTATCATTAATCCAAATGCATGAAATGGAAAGGTTAATAAATATAATTTAAAAAATTGATTTAACTTAGATTTTTTTTTCAATATAAAATTTCTTTAATTAAATCCTCATTATTTTTAGTACTATAATCATTCTTAACCTTAAGCTTTTGATAATCCAAATATTTTTTAATATCCGAAGTATTCTTTAATAAACTAAGTTGTTCAATTTTTTCTACTAATTCATCTGGATCATTTGGGTTAAACAAAAAATTACTATTATTTCCAATTAAACTTATGTTTTCTGGAATCCGTGAAGCTAAAACTGGCATTCCATAGCACATAGCATCTAAAATTGCATTTGATGCTCCTTCTCTAAAAGAAGCATGAATTAAACAATCAAATTTTTCATAATAATTAATAATTTTATTTTCAGAAACATGGCCAACCCAACTAATATTTTTTTGATTATAATATTTATACTTTTGAGGTAAATTTTTATTATATCCAATTATTTTCAGTTCAAAATATTCCATATCAATCTTTTGGAATGCTTTCAATACTACTCCTATATTTTTTCTCTCACTATAATTTGAAATAATAAGACATTTAAAAATTTTATTATTTTTATACTTTGATAATATAATTTTAGGTTGAATTGTATTGTTTATTAAAGTTGATTTTATTTCTAAAGCATTTAATAATGAGTACTGAGGAAGATTGTTAGTTATTATCATATTAAATTTTTTTAATAAATATACTCTGATAGTACTTTTAGTATTTGGATAAAACATCCTTATTGAAATAAAAGTTTTGACTTTTTTAAAAATTAGACCAAGAAAATAAAGTTGAGAAAAAGTTATTATTATATCATATTTATTTTTTACAAGTTTAATAATTGCTTTATATAATTTAAAATTATTAATTATGCTTAAGGGGGATAAACTTAAACCAACAAGTTTCTGGTTTAGTGCAAAGATTGATGATTCATCCTTATTAAAAGAGTTTTCACTTTCAATAGAAATTATATCTACTTTTATATTTTTTTCTTTAAATGATTCAATAAGAAGATCAGCTTGTCTTTCAGCACCGCCAAATGGATACTTTCTTAGAATAATTATAGCTTTAGTATTTACCATTATCAATTACTTCTTTATATGTATTCAAATAATCAGAGGAAACTTTATCCAGATTATAACTTGCTACTTGATTCATTCCATTTAATATAAATTTGTCAGCCATAGTTTTATTATTTAATAATTGGTTTATTGCTTGCACAAAACCTTTAATATTATCAATATCAACAACTAACCCATTTTTATTATGAAACACATTATCCCTTGCACCGGGTGCATTTGTTGTTACGATTGGTAAATTAGAGGCCATAGCTTCTAAAAAAACATTCCCAAATGTTTCTAATCGAGTCGGAAAACAAAAAATATCAGCTGTTTTATAATAATTAATTAATCTTTTAGATGGTATATCTAAAAGATTATCACCTTTACCTAATTCTCCTATATTTTTGATATATCTTTCAATACCTAGTAATTTTGCCTCTTTTAAAATAATTTCACAGTCACTACCTATAAGTAGCCAAATAAAATCTTTACGATAAATTAAGAGCTCTTTGATAATATAGGGTATCAAATCGTAACCTTTTTTAGGATGATTCCTTCCAACAGTTAAAATTATTTTTTTTTCAGGGGGTAGATTATACATTTTTTTAAAATCATTTTTATTAAAAGAGCTGTTTTTAAACTTTTCTAAATTGACAAAATTAGGAATTAGTTTTATTTTTTTATCATCAACACCTAATTTTTTATATTCATCAATAACTGATTTTGAGGTTGCAGTTAGAAGTGAGCAATTATTTATTTTATTTTTCACTAAATTATCGAATGAACTTACAAGCCTTTTTCCATATTGAAATTCTGTATTAAGCTGAATATCTGCTCCTCTATATGTAGCTATAGTTGGAACTTTCATTTGATTTAATTTCTCTATAATTACATAACTATTAATAGTTATATAGTTGAAGTGCCATATATCAAAATTAAACTTACGCTGGAGATATTCAACTTGAGCATTAATTATAGGATTAATCGAAGAGAAAACCCTATTAATTAATTTTGAAACTCCAAATGAATATTTTATTGGAGATCCTATATTGTAGTTTTGATTTAATTTATTATCTAAAATATATTTTTTTGATGTTGATTTAGTAAGTATAAAAACAAAGTTTTCTTTTGAAGCCTGATTTTCAGCAAGATTGTGAACTATTAATTCAACACCACCAATAGTTGGTAAAAATGTTCCTGGATAATGAGCAATCTTCATTTTTTTACCATAGAATATTTATATTTATATTTTCTTTTTTTAAATAAAGATCTAACAATGGTGATTCATTGATCTTATTTTGAAAACAAACTATAGTAACAGGTATATTTAATTTATAAGCTTCAATTCCAACAGAACTATAAGTGCAAAAAACTTCATTAACAAATGACAAATAATGTGATATGTGCTTGCTCCCAACTTTTAAATTATTAAAAATTGGAATATTATCTGAGTTTTTAGAAAGAAACCCACGAGGATGGGGTTTGAAAATAAAATTTATATTTTGATTTTGTATTATATTTTTTTTCAATCTATTTATCAAAATTATTTCATCATGAAGGCCAGGAACAATTAAAATAGTTTTTTTCTTTAAGGGTTTTCTTATAATTGTATTTAAATAAGATAGTCGATATATATTTTTCATATTTTTGACATTCTTATATCCCGAATATTTGTATATATTTTTTGAATCTTTATCTTCAGCCAATACTTTATCAGGAATGGGCGTTTTATTTACCCAGTCATTATTTGAATTAGAAATTATATTTTTTCCCAAAAAATATAATAGTTTTCTATTTGATGCAGGACCATGTTGAAACCCTACTCTAACAATATCTGGAAAATATTTAGCAAAAATATAATTAAAAAATTGTCCATAACTATATTCATGCAAATAAAAGGTAAATTTATTATATGTGCCTTCTTTTACTAATTTAATTATTGCATTTTTATATACTAATAGCCTTGGGATTCTAAGAAATGAGAACTTAATCTCTTTTTTTAACAACCCTTTAATATTTATCCCTTCAAAATAAAAAGTATGCTTTACTAATTTTTTTGACTTAAATACTAGATTTATTGAATAAATAAAGCCTCTAACTAAATCCCAAAACGTTAAATATGAATCTATTAATATAATTTTTTTTGAATATTTAATCTTCTTTATATATTTTAAAGTTTCTTTAATACTTAAGTTTTGATGAAGGCCATCAGTTATAATTGAGCTAAAAAATATATCTTTATTTTGATCATAATAATCCCCGTACTTTTCTTCATTTAGCTGACTATCAAAATGAAGAGGAAATCTAGAAAGGAGTATTCTAGTAGAATTAATATTGTGCTTACTATGAGTATGCTTTTTAATAAAAATTAACTTTATTATTGATATGGAAAAAAACTTTAAATGACTTAAATATAATTTAAAAAAATTATTATTAATTTTTATTTCTTTTTTAATTATTAGATCATGATCAGCACTTATTGATTGAAGAGATTCATTGAAATTTGAATTACAATTTATAGATACAATTTTTTTTATTTTCTTATTTTTTAATAAGAATTCTTTAATTAATGTTATGTGGCAAACATATAAGTAAGTATTAAACCTTTCGGTTCTTTTATTAAAAATATCAGAAAAGAAAAACATTGAAATATTATTTTGATATAAAAGTTTATGCTTTATAAAATAATTATTAAAACTATTTATTTTATCAATATATCTATCTCTTAAATCTATGGCAATTTCATGTAGTTTTTTGGAGTTGTCTATACATGTGGCACTACTATTAATCTTTCCATTATTAATATTATAAGTAAAATCTGTATTATTTATATTTAGTAACTTATCTATTTCACCATTATATATAAAAAGAGTCTTCAAGTTTACTTTTATATTAATTCTTCAAAACTATTAACTGAAAAAATTGGATTTCCAATTAACTCATCTTTATTAGACTTGAGCTGGACAAAATCAATCCCAATATTTTTTGCAGCTTTATAATCATTTATCGCATCACCAAAAAATACAAATTTTTTAAGATCTAACTTTTCTTGGTCAACTATAAATTGAATATTTTCTGTTTTGGTTTTTGGTGAACCTAAAATATCTATAAAATAATTCGACCAACGTCTTTGATTAATTATTTCTAATAACTCATTTTCAGGAGTAGCAGAATTGACATAGACTCTTTTATTTTTATTTAACTCAAACAAATATTTAGTTGCTCCTGGTATTTCAGGTGCATTAATAACTTTGTTTTTTACAAGAGCACTAAATTTAAGATTTAAAATTTCTAAATCATTTTTATTTAAATCAATGTTCAAGAAATTTTTATGGTAAAACTTAAATTTATCAAACCTTGACATTCCTCCATTTTCAATATGATGATTAATAACTTTATTAACCACTTCTTTACCATATATTTTATATATTAAAGCAAAAGATTGCGTTTTAATTTTAACAGAGTCGACTAAGACCCCGTCAAAGTCAAAAATATAAATTGATTTATTTAGTAGCTTCTGCAATTATAGATAATGGACTACCATCAATCCCTTCAATTAAAAGGGGTAACGCAATTACTTTTTTAATTTTCATAGATTTTTCAACTAACGACAACCTTAAATCTTCAAAAATTCTTACATCATTAGAAAGGAGCACTTTATGCGCTTTTCTTCCCTGTTCTCTATCATTTAGACTTGAAAGAGAAATAGAATCAAAACCAACTGCTTTTAGATTCTTAAATTTTTTAATTAAATAATTACATAATTCTTCGGTAAATATGGGAGAAGATTCCCAATAAGTAATAGAATTTCTAAATCTTTCAAAACCTGTATTAATTAGAACTAAATCTGGTTCAATCTCAAATTGTATTTTATCTATTATTGATTCTTTTGTGATTTTATCACCAGGAAAACATTCTAAATCAATAATTAATGGAGAATTGAAAACCCAGTCTGTTGCCTCATAGTCTGATAATGTTTTTCCATTATTGATAAAATGATATGGAAAATCAACATGACTGCCCAAATGGTTATTCATTTCTAAGTTATGTGAGTTTGAACTTTGACCTTTATTTATACTACTTGTTTTAGTTAAAGTCAGACTTTTTACCCCTCTATAACCTTGGGTATTTTGATTTAATTCATGTGATAGCCAAAACCACATATTTAGGCCTCTTTATCTTTTAAAATATTAGCATATTCTATAATACCTTGGCCTAATTCAATGTATGAATCTTTAATAAGCTTTTTAGAAGATCTTGGGAAAAACTTGTATGGAGTATTAATATAGTGATTAGGTCTGCTTTCACCTTTATATTTAATTTTACTGTCAATAATATTTTTTTCAAATATTTCTTGTAGCAGTTCAACAAATTGAAACCCAGAAATTTCATCAGGCCCTGTAAGTGTTACATACTTATTTTTATATTTTACATCAAGCAATGATACAAAATGATCAGCCAGATCTTTCACATGAATAAAGCTCCTTACTTCTTTTCCAGAACCATCATAAATTAATTTATTAGAAAAAATAATTCCTTCTATTATTTTTTTAAAACCATTCCAATTACTTGCTCTCTCTCCATATACTGTTCCACATCTTGCAATAGTATAATCTAATTTTTTCGTTTCATTAAATGCTTCAATAAACAATTCAGCTGATTGCTTACTTGCTTTATATAGTGCTCCATATCCACTAAAAACATAGATACTACTAGAATAAATATATCTTTTAATTCCAACTTCAGCACATTCTTTCATTAATTTTAAATTACCTTTAATATTTACATCTATCATAGATTCTAAATTTTCTTTCGCTTCCTCAATATCTGCTATACTAGAAAAATTATACACATAATCAACGCCATCATCTAAAACTTTTCGCATTTTTTCACTATCATGGTTGTCTCCTAATACCATAATTTGATTTTCTTTTAGGTATAATGATTTTTTAATATCATAAATAATTACTTTATGCCCTTGTTCAGATAATTTATCAGCAACGTGACTTCCAATAAAGCCTGCTCCTCCTACAATTAAAATTTTAGACATATAACCTCTTTTATTAATAGTAATTTTTATTTGACAGGGTGGTTTTTAACATCTCAAGCTCTTTCGGAGTATCAACATCACACCAATGTGAGCCATCACAATAAACTGGTACTATGGGCTTTTCTTTAACAAGATCGTTAATTGCATAGTATAAAGAAATATTATAATTATCGTTATCAAAATAATTTTTAATTTTTTTTAAAAGTAATTGAATCATCTCTTTGGATAACATATAAATACCTATTGCACTTCCATTAATTTCATCAATTGGCATTTTTTTTAAAATTTTAATTATTTCACCATTATTTATTGAAACTTTTACAGGATCTGGATCAATAAATAATTTATCATTTTTATCTACTAAAATCTTAGTTCTCGATTCATTCCTCATGAAATTATCTATATTTTTTTTAGAGCATATTAAATCACTTACAGTGAAAATAGTATCTTGATCACAGTAGTCTTTGGCAACCCAAAGACTACTCATATTACCAGCAAGTTTATAATGCTTATTATAAACATATTTTATTGGAATACCCTTATAATAATTACCAATTTTACTAAGAAATAATTCTTTTCTAAATCCAACTACTATTATTATTTCTGAAGGTTTATAGCTAACCATCCAAGATAAACCATATTCAATTAGCATTTTATCCTCAATTACTTGCAACCCTTTCGGTTCGCCATTTAAGGTAGCACTAAATCTTTTATTTTGCCCAGCAGCATAAATTATAAATCTCAAAATATAAATCTTTTTATTTTATTTTTAATTATGATGATAACCAACCACCATCAACAACAACTTCAGATCCATTTACGTAGCTTGAAAATCGACTAGCCAAAAATAAGCATGAAGTAATAATTTCTTCTGGGTCACCAAATCTACCTTTTGGAATATTTAAACAAAAATTTTTATAAGCATCGGGATTATCTAATACTGCTTTATTAATTTCAGTTAGAAATGGTCCTGGCGAAATACAATTCACAGTAATATTTGATTTTGCCCATTCTATTGCTAAAGTTTTAGTTAGCTGTAGTAAACCTCCTTTACTTGAAGAATAGCTTGACCGTTCTTCAAAAGATACACTTGAGAAAATACTAGTAATATTAATTAATCTTCCAAATTCGGCATTTATTAATTTAGGATAAACTGCACGGGCAAAAAGGAAGGCTCCAGTTAAGTTAACTCTTTGAATAGATTCCCATTCTTCTAAAGTTATATTCTGAATCTTATTTCTAATGTTAAATCCAGCCGAATTAATTGCTATATTTAGTTTATTATCAAATATTAAAGAAGAATCATTAACCATTTTATTAATTGAATCTTCATTTGAAATATCACATTTTAATCCAAAACAGTTTGCATCATAACTTTTATTAAGTGAATCTGAAACACTTTTGACACGATTTTCATTTGTTCCAAACATAATAACATTGCATCCTAAAGATAAAAGGGCTTTCGACATTTCCTTACCTAAACCTGTAGATCCTCCTGCTATTAAAGCGTTACAATTAGAAAAATCAAAGTATAACTGCTGTTTATTCATTTTATTTGGTTTAGATCGGGCTTGTAAATTGCCCGCCATCTATCCTTATTACTTGACCTGAAATATAATCTGATTTATTTGAAAGCAAAAATTCAACTAAATATGAAATTTGGATTGGATCTGCAACTTGTGTTAAAAAAGAATTACCATTATTTATTTTATCTAAATCATTTTTTGATCTATTATTCAAATTATTTTTAAATCTTCCAGTCATTATTGGCCCTGGCATAATACAATTAATGCTAATATCATATTCTCTTAACTCAGCAGCAGCAGACTTAGTTAGATGAATTACAGCAGCTTTAGCGGTAGAATAAGATGTTTCTTTTATTACGCCATATCCTGCTGAAACTGATGCTGTAGTTATTATTTTACCATAATTTTTTTGTTTTAGAATTGGAATTATTGATTGAAAAGAGTTTAAACAAGTTTTATAGTTTCTATCTAGTATTTCATCATGATCTTTAATATCAATCATAATAGAATTATTAATTGGCTTACCCCCAGAAGCATCTTTTTGATTACCGATTATATCACCACCTGCATTAAAAACTGCTCCTTCAATACTACCAAAATCAGCTTCAATCTCCTTAAAAGTTTTACTGGTTTGATTATTATCTGTTAAGTCGCATGTGTAAAATTTAGCTTTACAAAATTTATTTAGATCTTTTAACAGCGAGGGGATATTGTTTACTTCATCATATACTGAACATGCATTTTTACTCAAATCAATTAAGGCAATATTATAACCACATTTTGCTAGATAAGTTGCATGCGATAGACCAAGGCCCCTTGAGCCTCCAGTAATAATAATATTTTTTACTCTTTTACTTTTCATTATATATATTTGAGATTATGAATAGATTTTTCAATTTGCAATAATTCCAACTTTTTTGTTACTAACTCATCTCCAATAATTACTGACGATTTTTTTACTGTCGAATTTAAATAATTAAAGTATTCAGACTTATGCTTATTATTGAAATAAGAATATTCGTTCCAATAATTTTCGTTAAATATATGTGAGACTCTTTTTCTATAAGCTCCTAGCTCTATACTCATTGAGTATTGATAATTATCATCTTTTAACAAATTAAGTATTTTATTAAGTCCAATATTTCCATCTCCAATTGGACATCTATAAAGTTCTAAAGATCTCTTTTTTAAGAGAGCTTTATAATCTTTAATATGAATATTGAAAATATGATCTTTTACATTATTATAAAATTGAGTTGGTGTTTCTCCAGTTGCCAAACTATTGCCTATATCCCAATTTACGCCTATGCATTTACTAGAAACCAAGTCTATGATGTATAAAATATCATAAGAATTCAAATCTTGGTGATTCTCAATTAACAATTGAAAATGATTATCAATTAGAAAAGATTTTAAAGAAATTAGTTTTTTTTGGAATGAAATGTATTCTTCTTTAAAGGTTTTTATTTTATACCTATTTCCACCAAAATGATTAGACATTTTAATTCTAGCTTTGTGAATGTTATTTTTCTTTAAATATGGTACAATGGATTTTATTTTTTCTACACTAAAGTTTTCAATAGATATAAATATATCCATGTTATTATTAATTAATAACTGACTTAAATCATTAAAGTTTTTCAACAAATAATCAATTGGAAACTCTACGCCTCCTAATTTATGTTTATTTGCAAATTTAATTAAACCATTAACAGTAAACTTATCTTTTGATTTATCAACAAAACCACCAAGATAACCAAAAGAATAATAATTGATATTTAATCTATTTAATTTCATTTTTCAAAATAAAACAAGTAAAAATCGTTAACATTTGTACCAGTCATAGGCCCTTTAATCAATGAACCAATTTTTTCATGGAAATAAAATGAATTAAAATTTTTCAAATAATCGTCAATATTTATTGATAATTTATTAATAATTGAAATATGATTATCTGTAATTAGAGCACCATGTACTCCATTTATGAAATCACATCCATCAGATGAGATTGCTAAAAATTCAAAATTACTAAATTGACTAAGATCATTAGCAATAAGTGCTGCTAAGTGTTGATTACGACCACCTTTAGCATTGCTTGATGAAATTTGTATTGGAACTTCACCTGATGCGACAATTAAGTGTTTTCCTTCTTTCGCATTAACAAAGAAGTTTTTATAGTTATGTATAAGCTCTTTCCTTAAATAATGTATATCTGAATCAAAAAAATGATTTATGATTTTTAAATCAATATTATTATTTTTCTCACTGACTGTTTGAATCCCATTAAATAAATCTACTCTACTACCAATAACGAAAGAATTAATATTTAAATCAGGATTTGATTTATAATCTATTTTTTGTTTAAAAATATGCTGAAAATGATTGGGAATATGGGGCCAAAGATTATTCTCATTAATTATTTCTTCTGCAGTTACATTTGAAGAGTTTTTAATTGTTGGGCCTGAAGCAATAGCTTCTAATTGATGTTCTCGTTCATCAGATATAATTAAATTAACTATATTAGATGGAAATAATCTTTCAGCAAGAGAACCACCTTTAATATTAGAAAGCTTTTTCCTTATTATATTTACCTCTCTTTCACCAATTCCCAATTTTATTAATAAGTTAATTAACTTGATTTTTTCATTAACATTAATACCATCTATTGGAGAAGCTACCAACGCTGATCCTCCTCCAGAAACTAAACAAAACACTGTTTCATCTTTTGTGCATTTATTCGCAAAACTTAATAATTGTTTACCTGCTGATACGCTTTTTTTTGTTACATAGGGATGAGTAGAGTGAATAATTTTTATGTTGGGATGCTCAATTTTTGGCTTTGGTGAATAATCTGGAAGAACAATAATGCCTTCTATAATATTATTAAAACCATTCATTTTTAAAAGTGCTTCACTCATAGAACCGGCAGCCTTACCAAAAGCTAATAATTTTATTTTATCTTTAAAATTAATAATCTCATCATTTATAATTAATTTTCCTTCATCTAATAAAGTTATTTTATTATTTAATAAAAAATTTGGATGAGCAAATTTTATAGCCTCTCTAAAAATACTAATTACTTTAGATTTCAATATTTGTGGTCCTAAAAAAAACTCATTTTTTATCAGTTGAAAATTTTGAATAATAATTTTGTAAATCAAAGTCTATTTCAGGCTTTTTTAATTCTGAAAACTTTAAATCTTTTCTTGCGCTGATTTTTTTCCATTTATCAACGTAAAAATCAGTGTTAAAGTCAGAGTCTGGCTTACGCCAGTTTTTACCATATCTATATTTCAAATAATTTTCAGTATCTTTTGAAATCTTAAAAGATATGTTATATAGTTCAATTGATTTCAATTTATTGAAATACTCTACTGGAATGACATGATATATGCATCTTCCAAATAGATAATAAAAATGAAATAAAACTTTAAAAATTAGATGCCTAATTTGTTTAGGAATTAAAATATTTATATACCTCATTTTTCCTGAACTTTGTTCTACTGGTAAAACCATTCTTTTCATTAATATATAATATTTTTTAAATATTGAAATAAAAGCACCTTTTGGAGAATTAAACCATCTCATGTATGCAAAATTCCCTTTTTTATAGTATAAATAAAAGTCTATTTGATTTATTCTTGAATTTTCACCAGTAATATTTTCTGGAAGATATATTTGAATAATATTATCTATAAATGGTAGCCCTTTTTGAACTTTTACTTTAGCACCATCATTAATAAATATATCAATTACTTTTAGTAGTTTATTAATATCAGATTGCCAGACGCCTAAATCTATATCGTGTTCCCAATCAAAAATTTTATTTTCTCGATATGTTGATAAAGCGGTACCACCTTCAAGCCAAAAATCGATCTCCTCAGCTGATAAAATATCTTTTATATATTTTAATGTAGTAAAGTATTTATCTGAATTAATGTTTGAACTCTTTCATTTGAAGGATAAATCCTTGATTACCATATTTTCTAAAAATTCGTCTTTTTATTTTAAAACCATTAGAATTGAATAAATCAAAATATTCTTTTGTGCTATAATGAATATCACCTTGCGTGATAGAACCTGGAAATAAAGTTTTCCAACTAGGAATCAATAAATTATCTTTTCTAAATGATTTATAATTAATTATAAACTTAATTATATGTTTAAGAGCTTTAACAAACCGTGTTTTTAGATTGAAAAAATGCTCACCAAGAATTAATATATGACCATCATCTTTTATTACTCTCTTAATCTCGTTTAGTAAAGCAATAGGATTATCTGCATGATGAAAAGCTTGAGACAATAGAATAAAATCAAGAGAATTATTTTTAAACTTTAACTCATAAAATGACCCAAGGCATAATTCAATAGATTTAGAGTTAACTTTATAATGATTAAGAACTTTAGGAGCGTACTCATGAATTCTATGTTCTGACATTTCTAAACAATATAATTTTTTGATTTCATTGTTATGATTAACGATAAAACTTTCAAGAATACAATTACCAGCCGCTAAACTTGCACCAACTTTATTATTCAACTTTAGTTTGAAAGTTAGTGATTTGAATTGTTGAAACAACCCTTTTGAAAGAAACTTCTTTTCAAGAGCATTATAATCATCATCTGGGATAGACCATATCTTTTTCAATTCAATGTCTTTATTATTCCAATATTCAGATGTAGGAATATTTTCAATTTCTTTTTTATCTATCCACAACGTTTTTTTATAATTCATTTTTAATCAACTATTTTTATTTTTGACATTTCTATAAATCTTTAATAGAAATATTAGAAATTTTTCCATCTTCCATTTTTAATAATTTATCTGCTGATTTAACAGTCTCTATACGATGAGATATAAGTATTACGGTTTTACCTTTTGAGATATTGAATATATCTTTTAATAAAGATTTTTCCGTTTCAATATCTAAAGCACTAGTTGCTTCATCAAAGATTAAAATATCTGGGTCTCTTACCAATGCTCTTGCTATAGCAATTCTTTGCTTTTGACCACCCGATAATAATAATCCTCTATCGCCAACAATAGTATCGTAGCCATCAGGTAACTTATTTATAAAATTATGAGCATTCGCTAGCTTAGATGCATTAAAAATATCTTTATCGCTTGAATTTAAATCACCGTATCTAATATTATCAAGTATGCTAGCGTGAAAAAGAAAATTGTCTTGACTAACAAATCCAATATTTTTCTTCCAATTAATTATATTAATGTTTTGAGTGTTTGTATTATTTATTTTTATTTCACCACTGTTTGGAAAGTATAGTCCTATAATTAAGTCTGCTAAAGTAGATTTTCCAATTCCTGATTCACCAATAATAGCTGTGGTTCTTCCTTTAGGAATTTTGAAGTTTACATTATCAAGAATAATTTTATCTTTATTGTATGCAAAAGTTACATTTTTAAATATAATGTCACCTACAATAGGCTTCGTTGATTTATTATTTATTTGAATTTTATTATTTTTATTACTTTCATCTATCAATGACTTAATTAGTTCAAAGGAAGGCATAAATCTTATAATATCTACTCGGTTAATCACTAAAGAATTTAACTGTTTAAGCAATCTTTGTGATGAAACTACAAAAACAGTAAATAAGGGAATTGAACTTCTTAAGGCTTCAGGGGATGATGAGTACATTATTAATGTAAATGAAAATATAATTATAAAAGTTAAAATTTCAATTATTGAACCAGGAATAGCTTTGAAAAGTTCGAACTTTATGGATACGTTTCTAAATTTTATAACATAATCTTTTAGTTTCTTACTTAATATCTTTTCAAGTGAGAATGTTCTAATTTGTCTCATTGCTGATATATTTTCAGCAGCCGAATTATTAATTTCTTGCATTAACGTGACTTCTTGAGATCCAAACATTAGAGCTATACTTTTGTTTGCCCTAATAATAACAAAATATAAAATTATACCAATAATGCTTATTAAAGCTGTAGCTTTTAAATCAATAAATAAAATTAAGAGGTAATAGACAATAACCATAAACAAACTAATTAGAAATTCTGAAATCTTGATTAATCCTGAGGAGACAGTAGTTGGAATATTAATCAAATTATTTATTAGAAATCCTTGTTTAAATTTTATTATATCACCGTAAGGTTGTGATAAATAATGATTATTGATTTGAGAAATCCATTTCTCTCTCATTGAAAAACTAAGATATTGGCTAAAGTACAAGGTTACAAGTCTAATTATATTTTTAAAAAAAATTATTGATAAAAATAAAATAGATATAGCAAAAATATTATTTTCCATATTAAAAAAACTTAAAGGATAGTCGATTATTTTTGTAATATGCGAAGAATTGTTATTCATTATTTTTTCAAAAAAAGGAACTAATATTGCTAAACCAATACTTTCTAATAAGGCAGTTAGTAACATCAAAAAAACCAGTATGATTGCTAACTTTTTGAAAGGGAATATTAAACTTTTAACTAAACTATAAGTTGTTTCTTTTTTATTTTTAATCATCTATATCTTATTTTCAGTAAAGAAAGAACTAGTATTGTAAATAATTGTTTCAATAGAATTATTATTTAAATTGAGTTTTTTCTTAATTGGTTTTAAATAAGAGTCTTTTTCTTTTTTAGTTAATTTTTTCCAGAATAAAATACATTCGTCAAGATTATTAGAATTTGACTGAAATATTTTAGCAGGACTCCAAACTTTTAGATCAAAAGATTCATTGAACACAATAAATGGAATATTATGAAGAAGTGATTGAATTATTGTCATTGAATTAATAGCAAATGAAATCGTTAAATCCGTGAATTTAAGTATATCTTCAAATTGATTTTCTTTTAATAAGCGAGGCTTATCCGAATAAATAATGAATAAATTATTTGATATTTCTTTTGTATTTAACTGTTCAATAATTGAACTTATTTCACCTTTTTTCTCTTTAAGAATAAATAAAATATTTTTTTCTTTATATGCGATTTCAATAATTTTTTTAATCATATTCTTTAGTTCATTTTGATTATACTCACTATAATTATCTAATAAAATTTGTGAAGAAGTAATTGTAATTACATAATTATGCGAAATAATTAATTTTTTTAAACTTTCTGAGATTGTAGATGAAGAAACTGTTCTTCCCCTTAGAGAGCCAACTTTTATAATATGATTAAGTTTACCTCCAAAATGATTAACTGTAGATGACTCTATATCATTCATACTGAAATAATAATTTGAATAACAATAATCTGCTCCTAGAATTGGATTAAAAGTAAAACCATCTGTAATAGTAGACATAATTTGATTATTTTTTTTATGTCTATATAAAAGAGTAAAAACAGGTTTATCTGTAAAAATTCCAAAAAAAACTTTAGAATTCACATTAATAATGGAAATTGCTTTAAATAAGTCAGATAAAAAGTATGAAAAAAGTTTAAAATGAAAACTTGAATATAAAAAAAAATGAAAATCTCTAACACTAATTTTGAAAACAGCGCAGGTTGTTTTAAAAAAGTTTTTTCTATAATTTTTAAAATAATTTAAAAAATTAATATTATACTTTTGAAAAGAGTTAGTTGACGAAACCATATAAGAGGGCATAAACGATAGTCCTGATTCTGAAAATTTTTTATTGATGTATTTAAAATCTAACATGTCAGGATATACTTTTTTTCTTAAATAAAGCACATCTGGCTCATTAGTTTGTGCATTATTAAACATAAGAAAAAAATATTTTTTACATATACTTAAAAACAATCTCGTAAAATAAAATAAATAAATAAATAACTTAGTAATATTAATCTTAGGTTTTTTATTTTCGTAAATATCCTCTAAATATCTAGGTGAAATTATTTTTATTCTATCTTTTTGATTAAAAGATTCTTTAACAGAAATTCTAAAATAGTAATAATCAGAAAAATTGTGCATTATACTTTTAATAATATAATCTCTTAAAATTTTATCATTTATTTTTTTATCAATATATTCACAAAAATAACTTTCTAAGTGAAGGCGCGATTCTTTTAATAACTCAAAATATTTATTACTAGGGGGAAAATCTATTGAATTAATATCTTGTTTATTATTATTATTCCAAAAAAAATTATTAATGTTAAAAAATTTTGAAAAAAATATATAATATATATAAATATTACTATATTTATAAAAATATACGTTCAATTACTATTTTGATGATTTATTATAAGTTTGGAAATAATATTATACTCTTCTAATTCTTGGGTAGGATCAATTTTATTATAAAAGTTAGATTTCTTATATATGTCAATTAAATAATAATAAATATTAATTTTTTTCAAAAAATAAATTATAATTAATTTAACTGAAAAATTAAATTTATTTTTATCTTCTTGTATATTTAATAAGTAATTTTTCATTCCTTTATTAATAATTTTTTCAGAATCTTTACTTGTAAAATCTCCAAAAAAAGATAATTCTTTTGTTAAGCAATCTTTGAATTTCTTAAATTTATATTCATAGCTATTATCTTCAATAAAATTAAAAATATCAGGAACTTCTTCTTTTCTTAATAATTTTTCTCTTGCACAGTAAAAACCTTCAATTCTTTTTATTTTTCCATAAATGACAGATAACATTGTGGGTAACAATTCTGAAAAACGATTGTCATCAACATTATCTTTAGTTAATCTCCAAATATCTTTTAAAACTTTTGTCCTGTGAACGCCATAAAAGGTTGGACAATTATAGTTATTAAAATGATACAATAAACGTTTCTGAGGTGTATCTTGATCAATTGTATTACCAATATATCCCTTCTTCCATATTATCTCTTTTTTCATATTATGTTTTATATAGAAGGAATAATAATCACCGTGTGCTATACCATAATCCTTATTTTTTTCTAGAAATTTGATCGCATTTTGTAACCCATTAAATGTTATAAAATCATCATCAGCACATAAAACACAATACTCAGTATTTATCTTCTCTACTGCTTCACATATTTTATTAACAAAAGAAATATTTGGGCGATGATAATATTTAATTTTATCTGATTTATTATTATAAATTTTAACTGATGAATCAAAAACAATAATATTTAATTTTAATTCTAACCAATAATTTAAACTTCTATTTAAGAGTCCATGTCTATTGTGCGTAGGTATTATTACGCTAACTTTGTTCTTTATATCCAACTTGGTTTATTTATTTCTCTTCACAAATGCAGAAGGCCAATGTGTTACTCTAAAATTTATATTACCTTCATTAAAGATGAATTCTGGTTCAATAATTTTAAAACTACTATTTTCTTTTATAAAATCTTCTGCAGCTTTTTTTGGATTATTATTATTCCATGTCTCAGCATAGCCTGGATAGTCTTTTTTTGCTCTAGGTGTATCATATAAATATTCTTGACTACCATCAGTAACAACTATGTATGAGTTTAATGATACAAATTGGTGATAAAGTTGAAGTTCTTTTATAACATGTTTATAATCGTGTGCAGAATCAAGAATAACTAGAATTTTTTTATTTTTACCCACCTTTTCTTTTATCTGATCAATTATTAATGGTTCTATTGAGCTCCCTTCATATAAATCAATCAAATTAAATAGTTTATGATTCTCAATTGCTTCTCTATTATGTTTTCTTATTTCAATATCAATTCCAATAACTCTACCTTTACCTATTGAATTTAAAATTGAAGCATAATAAATAAGTGACCCACCATGAGCAATGCCAGTTTCAATAATATAATCAGGCTTGATATCATATATGACTTCTTGAACTCTTACCATATCATCGGGATTTTGTATAATTGGTCGTCCTAACCAACTAAAACCATATAAATATTTTTGGTCCCATCCAATTTTGACCCATAAATCAGAAATAGTTTTAAACCCTTCAGGAGAAAACAAAGTGGTAACAGAACCATCTTCATTAATAATCTCATTATTTTTTTCATCTATTTTCATATTTTTTTCTTTTTTTATCTTATTTCACTTACTGTTGTACCATTCGAGTCCAAACCAAACCTATACTCTACTAAACCTAGTTTCGTCAATTTATTTGATACTTTTTTATGATTATCTTTATTTACAATTAAAGAGAGGAATCCTCCTCCTCCAGCTCCAGAAATTTTTCCTCCAATTGCTCCACTTTCTAAAGCCTTTTGATACCATTCATCTATAGTATTATTTGATATTTTTGATGCAAGGGTTTTTTTATACTCCCAACCTTTGTTAAGCAATTTTCCCAAATCTATGTATGAAAAGTTTTCTTTAGATAGAATATCTGAAAGCTGTAAAGCTTGGTTTCTTATTTTTGTTAAAATTTCTTTATTAGATATATTTTTATCATTTTGCTCTTTTAGCACAGACTCAGAAGCTCTTGTCAAACCAGTCCAAAAAACAACAATTGATTCTGAAAAGTTTTTTAAATTATTTTGGGATATATTCATTGGCCTTATAGTTACTGTCTCATTATCATAAAAACGAATATAATTAATACCTCCATATGCAGCAGCATAATGGTCTTGTTTGCCCATAGGTCTCTTCAATATATCACATTCTATATGCGCAGCTTCTTCAGCTAACCTACCAGCGGATGCAACCTCGCCTTTAAACTTGTATAATGCATTTAATAATCCAACACAAAAAGTACTAGACGAACCTAAGCCCGTTGAAGCTGGAACATCACCAATCGTACTAATATATAGACTATCATTAATATTTAAAAATCTAATACATTCTCTAATAATTGGATTTTTAATTTCGTCTAAATTTCTAACTAATTCTGTTTCTGAATAATTTAATCTATACTTCTCATTAAATAAGCTAGTCTGCTTTTTTACTGAAACATAAATATAACTATCAATACTAGTGCTTAAAACTGCACCATAATTATTATGCTTATAATAAGAACGAAGATCTGTACCTCCACCAGCAAAGCTTATTCTTAATGGTGTTTTTGAAATAATCATTTAATTACCTTGAAAAGTTGTTCTAATTAATTTTGTTATACCACTATTTAAACTAGTTAATTCTGATATATTTAATTTATTTAATGTTGTTTCCATATCTGCCCAAAAATTTATAGCTTCATCATTTGAGCCATTTTCTAATATTTTTGAAGAAATTCTTTTACTTGATAATAGTTCTTGTTCAACTATTAAACTAATGTCATAAACACTTGATGAACTACCACTTCCTAAATTATATACACCAGAAGGTAAACTCTTTTTTATAGCTTTAGAAAAAACTTTTACAACATCATCAATAAAAATAAAATCGTTTTTATTAAGTGGGTTATGGATTAGTGGTCGTTTATTTTTATTAATTGACTCAATTAAAGTTGGAATAAGCGCCGAGTCTCTTTGTCCCATACCATAGACATAAAAAATCCTAAACCAATTATAATCGATATTATTTTCTGCACATTTAATAGAAAGATATCTGTAAAGTGAATACTTAGCCCAATTAAAATATGAATTTATATTAACAAGGTCATTTTCTTTACATACTCCATGAGTTTTCCCGTATTCCCAACAACTACCAGAAACTAATATTTTTTTACAATTAGTATTAGAAATAATCAAATTGAAAAGGCTTATTGAATTATCTAAGTTATTTTTTGATGTTGCTTCAGAGTAATCTGGAATTCCATTCCACGCTAAATGAATAGTGATATCAGGATTGAATTCTATTAGTTTTGTTTTTAAAAAATCAAGATCATTTAAGTTACCAAAAACCCAATCAACATTTTTTTGAACATAAGTATCTTTATGTTCTTTTCTTGATGTTGCTAAAATATTATAATTCTCTTTACTTATTTTTTTTAAAATATGCTTACCAAGAAATCCTGTTGCTCCTGAAATAAAAATATTCATTTATTATTAATAATTTATTTTTCTACCCAATTAGAAAAATTAGAATCTTTATTAGAAATAACTTGTGGCTCAACTGGCCATTTAAACTTAAAAAATGGATCGTTATATCGAATTCCACCTTCACCACCAGGTCTATAGAATTCTGAATGATAATATAATATCCATGTATTTTCACTCATGGTAAGATATGCATTTGCACATCCAATTGGCACATACAAACTTAACCTATTCTCTTTTTTCAACTCGAATGATTGCCATCGTAAATATGTTTTTGATTTTTTTCTTAAATCAACAACAATATCATATAAACTTCCATTAATACATGAAATAACTTTGTTCTCACCGAAAGGTGGATATTGAAAATGGAAACCTCTTAAAGTATTAATATTTATATTTTCTGAAATATTTGTTTGTTTTATCTCTGTAAACAACTTTTTTTTTGAGAATTCCTCTCTACAAAAATGTCTGCGCAGTATACCTCTTTCGTCTTTAAAAGGCTCAGGCGAAATAAGATAAACACCCTCTATATCTTGTTCAATGAAATTCATTTGTTTTTCTGAATAAAAGGTTTATTTGGAAATGGTATTAAAAATTTACCTCGATAGCCTTTTGATCTACACTCAGCTACTATTTCATCCAAAAAATTCCAAGCGAGTATAAATATAACGTCAGGTTTTAATTTTAAACCATCTAATAGGTTAACAATTGGAATTGATGAACCAGGAGCAAACAAACCTACTTTCAATGGATTATTATCAACAATAGCAGTTATTTGATTATTATCAACCTCACAAAAATTAAGATAAGTTTGGCTTCTAGCTGAAGATCCAAAACCTAGTATTTTTTTTCCCTTTAATGTATTGAGTATGTCAAGAGTATTTTGTCTATGAATAGTTACTTTGTTAGCAAAATTCTGCCAAGTTGATAGTTCATTAATTTTTTCATTTTTTTCTATTTCAATAGCGTGTTTTAATCCAAGACTCTTTTTTTTAATTGTTTTACTAAAATAAATTACACGAGCTCCACCACTTATTGGACTAGTCTCAACATGATATGGATGCAACGAAAACTGATTAAGCAAGTATGTCATAGATTTTATTGAAAAATAACATAGATGTTCATGATAAATTGAATCATACTGAAGGTCCTCTAATATTTTACCAGAATAATGAAATTCAATTATTCCTGAACCACTATTAGAAAGACCAATTTGAATACCTTTTATAACATCTAATAATTCACTAACATGAGGGATAACATTTCTAGCAAAAATAATTTTCGCGGAACCTTTCTCATTATTTATTTTTTTTGCCAAGTCTGATTGCCAAAATTTAGGCAATGTTTTAACACCATCTTTATTAGCAATTTCTGCTATATTTTTTGCAGGATCAACACCAAGAATATTTTTAAAACCTTTTTTTAAAAATGGTTTTAAAAAAGTCCCATCATTAGAAGCTATTTCAATTATTAAATCATCTTTATTGGCTTCGGTGTTTAACGTTACCCTATCACAAAAGATAGAAGAATATTTCTTTGTAGCTTCTGCTGTTCCTGTAACCCAAACATAATGGTCAAATAAAATTTCTTTATTAACAGTCTCATTTAATTGAATCAGTGAACTTTCTTTACCGTATGAAATACTAAGTGGATATTTTTGTTTGACTTCAGATTGATTTATTTTTAAAGAATTTGCAAGGGGTTGATTTCCTAAATCTAGGATTTTTATCAAATCTTTATTTCCTGAAATTCTACATTTTTCAATTAGATTGTAATTTTTCATTTTTTTGACTAAACTTTTTCTCTCCAATACTCTAAAGTATCAGAAAGGATTTTTTTATATCCAATTTGTGGCTTCCAATTGGTTAGGTCTCTAAATTTATTTCCTTCAAATATTAAGAATGGAACTTGAGTTGGCCTCACATACTCAGAGACAATTTCATATGTTATATTTTTTGTTGTAGACATTTTAATTAGATCTTCTAAACATTCTCTAAATGTATGTACATCCTCTTTATTTTCAGAACCAACAAGGTAAAGTTCCCCAGGCTCACATTTATCTACAGCAATCCAATAAGCAGAAACCATATCTTTTACATGAGTAAAATTTCTTTTATCATCTAAATGACCAACTCTTAAGTGTGGTTCTTGAAGTCCTTTTTCAATTTTTGCAATTTGATATGCATACCAAGGAATTCCAAAAACCTTATCTCTTCTTGGACCCTCATGATTAAAAGCTCTTGTCCTTATTATATTTAATCCATATGATTTAAAATAAACAAAGCCAATTAAATCTTGAGCCACTTTTGTTACTGCATATGGGTTAACAGGTCTTATTGTTGTCTCTTCTTTAATAGGTAATTCATGTTCATAAATTTCTCCAAACTCTTCTCCTGAGCCTGGAATCAAAATTTTAGGGTTTAAATCAGCAGCAATACACGCTTCCATTAAATTAACTGTCATACGATAATTTGCATCCATATATAAACTTGGGTGGTCCCACGATGGGCTTACAAAGCTTTGTGAAGCCATATGAAAAACTTTATCTGGTTTACAAATATCAATAGCTTTAGCAACAGATTTGCTATCCATCATATCACAGTCAATCCAATTTATTTTTTCTTCAATGTGCTTAACATTGTCCATTTTAGATAAATGATATCTTTTAAAGCCGTATAAATCAACATTTTTTTCTATACACAAGTCTGCTATATGAGAACCTACAAAACCTGTAATTCCGGTTATTAGTACTTTTTCCATTTTATTCCTTTATTAAAATAAGAGATTATTTTTCTAATAGACTTTCTTCAAAATAGCTTGTTGAAAGAGGGCGAAAATTATTTCTGATTATCGCTTTTTCAAATTCTTTTATTGTATTATAATTGGTAATAAAATAATATTGTGAATCTGTAATATAGGCTCCCAGTTCATTATTCTGAATAAATTTTGGCAATAGACTTTCTTCAAAAGAAAAATTACTATTATTTCTACTCTCTATTAATGTTTTTTTTGAAACAATAAAGTAACCAATATCTACTCCATTTGACTGCTTATTCTTTCTTTTTTTATCATATTTAATCACTTTACTGTTTTTATCAACTAATATATTGTTTTCATATTTATATTCACCTGTTCCATTTATGTTTGAGAAAACAGTGGTTAATATTTTAACATCTAACTCTAAGTATTTATTCCACATGTTGTTTATAGCGATAGGCCAATAATTATCTCCATACATTAATAAAAAATGGTTCTGTAGTTTTTCATATGCATTAATAACTCTTGTGCCAGTAAAAGATTCCTCATCAGAATAAGAAAATTCGATGTTAATATTATTTATATTGCTATATCTATCTATTATTGCTTCAGATTTATAACCCACTAGAATAAGAATATTTTTAATTTTTGCATCTATAATTGATTTTATTAAATAATCAAGGAAAGGAAAATTATTAATTGGCGCCATAGGTTTTGGGAGAGTATCTGTTAATGGTCTTAAGCGTTCACCTCTTCCTCCAGCTAAAATTACTGCTTGGTTTAGCATTTCAGTCCTTAATAATAATTTGCTATTTTACTGTAAAGATTAAAAAAAGAAATTAAATCATAAATATTCAGCATTTCTTTAAATTCATAATTGATAAAACTTGACGTTTGTAAAAACAATCCAGGTTTGTACTTTTTATCAAGTTCGTAGTCAATGTCTTCAACTTTTTTAATAACTATTTCACCTTTTTTTTGCAAAAAAAGCTGCTCCATAGGTTTAAAAATTAGTCTATTCTTAGTAGTTAATATTTCAATATTCCATCTTCCTGCGCTTTCCCAATTTGCCTGATAAGAAAACAAAGCTCCAGAGTTTGACCTGCCAGCACCAGAAAAAATTGATGCTGATTTATGCCAACTAAGATTTCCAGAAGTAAACGTTTTTATTTCTTCTGGTAAGCCCCCTAAATAAAATGCGAGATCAGCTACATGAGATGAATTTGCTAAAAACCACTTTTCTTTTATTTTTTTATTTTGCTTCGATGATTTAACAACATCTGACCACTCTGTAAACTCAAAGTTGAATGATGTAACTCCACCATCTTTATTAATTATTTCTTTAGCTTTTTTTGTTGATGCATAGAATCTTCGATTGTAAGCAATATGAACATTAGCATTGTTTTGTTTAGCTTTATTTTTTACTAATAAAATATCATTAATATTTAAACCTCCAGGTTTTTCTAATAAAATATTCTTTATTCCAAAATTAATAACTTTTATAGCTATTTGTGATAATTCTTCTATTCCAACAGCGATGATTACTGAATCACATTTTTTTGGATTAGTAATAAGGAAATTATTTAATCCACCAACTATTGTTTTAAATCCTGTTTTAGAGTAAAAATTTTTGGATGAAACTTCACCTCTTCCTATTACTGTTATTGAAACATCTAAATCTTTTAAAACATTATAATAGTCAACAGCCATATTGCTAGCACCTATTATCCATATATTTTTATTTATCTTATTCAATAATATATATCATGTTATTGGTAAAATATTTTTAGAACTATCAATATTATTTTGATAGAAATCTAATAATAAATCTAAAACAAGTTTATGGCTAATAAATGACTGTGACAGAGTTGGCATGTTACAGTTTCCTGTTGTTCTTATATCTTGTATTATTTGTTTTGTTATTTGACTTACTAAAGGAGGTGAAGCCTTTGGAGTAGTCTCATTCCATTTCCACTTATTACTTTTTAATGCAATTTTTGAAAAACTGTTATCAGAATCAATAATTATATATTTTTTTGAATTTCTGTAAATTTCTAATAAAGGCCAGAATTCGTCTTCCGTAAAATTTAAAGTTAGTGAACTGTTATTATCTGAATTAATAATTAAATTGCCAGCAAAATCATTATAACCTTTTCTTTTCGTTTTTATCATTTTCAGCTTAAGAAAATCTTTTTCGAGATTAAATTCAGTTGCATCACATAAGTACTGAAAAATATCTATTTGGTGAATTGCACCACATGCTATTCCTAAATTCCCAGCATCTACCAGCATTTTTATTGGCTCATTATCCAATAAAAAAACTTTTTTTAAATAGTTATATATTGGCATATATCTTCTTGGAAAATTGACCCAAACATTTGCCTTACCATTAATTAAATCTAATAATTCTAAATAATCATTTGTTGACTGACACACTATTTTTTCTAATAAAAAATGATCAACTCCCTTTTCTAATAAGTCTATAACTATATTTTTTCTTGGCTTTGCATCAGTTGATATAATTGCAAAGTCTGGAACTATACTTAATTCTGATAAGTCATCAAAAAAATTTATTTTCCCATAATCTTCAACGTTAATAATAGATGATAGGTTTTTTTTTGATTCAAGTGATGGATCAACTACCGATAATGAGTATTCAGGATTTGAAATTAAACTTTGGATATGACGTGATCCAATATTTCCAACTCCAACTATTAAGATTTTCATAAAAGTATAATAATCTCTATTTTTAAAAAAGAAATTAATTTAATAATCATTGCTCTCTGCGCTATAAAAAACTCTTTTACTAACTGATTTTTCAATGTGATGGTTTGGAGTATAAAATCTATCTCCAAGTCTTATTTTATTTAAAAAACTCAAACCACTAGAGTCACCAACAAAACTAACAATAAGGCTGTATTTCGTACACGAAATATAGATTTTAAACTTAGTCCTTTTATAAACTATACCAGATTGAAATGGGTGAAAATTAATTTTATTTTGAATAATTTCACATTTTTTAATATGTATTTGATCTCCATTTATAAAAGTTGTCGCACCAACGTAAGGGTCATCAAATGCATCTATAAAATATTTTATTTGATCTCCATTCCAAGACCAATTAATAAAACCATGTTCTTTGGTATTTAGTCTTGGCCAATATTCTGCTTGATTTTGATTTTGCTGAAGTGATGGTAATTCTGACCATTTTTTAATATTACTCATAAACTTGCGTATGATTTTTTTTTCAAATGGTTCTAAATAATCAATAAAATCTGAAGGTATTTTACAAGTTTTAGGATATATAAATTTAGAACTCATAACAATGTCGCCAGAATCAATTCCTTCATCGACTTTATGAATACAAATACCTCCAGACATATCCTTCATCATTATTTGCCAAGAATAACCTCCTCCTCCTCTATTTTTAGGCAAATTAGAAGTGTGGATATTTAACAGCTTACCATCAAATATATTTATTATTTCACGTGTTAATATCCAGGGTGAGCTAATACTGATACCAATAGTATTTTTATTTACATACTTTTTTAAATCTTTTACTTTTAATTGCTTTGATGAGATAACACTATATTTGATATTTTCATTTTTTAACTTTTGCTTTAACGTTGTTTTTTTATCAACCATCATTTCTAAATGAAACTTGTCAACAATTACATCTAATTTGTATTTCTTTTTAATAATTATTTTTGAAAGATCAACTAGCATTCTATGACCACCAATTAAAACAAAATTATTTATAATCATATTCTAAATAAAATTTATAAGTATTTTAAAAAAATCATTAAACTACTTTTAAATCAATCCCTTTATTCTTTAAAAAAGATCTACATCTAATTGGATTATTATCACTAAAATGAAAAATACTTGCCATAGCTAAAGCAGATACATTTGTGTCAATAAATGATTCATAAATGTGCATGAAATTTCCTGCACCACCACAAGCTATAACAGGTAACATTGATCTATTAGTAACAAAATTAATCAAATCATTATCATAACCATTCATTTTACCATCTTGATCAATAGAATTGATAAAAATTTCACCAACATTATATCCTGAAATAACATCTAAATATTCATCAAGTAAAAGTTTGTATTTTTTTCTTCCACTATGGGTAAAAACTCTATATTTTTTATCTATTTTCTTTACATCAATAGCAATTACTATACACTGGCTTCCAAAAGTTTGGACAGCTTCATGAATAAATTCTTGATTATTTGTAGCTGATGAATTAATAATAACTTTATCGGCTCCAGATTTTAACAACTTTCTAATTTGTTGAATATTTTGGATCCCACCACCAAAAGTAAAGGGCATAAAACATTCTTTAGATACTTCTTTTAATATATTATAGTTAGGATCTCGCTGTTCGGTCGTCGCATCAATATCAATAAATATTAACTCATCAACAAATTGAGAATTATATACTTTTGAAGCTGAAATTGGATCTCCGGTATCCTTATAATCTTTAAAATTTACACCTTTCACCATTCTGTTATTTCTTAAGAGTAAAGTTGGAATAATTCTTGGCTTAAGCATTCAATAAATCAATATAATTTCTTAATATTTTAAGCCCTTGTTTCTGACTTTTTTCTGGATGGAATTGTATTCCATAAATATTATCAATATTCACACATGAAGTAAATTTAAACCCATAATCTGTTGAGGTTAAAACTACATTTTCTTCATCAGAAATAAAATGATAGGAATGTACAAAATAAAAGTCTGATGTTTTTTTTACGCCCCTAAATAATTTGCTTTCTTTCTTAAGACTAATTCCATTCCAGCCTACATGGGGTAATCGGAATGGAGTATTCATTAATTTTACTTCGCCAGGAATTAAATTTAAACCCATGGTCTCTTGGGACTCATAACCCTTAGTAGCAAGAAGCTGCATTCCTAAACATATACCAAGAACCGGTTTTTTATTATTAGCAAATTCAATAATTGGGTTAACCATATTCTTTTGATTTAGTTTTTCCATCGCCTTTTGAAAAGAACCAACTCCAGGGATAATTATAGAATCCATATCTAATATCTTACTCCCATCAGATATAATTTTTGATTCTGCTCTTAAAAATTTTAATGCATTATAAACAGAATGTAGATTTCCTACTCCATAATCTAAAATTCCAATCATCTAGTATTTTTCTCACGATACCATTCTTCAAAATCTCCCATTTTTTCACCCATTGGAATGTCCCCAATATCAGGATCATGAGGTGGAACAATTTGTTTGCTTATTATTCTATTAAACTCATCTTCATCTATACCCATATAATCTAAAAATAATTCAAGCGAATAAGGTTTATTTCCATCATATTTTTCAATTAATCTTTTACCCTCTTCAATATCCATTCTTCCTTCTCTAATTTCAAAATTAACAATTTGCGTTACACGACTATATCCTCTTTTTAGATATTTAATATAATCTCTTGTTCCTTGCATCCAACATTCAATTTTCGCAAAATCTTTATTTACAGATGAAGGTGCACTTTCCATATCATCGCCTTCCCATCCAAGTTCATCCATAATTATTTTTGTATGTTTCTTGTAATCCCAGGGAATAAAACTTCCTAAACATACTGAGTAATACCCAATATCTTGTAATTCTTCCAAAGATGGATATGTATATGGAATTAAGTCTCTCTTATCAACTGGGTCTTTCTCAGAATCTATCATACCATGCATATCTTCTGCCGTTATACCTAAATTTCTTAACATGTTAAACTTTTCTTCATCTTCCCATTCAATTTCATCATCTTCATAAGTATAATATGCGCTCATTTCTGCCAGTGGCTCACCCCACAAAACTAGAGGTATATTAAATTTTAAAGCAATTCGAAGAGGATAAGAGTAAATGCCAGTATGACAATGCCAACAAAAATCTGTTTTTCTTGAAAAAGCTTCCCACATTAATTTTTTAACAATTTTCCAGTTAGGTGTAAAGTTTATAAAATCAACACCTAATTTTTTTAATGTTCTTTCAACATTTTTTTCCATTTTAGATCTATAAAAACCATGATTAAATCGCACAACTAGTGGCTTTATTTTGTATTCTTTTAAAAGATAATAAAGCGTGTAGGTACTATCTTTTCCTCCACTGAATGGGATAAGACAATCATAATCACCCTTTCCTCTAAATTTTTCAATTACGTTATCAAGTAATTTTTTCCTCTTAGACCAATCAACTTCTTTTTGTTTGAACTCTGTTCCTTCGCACATATTACACGAGCTATCATCAGCGGCTAGCTCTAATGTCTCGTATGTTTCAGGCAACAAGCAACTATTACAACTTCTTAAACTTTCCAAAATGTATTCCTTTTTTTAAATAAGCCTTTAAAGTGAAAATCCGTCATCTACAATAATATTTTGACCATTTATATAGCTTGAATCATCTGATAATAAAAAAACTATTACACCATTTAAATCGCTTTTGGACAACATTCCTTTATTTAAGCATTCATTATTATAATTTTCTACAAATTTTTCAGGTTGACCATCAAAAACACCACCCGGACTTATAGAATTAACTCTAATCTTTGAACCTTTTAAGTATTTAGCTAAATACTTAGTCAAGCTTATTATTCCAGATTTAACTACTGCATACTCAATTGGCATAGTCATTTTTGTTCCATCATAAATATTAAACTTTGGAACCATTGTTCCATATATAGAGGCAATATTAATAATTTGACCTCCATCATTCTCTTTCAAAAAATCTGAAAATAATTGACACATTAGAAAATAACTACCTAAATGCATACTAACATTTTGATTAAAGTCATCAATCTTTACATCAAAAAAATGTTTACCATAATTTTTATTTTTGGGATATGCAACATTCACTAAACTATCAATTTTACCAAACTTATCTTTTATTTTTTCTATTGAATTTTTAATTTTATCTGATTTTGTAATATCCAACGATAAAAAATAATCACAGTCAAAATTTCTTATCTTCCACTCTTGTTCAGAACAATTATCCAGAACGATAATTTTTGCTCCATTATCTTTGATTGCTTTTGCAAATTCAGCACCTAGTAAGCCAGCACCTCCAGATATAATAATTACTTTATCTTTTAATTTCACAATAACTCAACCAGTTACACGTGCAAATGTAGAATGTTTAATAGGTCCATCTAAATGAGGTTTTACATCATAATCTAAATTTTTTATTTGATTAAAGACCGAAAATACCTCGTTCAAATATGAGTCGATAATTCTTTTACTATATGCAAATGTTGTTGCTGTACCAGCATTTGTAAGAAATCCTTTTTTAAGCATTTCCTGATTAAAATAAGTTAATAATTCAATTGAATTTTCTTTATTAAAAGAAAAGTAGGGAATAGCATTGAGTCCAGTAACATTAATTTGAATCCCAGCTGATGTAGCTGCTTTTTTCCACCCTTCCTTAATTTTTGTTCCGTATTCTACTAATTTATCTTGTACGGAAAGTTCTTCCATTTTTTTAATAGTAGCTAATGCTGCTGTAAAACCAATTCTTTCAGTCCACATAGTTGAACTTATAAATGTGTCTTGTGCTGCATCCATTATTTCTCTTTTACCAATAACTGATGATATTGGATATCCATTCCCTAGAGCTTTAGCAAAAATAGCTAAATCAGGATTTACTTTTAATTTTAAATGAATTCCTCCAAAATTATCATGAAACCCTGATGTTACTTCATCAAAAACAAGGACTTTAGAATTCTTATTAGCATAATCTCTAATTTTATTTAAAAAATTATCTTCAGGGTCAACTCCTCTTTGTGGCTCCATAATTATCGTTCCAATCTCATCGCCATATTTTTCAAATACATTATAAAAAGAATCGATATTATTATAGTAAAATGGATGAATGGTGTTTTTTAATTCTAGAGGAACGCCTTTTGTATCTAACCCTGGAAGAAGTTGATTGTCTAGATTATTTTTATTTGAGATGTTAGCTGATAGATACCAATCATGCCAACCATGGTATCCGCAAAAAGCAATATGACTTTTATTTGTCGCTGCTCTAGCTATTCTAATCGCAATAGAGCAAGCTTCTCCTCCAGTTCTTGCAAATCGTGCCATTTCAGCCCATGAATGAATATCAATCAATTTTTCTGCAAGCTTGACCTCTTCATATGAATTTAGAGTCGCCATTGAACCATTTGAAATAGCATTTTTCACAGCATTATCAATATCATCATCGGCATAACCAATTATACATGCTGTTACCCCCATACCTGCAAAATCAAAAAAATGATTATCATCCATATCCCAAATCTCACAGCCTTTGGCTTTTTTATAGTAAGATGGCCAAAGTTCAGGTAAAAACAATTCACTTCTCTTTGATAAAAGTTGATTTCCTCCAGGAATAATATTTTTTGCTCTTTCCCAAAGTTTTTGTCCTGTATTACTCATTAAAAACCTGTCTATTTAATAAGTCTTTTTTCTTTAATAATGCTTCGGCTACAATCAAATCAACCAATTCATCTATTTCTAAAGATTTCCATCTTGGAACGACATATGGTAAAGTTCTTTCATGATAAAAACTTTCTTTATCTAATAAAACATCTGTTAATGAGATATAAACTGAACCTTCAAAAAAATATAATTGCTCAATATCTTGTCGACGTAAAATATTAAATTTTTTGCTATTATATGGCTGTATAAATCCTTTTTTATCAATCTTAACATCGAATGCAGGATGAGTTGCTTCAACTTTTGAGACTCCAACAATTGAATCTGCTTTGTCTTTATTTGAAAATAATATTTCAATTGCAGAATCTATATCTTCTGAATCTCTTAATGGAGAGGTTGGCTCTAGTAAAATTGTATAGTTAAAAGTGGTTCCATTGCTTTTAAAAAAATCAATAGAATGTTTAATAACATTAATTGAAGATGCTTCATCGGAAGCTAGATGCTTAGGCCTTAAAAAAGGAACCTCACAATTAAATGAGCTTGCAATATTTGCAATTTCATCATCATCAGTTGAAACAATATATTTATCTATATATTTTGATTTACCTGCGGCTTCAATTGTCCAGGCAATCAATGGCTTATCTAAAAGTGGTAATATATTTTTTCGTGATAAACCTTTACTTCCACCTCGCGCTGGAATAATTGCTAAAATAGAATAATTTTCAATCATAGACGATCAACAGCTTGCTGATATTCTGTCCATTGACCTACATCAACCCATGATTCGTCATCAATCGGAAATACTCCAACTTTTTTACCTTTATTTTTTGCATCTTCAATTAAGTGAGTAATGTGGTAAAAACTATCTTTTGGAATTAAGCTTAAAATCTCTGGACTTAAAACGTACAAACCTGTATTTATAAGAAAATCATATTTTGGTTTTTCATTAATATGTGAAAGATGTCCATCTTTATTTAATTCACACGTTCCGTAAGGAATTACATACTCTTTTGCAGAAGCAACAACAGTTACATCATAGTTCCCTTTTTTATGGAATTCATAAAGACTTAAGTAATCAGCTTTTACGATAATATCACAATTGGTTACAAAAAAAGGATAATCAAACTTGTTATCTAATAATCTTAGGCTTCCAGCAGTTCCTAAGGGTTCTTTCTCTTCAACAAAATTAATTTTGTAACTTGAATCAACTTCTTCAAAATAAGCTTTAAGAATTCTTGATTTATAATTTACGGATAAATAAAAATCATTACATCCTGCACTAATAAAACTTTCAATTATATGCTCAATTATTGGTTTTTCGTGAATGGGTACTAATGGTTTTGGTAATATTTTAGTAAATGGTTCCATCCTTGTTCCCTTTCCACCAGCCATTATAACAACAGGGATATTCTTAATTTTTGACCTTGCTTTGCGATCTTGGACTAAACTTGAACCAGTAACATAGTCAACCACACAATTATTTTTATCAACAACTGGAATTAAATCAAGCTTCTTTTTTAGTATTAGCTTCTTCAAATCTCTATCATCATATTCATTTTCTATAAGTGTAATTGGTTTTATGTTATAGCTATTAGATATATCCTCAGAGAAAAGGATCCCTTTTAAAATACTTCGTCTTAAATCGCCATCTGTAAGTGTTCCTTTTAGCTTATTATTCTTATCAATAACTATTAAACATTTTTCCGCAGTTTTATCAAGGACTTTCATAGCTTGACGAATTGTAATATCAGATTTTACAAGTATTTTTTTCAAAATTGCCTTTCATAAGCTAATTGAAACGCTTCCGCTGCCTCAAATCCGCTTTGACTCCCTCTTAAATAAGCTAAAGAACGGATTGTTTTCTCACTGCGAGGAAAAGGGAAATCACCCACTTCACTTTTATATATTTTCATTGCTTCAATCTTTTGATTTAAATGATTTGAAATATTAATATAAACATTTGGCTTGAACCTTTTTCCTTCTAAAAAATTGAACTCTGTTTCAGAGGTAGTTTCATAACTCAATACTTTTTTTATATAAGGGTGTCGAAACCATTTTATCGTAGAGTTTAATGCTTTAGCTATAATATTATGATCAGTGTGAACATCATAAATATAAGGTGTATAAATAACTTGAGGTTCAATTTCTTTGTATACTTCTGAAATTTTTTCTATTAATTCTCCCATAGGTAAACTATCTAATTTTGTTGTTGGCAATTGAAGATTGATGTGTCTACTAAATCTAAATTTTTTTGATATTTCATTTATTTCTTGTTCACGTGCTTGAACACGTTCTTTAGAGAATCCCATTTTTTCACTTATACCTGTTATATTTAACCAATACAATTCATCTCCTTGCGATCCATGCTTAAAGATTGTTCCACCACAGCCTAAGGTTTCATCATCAGGATGAGGTGAGATAAATAAAGTTTTCATATAAATTTTCCTAATTCAAATTTTAAAAATGGTTCTACGTCTAACAATTTAATTGAATCAATACCAGTTTTAATTATAGGTATATTATTTTCTAAAAAAATAATTTTTCCAGGTTCAATATTAATTTTTGAGTTAGTAATTACTTCTGTATCCCAAACTTTATATTCTTTATCATTAATAGAAAAATGTGCTCCAACATAAGGCTTAGATAATCCACGAACTAAATTATCAATTAAGCTGGCAGGCATTCTCCAATCAATTTTTCCATCTTCAATTCTTCTTTTTCTCCAGGTATTAGCTTCTTTATTATCTTGTACTATTCTTTCATATTTCCCTGAAATTAATTGAGGAATAAAAGTTTCTATTTGCTCAAGGCTAGTATAAATCAATTTAGAATATAAAGTTTGTGCATTATCATTCTTTGATATGTTTATTTTTTTTTGAGATAATATATCACCACTATCAGCTCCCTTGTCCATAAAAAAAAATGATGAAGCTGTTTCTTTTAAACCAAGAACTAAAGACCATATTATTGGATGACGTCCTCGGTTTTTAGGTAGCGCCGAAGGATGATAACCAATTACACCCATAGGCGCAGTACTCAATATCTCAGTTTTTAATAACCTTGACCAACCAAAACAAAAAATTATATCTGGTTTGCATCCCTTAATCCATTTTAATGTTTTTTTAGAGTTAATATTGTTAGTTAAATGAGTTGGAATGTTATTTTTTTTGCAAAAGGGCAACAGGTTAACATAGTCAGAATTAGACCTTAGATCTTTTGATGTGCAAACACCAACTGGTTTAGATTTAATTTGAACTAATTTTCTTAAGGAAGATTCAGAAAAATCAACTGTTCCTATGAAAACTATTCTCATAGAATTTTTATATTATAAAATTTCTTTTTTGTAATATTGTCAAATGATTTTTTATTCAAAATTTTTATAATTTTATCACTTGCGCCACCATTTCCGTAGGGATTACTAACTGATTTCAATTTTATTTGAAATTCTTTTGAATAAATTTTATTTATCGCTTTAAGAATAGATTCTTTTTCAGGTATACAATCAATAACACTTTCAGCTTTAATTCGACCTTTTTGACGATTGCCAATATTAATCGTTCCTTTTTTAAATGAAGGGGCTTCAATTAAACCGCTTGATGAATTCCCAATAACTGCATCAATATGTTTTAAACAAGAAAGATATTTTAATTGTCCTAAAGAAGTGTAGTAATTAGCAAATTTAGAGTTACGATTAACAAATTCTTTAATTAATTTAAAGAGAATTCGACTATCCATATCAGCATTTGGCATGGTAAAAATAATATTAGTATCCTTCAACTCCTCCAACGCAGATAAAAGGTTTTTCAACTGGTCTTCAGAATTTTCTTTTTCAAGAGTAACCGGATGATAAGTAATTAACAGGTTTTTTTCAGCTAGCTTAAAATCCAGTGAATCTTCTAGTTGACTACGGTTTAATAATTTCATTTTAAAAATATTATCAATACCTAGTCCTCCAACTTGAAACACATTCTTCGGGTTTTCACCAAGCTGAATAACCCTGTCTCTATATTCTTTTGTTGCAACAAAATGGAGATGTGACATTTTAGTTATAGAATGTCTAATAGACTCATCTATTAAACCTTCCGTTAACTCTCCTCCATGTAAATGTGCTACTGGTATTCTAAAAATCATTGCAGTTGACACTAAAGAAAAAATTTCAAATCTATCTCCTAAAATTAGAATTAAGTCTGGCTTTAAGTCTTCTAAAGCATTAGCACAACCAATCATTCCTAACCCCATTGAAGTGGCTACTCCTTTCGAAGTATCAGAATTAAGTAGCATTTCTACTTTTTTGTCAATTGTAAAACCATCTTTCTCAATTTCTGTATATGTTAGCCCAAACTCTGGAGAAAGATGCATACCAGTTGCTATTATTTGTAAATTTAAGTTCGGTGAATCTTTTATTTCTCTCATGACCAAACGAAGTAATCCATATTCAGCTCTTGAACCAGTTACTACACAAACTTTTTTCATATATTAACTAAATCATCTTTATTAAAGTTATTTTTAGCTTTAGTCCCAATAACCGAATCCCAAA
>ENA-UOXV01000638-UOXV01000638.1-marine-metagenome-genome-assembly--contig:-NODE-638-length-50778-cov-14.771129_pt1 | contig 50778 bp, 40 predicted proteins | sample MGYA00238165_ERZ766961 | MGnify/ENA primary metagenome ERZ766961 (study PRJEB28924, sample SAMN03173240) | marine metagenome | biome: Marine; feature: Water; material: Subsurface seawater | place: North... | reverse complement strand
GTGTCCTAAAAGTAAAAGCGGAATCTGGAAAGAATTAAATGAAACGCCTCTGGGTCATATTATTTGTACTACCACTTTTTGCTCAAGAAACTAAAAAAGAAGATTCATTTATTCAGAAGATGGAAAACAAAGCACCGATTCCCCATCCAAACAAAGCACCGGATCAATGGCTATTGGCCCATATAGATGTAGAAACCACGGGCTTACTTCCTGGTCATCATGAGATGATTGATGTGGGTATCGTTATGACCACTTTAGAAGGGGATATTTTAGACAGTTTATTTCTGCGTATTCAGCCGAATAACCCGGAAAGGTTATCGCCTGGAGCCAAAGCAGTAAATGCCTTTGATGCAGATCATTGGCAGAAAATGGGGGCGCTTCATCAATCGGTAGCGGTAGATAGTATTATTGCATTTCACAAACGAACTGCCGGGAAAAAATACGTTCTCATGGTGGCGTATAACTCTCATTTCGATGCTGCGTTCATGGATCATCTATTCCGATCGGCCAATAAAACATGGCGAGATTTGTATTATTATTTTATTCTGGATATTCCGTCTATGGCTTGGGGCTTGGGCATCCAAGAGTTAACCTCCAATTGGATTCGGGATCGTTATCAGGTGGCTGATGAACCCCATATTGCCGAAGAGCATACGGGCATCACCGGTGCAATGGTGAATGTGCGTATTTACAAGGCACTTCTACAGTATCGTCAGGATATCATGTCAAACGTTCCCAGCAAAAAATAATCAAGACTTGCAGATAATGCTATGACATCCAATTCAGGGAAAGATAAGCTTTGTCCCTTTTGCCAATCGCTGAAAGTGGTTGCAGAACATAATTCTGTTTTCGCAATTAAGGATAATTATCCGGTGACGAAAGGTCATCATTTAATTATTCCATTCAGACATACAGAAAATTATTTTTCCATGAATGACCAGGAAAGGGAAGATACAACAGCATTGCTCAAAGCATTAAAACCTAAGTTAGAAGAAAAAGATCCGACCATAACCGGTTTTAATATTGGCATGAATAGTGGAGAAACAGCAGGACAAACAGTTATGCATTCACATATTCATCTTATTCCCAGAAGAAAAGGGGACACACTGAACCCAAGAGGTGGTGTTAGGGGGGTAATCCCTAATAAAATGGATTACTAAATTGAAACACCTTTGGGTCAAATAACCTCCTCACGGGGGCTTTTTTATGCACAAATCAGCTGGAATTGATATCTGAAATATAAAAGTCTTGTAATTTTTTTGTCATTTTACCTCTGATACCATCTCCAATTACTTTCTTATCAACACGTATAACAGGAATAATTCCTGCAAATGTTCCAGTAACAAAAATTTCAGTAGCAGATAGGACATCTTTTACGCTAAAGTTTTTTTCTTTTATCACTATTTTATTTTGATTGCAAATGCGAATCACGCTTTTCCTCGTAATTCCATTTAAACAGTGTTCTCCCTTTGAAGTCCATACTTCATTTGATTTAATAATAAAAAAATTAGTTGAGTTACAAGTAGAGACATAGCCGTTAGGATCAAGCATTAAGCCCTCATCAGCTCCTTTTTTGTCAGCTTCAATACAAGCAGCAATACAATTATGTTTACTTAAAGAATTAATATGAGGATTTTGTACACGATTATCTCTTAAAGTAGAAACGACTGCTAATTTGATACCTTCTACAGAAACTCTAAGGTCTAGCATTTTGAACTCAGGGATTATGACAATGGTTGGTTCTCCAATAGTAACTTTTGGATGTTGGTAAGGTGTTTTTTTTAATCCTCTTGAAACTATTAACCTGATATGAACATCCGAAAACATTTTATTCTTTTCTACTGTTTTATATATAATATCCTTCACTTCATCTTTGCTTCTATTAATCTTAAGTGAAATTTCATCAGCGCCTGTAAATAGGCGTTCTAAATGGTCATCAAGATGAAGAAGTTTTCCATTATAAAGTCTAATTCCTTCCCATACCCCATCACCCAAAAGAAAACCACCATCAAGAACAGATACATAGGCTTTTGATCGGTGAAAAAAATCACCATTAATATAAACTTGAATATCTTGATTGCGAGCATCTTCTTGATAATCGTGAGTTGATGGCATCTATTAGTCTAAAAAATTAAATACTATTTTTCAAGTAAGGTTTTATTGTTTTTAAAAAATATAAAGTAGGCTGGAACTCCAGTTAAGACAAAGGAAAGGTCTTGCATTGATAAATTAAATTGATAATAAATCCTTAACAGCACCAAACTTGCTAAACCAATTAAATACATTGAGGGTAAAAAAGGATAAAAAGGGATTCTATATCCACTCTCGCCTAGGTCTAATTTTCTAAATTTGAAGAAAGCAACCGTTGTAAAAATATAAAAAATGAGTATAGTAAATACCATCCCAGTTACAATTGTCTCAAAGTTTTGTCTAATAACTAGCAAAACAATACCCCAAATACAATGAGCAAGGATTGCGTTGCTTGGGGTTCGAAATCTTGGGTGAATATTATCAAACCATTTAAACAACATCCCATCACGCGCCATAGCATAGTAAAGACGACTTGCAGACATCATTGTCCCATTAATGCTTCCAGTTGCTGATATAATAACAGTAATTGAAATTAGACTTGCACCTAAATTTCCAAATAATAAACTAGCTATATCTGAAGCAACTATAGAGCTTGAGCGTACACCTTCCATTCCTAAGACTGTATGATAGAGTATATTTGCGGATATATAAAGAATAGCAATAGCTGATATGCCATAAAACATTGTTTTAGGGATAACTTTCTGAGGTTCTTTCATTTCACCAGCAATGTATCCAACTCTGTCCCAACCTAGATATGAAAAGAGTATTAACATTATTGCCGCAACTATATTTCCAATAGCTCCCAAATTTTCAGTTACATGGGCTGTTTCTGATAATTTTAAAAAATCTCCTTCAAACATTGCTAAGCCAGCTACAGTAAAAATTGTGATGCCGATTGTTTTGATTGAGGTTGAAAACTTATTGTAGAAGCTTGCTCGTTCAACGCCCATATAATTAATAGTACCAAAAATAATAATAATAATAATTGATGCTATAATTTTTTCAAATTGACCCATGGGTATAAAATAACCTAAATAATTAGCCGTAATTAAACTAATCCCTGCAGCCGGACTTGTTCGTATTATTAGTAGTTGCGCCCAACCAAATATAAATCCCCAGAAAGGGCCAAAAGCTTCTCTTATGTATATATACTCTCCACCAGTATTTGGGAAACGTGATCCTAGCTCAGCATATATTAGAGCTCCTACATAAATAAAAAGAGAAACAGCAAGCCAGAGGATTATAATCAAATTAAATGAATTTGTATATCCTGCAATGATTTGAGGAGTTGCAAAGATAGCCGATCCGATTGTAATCCCAATTAGAAGAGATATGCCATCAAATAAGCCTAGCGTTTTTTTTAGTTTTGCCATTTATCAAATTATACATTTATTATTAAAAATAATTATAATGATTTAACTACTTTTAGAAAGTGTACCCTTATATATATAACGCCGCTCCCACATAGTTAGATTATTTTTTGTAAGTTTCTGTATGAAACGCCTCTGGGTCAAATCTAAGTTAAGTAATGAATAAAATAGCAAATGTCTTGCATTGGATTGGATTTTTTGTAACATGTTTTATGTTAGTTTTATCATTTCTTGATGAAAGTAGAGATGAGGTCTTCATCCATTTTACTGCATCTATGATTCCAAATACTCTTTCATGGTTTATCGCAGTTCTGTTGACAGGAAAAAGGAATTTTTTCCCATTCTTAATTAAATGAAACGCCTCTGGGTCATATTATTTATAGTATTCTTTTCATTTGCATGCAATGATACTGACTTTGAATGTGACCAGCATGATATTTCAGATTGCAATAGTAATAATAATAAAACAAATATTAGAGTATTTAATAACAGTGAATACGATTTATGTAATGTAGTAATTAGTATTGATGAAAGTAGAAATCATGGTGACATTAAAAGTGGTGAAAACACCTGTTATCGTGGATATGATAAAGCTTACAGATATGCATATGTCTCACTTACGATTAATGGTGAAGATTTAGTCATCCAACCTATAGATTATGTTGGAGAAACACCGCTTGAAATTGGTTATTTCACATATCAATTAGATATAGAAGAAAGAAATAATAACATGCACTTATCTATTACTACTACTACTGACTAAATGAAATCCTTCTAGGTCAAATAAAGGATAATAAGGTGGGACACTTAATTGAAGGACACCTTAAATAAAACCTACCTTATCAAACCCCCGTATCCGTGAAGTGAGCCCCTTATATAGGTAAAGGGTCTTACCTAAAAAGATAGTGAGAAACATCACAGATTAGTCTATCAAGTTTCAGTAATTTTGATAAAACTTATTACAAGGAATAATCTAAAATGAAAAAAATACTTTCAATCTCAATATTGCTATTTCTTTTTGCTTGTGAAGATGATAAAGCTGATGAGACTGCTGCAGTAAACTTAGATGGCACTTATAAATTATCCATGGAATCTGCGGATTGTGGTGATGGTGAATTTGATGTTCAATATCTTACAATTGATAATCTAATGGTAAGTAATTGGGATTATGATGGCGATGACTGTGATCAGGGCGATGACTGCTACGATGCAGAAAGTTTCTCTGTAAAAAAAGATGGGGACGGCTTAAGTTTTTCAGAGGGCCCTGATGTCAAGGTGGCGATGACAAGAAATGGGACTAATGGTTTAAAAGTGTCCTTTAGTATGGGGGGTAGTGTTGTCAGTAGTGAAATTTGGGATTATGAATCTTCTGAAATAAAAACTTATTCTCCGATTTGCAATTAATGATTATTTAATAATCTAAGACTATTAAATCTTATTCTTAAAAAGAGCCTCACCTTAGCGTGGGGCTTTTTTGTTTATACTTTTTCAACCTAAAATCTCAACCTAAAACACCTTTTAGGGGGTGTACCCTTCAAATAAAAGGCACTCACACATAGTTAGAATATTTTTTGTAAGTTGTTATAGTATTTTGTTGAGCAGTTATTAAAAGAGCAGTTTTTGAAAGATCACTATATGAAACGCCTCTGGGTCATAATATTATTCATTAGTTCTGTTTGGGGACAGACTAATAAAACATTATCCGTAGATAGTCTATCTTGGCTAACCGGTTCATGGCAAGGGCCCATCAACGGAAATATCCTGGAAGAAACATGGCTTACACCTCGCTCAGGGACTATTGTTGCATTAGTGCGTTCAACCAATGAATCAGGTACAGAATTTGTAGAGATTATTCATATCAAAGAATTAAATGGCACACTTGAATTGCGTTTGCAACTTTTTGACAATTCCTTAGCTCCCAATAGTCCGAAAGCACACAGATTTGAATTAACAAATATGGGCGATAGCTATATTGCTTTCAAAGGCATTACTCAAGGTGCCCATCGAACCCTGAGTTATGAACGCCCAGAAAAGGATGTTTTTTATATTCGTTTTCAACCTGAAGTAGGGAATGCAGTTGAAATTAAGTTAACTCCCAAATGAAACGCCTCTGGGTCAAATAAACGCTTTTATTTACTTTGGAAGATTGGAAGCGCCAGTTTCTTGTCTCCATATTTTTCCATCTTTAAATCTTAAGAAAGCTAAAACACCTTGTACATTGCCATCAGATTTAAAAGTGACCACAGCATGGTTTACGCCAACTTCATCATTTTCATATAATATTCTATTATTACTAGTAACGATATCATCACTAGCTACCCAATCAATGACATCTTGTTTGCTAAGAATCTTTCCAGCTGCATGCAATGTAAATTCAAAATCATCATGAAGTAATTCGCTCATTGCATTTACATCTCTATCATCAATAGCTTGTGTCCATTTTTGTAATAAACTCATTTTTTCCCTTTTTATTTAACAATGATCTGTACAAAAAATAACCAAAAATGATACAATGCGAAAGTCTATTCCTCAACTCAAAAAACTTAGAAAGAGCAGAAATGAAGTAAAGTCAGATAGTATTTTTTATAATGTGTTTTATGGTAGTAAAAGTTTGATATGGTATCGTGATTATTTCAAAGATAATTTTACTGATACTGATGTTTCAAAAATATTAAAGCTAGTGGATGCAGATCATATTGTGGTCGGTCATACTACACAAGAAAAAATTGTCAATTTATTTAATAATAAAATTTTTGGGGTAGACTCAGGTCTTAAAAATGGAGAATATGGTGAAGTCTTAATTATTGAAAATAAAAGGTTTTTCCGTGGAACTCTAAATGGAGAATTAATTGAATTAGTCTCAAAATAATGTTGATCGGTTTGAAACATTTATTCTAAAAAATACTTCAAAAAAATCTATCAATCCTTAGCCTAGATTTATAGTAAAATTATACATTAAATTATTTCACAGATAAGGTTAAAATAGTATCTTTTAAGATCAAAAAAACTGAATCTAATTTTATATTTGTCATTATCTAGTTCACTTAAAATAATAAAAAAATGTTCTTTATTGTATTTCTTACAGCGTTAGGCATTATGCATGGTTATGTTGGTTGGAAAATATTTTCTGACCTAGACCTTAATTCTACTTATGCTTTAATAGCTATCATATTAGTCATCATTTTAACTCTTTTACCAGTTTTGCCGATTCTCTTCAGATACATTGGTTATGAATCAAGTTTATTAGACAAATTATCTTTTATTGGCTATACCAGCTTAGGTTTCTTTACGCTTAGCTTTTTAGCCTTTATTTCAAAAGATTTAATAATTAAATCTTGGGGGGTTATATCTTCTTTTTTCCCAGTTGATGTAAAGCAACAAGTTACCCTCGATATAGAAAAAAGAGAATTTCTTCAAAAATCATTAAGCATTGGAATATTAACATTGATTGGACCCACCACAGCTTATGGGTTTTACTCAGCGAGAAAAGGTCCCTCGATTATTAATCAAACTATTTTTTTAAAAAACTTACCTGATTCTTTTGAAAACTTTACCATTGCCCAAATATCAGACCTCCATGTTGGACCAACAATTAAAAAACCATATGTAGAAAAAGTTTTAAATCAAATTTCAAATATAAATCCAGATCTAATTGCTATAACCGGTGATATGGTTGATGGTTCTATTGATTATTTAAAAAAAGACTTAGAACCATTATCTCAAATGGTCGCTAATTACGGAACATACTTTGTCACAGGAAACCATGAGTATTATTCTGGCGCTGAAAGATGGTTAGACGAAACTGATCGTATGGGCTTTACAAACTTAGTTAATGAAAATAATTTAATTACAATTAATGATCAAAATATAGTTTTAGCAGGAGTTACAGATTTTAGAGCACATCAAATTATTCCTAGCCACAAATCCAATCCTAAAAGCGCACTTAATGGAATAAAAAGTGAAAAAGTCAAAATTTTATTAGCTCATCAACCTTCAAGTATCTTTAGAGCCAATGAAGCAGGCTACGATCTTCAAATTTCGGGTCATACGCATGGTGGGCAATTTTGGCCATTTACATACCCTACAAAAAAAGCAAATCCTTATTTATCAGGTTTACATAATCATAGTGGTACTCAAATATATGTGAATAGTGGGACTGGCTATTGGGGTCCTCCTCTACGCCTTGGTGTCCCTGCTGAAATAACACTCTTTAAGCTCAAAAAAAAGCTAACTACGACATAAGCCTTTAAGTGAATGAAATACTTCCTGGGACAAACCGTTTAATTAAATAATATTCATTATGTCATATATATATTTATTTGGTGCAATAATTTTTGAGGTGATAGGTACAATGCTGTTACCCCTATCAAAAAACTTTACAAAACCTCTTGTTAGTATTGTTGTAGTAATTACCTATATGCTTTCATTTTATTTTCTGACTTTTGCTTTAAAAGAGATTCCTATAGCCGTTGCATATTCAACTTGGGCAGGTGTAGGGATATTTCTAATTACTTTATTCAGCTATTTACTTTACAACCAATCTTTACAATGGCAATCCATCATAGGCCTTCTTTTTATAGCTATTGGTGTAGCAATTGTAAATACATTTAAAGAGCAAACTATCCTCTAAAAATTGTTTAATAGATGAGAAAATACTATGTATATGTTATTGAATTAGATCAATCAGTAGCAGATATAAAAAAATTCCGCGCTGAAAACCCGAATTATATCAAAGGAATTGATTGTGTATATGTAGGTCAGTCTTCAAAAAAACCATCTATTAGATTTGAACAACATAAAGAAGGCTATAAGTCTAATAAATATGCAAAATATTATGGGATTAAGCTGAGGCCAGATCTCTATGAAAAATACAACCCAATCCCGACCAGAAAAGATGCTGAAGAAATTGAAGAAATGCTTGGCAAGGTTTTACGAAAGCAAGGATACGGAGTTTGGTTTAATTAATTTATAATGTCCAGCCAAGTGACATTCCAGCCCAAGGTGCACTAAACTCTCCAATAAATAGATAATACCCTTTAAGGCTTAGCAAAAAGCCACCCGTTCCTTTTTGATAGCGATATCCCCCGCCAAAAAATATTGAATTATCATCAATAGATTCACCTCTCATTTCAAGAGTCCCTTGAAGCATCGTCATTCCGCCCCCTAGTTCAAATTTGTGATCTCCTAAACCCATAAGATATGCCGCACCAATGGGCATAAATCTAATTTTATCATCACGAGCAACTTGGGCATCACTAGAGCCATAACCAACTCTAGCAAGAATATTATTAGTTAACATCCTTTCGTAGTTAAATGTCATTGTATAAGCGGCTCCACCTAGTTCAGTATAAATATTGTTTTTTTGACCATAACTATTAGCCGTAAGAGTTACTACAAAAATTCCAATAGAGAATAGTTTTTTTAACATTCTGATCTTTCTTTAGTGTACAAATTTAAGATTTTAATACTTTGTTTAAAAACACTACTAAAAATTATGTAATTTTTAATATGAAAATATTAAAAACAAATCAAAATAAACCAGAAAGAGTTCTAAGATTAATTGTCTCATTATTTATGATTCCAACTCCTCTTATAATTGGCTCAGCTTCATACTCAATTCTTCTTAGTGCAATTGGTGGTGTACTGCTTTTTAATTCCATAGTTGGAACTTGTTACATCTACAGAATTCTAGGTGTAGATACTTGTAAGGCGTAATATTGTAGTCAATTAATATTTAGAGCCTCACCTAAGTGTGAGGCTTTTTTGTTTAACGGTTAAGTAAGAGTTATAAAAATGAAAAATAAAAAAATTTTTGAGATTATAGGTTTATTTAGTGTAGTTAGTTCACTCATATTTGTTGGTCTAGAAATAAATCAAAATACCACCGCAGTTCGAGGAGCAACTCAACAAGCTGTTTCCTCACAAGTTGCAGAAATGTATAGGATAGGAGCTGAGAATGAAAGGATAGCTAGTTTAGTTAGCAAAGCATTCCAAGATATAAGTAAAACTGATATTAGCCAAAGTGATTATGTGAGTTTGTGGATGTACCAAATGATGGGATTTAGGCGTATTGAGAATATTTACCTTCAATATAAAAATGGATTATTAACAAAAGATGCGTTTAGTCGGATTGGTATGGGTATATACAGAACAAAAATAGTTCGAGAAATATGGGATGAGCGCAGAGGAGATTTTGAAGCAGATTTTGCAAATTTTTTTGAAGAATTAAGAGATAGTTAGTATTGTAACACGTCAAACGATTTTAGGTTAAACAATCTAGTAATCTGGAGAAAGAAATATGTCAATTTTTGAATATATAATGGTTTTAGTATCAATAATCATTGGTTTAGGAATTACTCATATTCTTAAAAATATAGCATTTCTTATCCAGCACAAAGATATCAAGTTTTATTGGATTCATACTTTGTGGTGTATTAATATATTTTTTATGTTAGTATTCTTTTGGTGGTGGCAATATAATTATGTGATCATAGATGATTGGACATTTGGCCTTTATCTTTTTATTATCTTTTTCGCATTAATTTATTATTTGCTTTCTGCGCTACTATTTTCTAATCGTGAAATAAAATCTTATAAAGAACATTTTTATACAAATAGAAAGTGGTTCTTCTATTTATTGGCTTTAAGTATAATGATTGATTATGGAGATACCGCTCTAAAAGGTTTTGAATATTTTTTAGATAGAAGCATTTTATATCATTTTCAGGTTTTTATTTTTACATCAATGTCTATTTTTGGAGCAAAATCTAAGAATGAAAAATATCATGCCCTTTTTGCAGTTAGTAATTTATCATACCAAATCTTTGATGGGTTTTTAATTTTTAACTTATTAAAGTCTGTTTAATTGCAAATTAAATGAAGAATTAAAATATTTAATAGGAGAACAAAATGAAACGATATATATCAATATTCTTTAATATTATTTTTATTTTTACGATTGTTAATGGTCAAGTTTCTGACTCACTAAAGAAAGGCGATTTTGCACCAAGCTGGTCACTTAAATCTAATCAAGGTAATTTTGAGTTTTTAAATAATTGGACTATTAAAGACAATAGACAATTAAGAAAACCAATGACACAGCCTGATCGCCACGCTGTCATAATGATTTTTTTTGCAACCTGGTGCCCACCATGTGTAAAACAACTAGATCCACTTGAGGATATTTTTCAGAAATATAAAAATAAAAAAGTTAAATTTTTCATTGTTGATATTACTGAGGCATCGCGAAAAGATTCAAAAGACAAAAGTTGGCCCAAAGCTGAAGATCTTTTCAAAGAAAAAAAAATCACAATCCCAATTTTAAATGACAATATCTATTCTGCCGCTGATAAATATAAAATTAAGGTAATACCAACAATATTTGTGATTGATAAATCTCAAATTGTTCGAGACGTAATTAAAGGGTTTGATAAAGAAGATGATTTTAAGGGTACTTTTGAACTTTCAAAAATTATTGAAGAACTAACTACTCAATAATGAAACATCTATTTATCATATTATTTTTACTACCTCTTTTTGCTCGAGATAAAGGTTTAAATCTTACATTAGAAAATAATTCTGAAGTTGTTGGAATTATGGTTGGCACAGTTTGCTCCTTCATTTTATTCTTTGAGGGGTTAATTAAAGGGTCTTTTCATTCAAATATTTCTAAAGAATATATAATTGGCAAAAAAATGGGTTATAAGCCAGAATAACAAACCCTCAATAGGTTAAAAATAGAAATGAAAAATATACTTGCAAGGGGTGGAATTGAATTTTTAGCTGTTCTTTTTGGAATTACTATATCTCTTTGGGTAGAGGATTCGCGCGAGAATAAACATATTCAAGATAAAGTATCTGAAGATTATTTATATATAAAAAAAGAAATTGAGCTTGATATAAAAAATATTGATAATATAATTTTGGCCGTTAACAGTCAAATTGTTTCAATTAGAAAGCTACTTAACTATAATGAAAAAAAAATTGATTTCAACGATAGTGATGTAATTTTTAATTTAAAAAAAATTACATCACCTACTTTCTATGGTACAAAAACAGCTTATACAGCTTCTGTCTCAAGTGGTAGACTAAATTCATCTAAAGATATAAATCTAAGTAATGAAATTTCGCTACTATATGAACATTTTTATAAAAGATTAGATGCAAATAGTGAATTATATGATTTTAGAAATCAAAAATTAAAAAGTGATTACTTTATGGATTTTTTTCAAATAACTGTTGGTGGCCAAAAAATAGATGACACATCTAAAGATATTTTCTTTTCGGCAAATACTAGAAATGCATTGTACTGGATTCTAGAATTTGTTGAAAGTTTTTATATTTTAAGATTGAATGACACAAAAAACCAAATGTTAAAAACAGAAATGTTAATATCCAACTTTTTAAGCAAAATTCAGTAATATATTTCATAATTGAATAAATATTTAATAGTTTAACAGAAATGATTTGGAATAATTTTATCCAACCACGTTTAATTTCCTTAGCTTGTACATCAAAGCCCATAAGAAAACAGCGAGAAAAAGTTATTCCTAAAGCTGATGGAACTGTATTGGAAATTGGTTTTGGATCAGGACACAATCTCCCATACTACAATATAAAAAAAATTGATAAAATAATTGGACTTGAGCCTTCTGTTCATATGCAAAACCTTTCCAAAAAAAAATTGAAAGGTTTTAATATTAATTTTGAATTTCTAACAGAAAGAGCAGAAGAAATACCTCTAGAATCAAACACTATTGATTCAGTCGTTTGTACTTATACATTATGCTCTATATCAAACCCCGAATTAGCTTTAAGCGAAATAAGGAGAGTCTTGAAAAAAAATGGAAAATTTATTTTTACAGAACATGCAGCTTCACCGGATTTAAAAATTAATAATTTTCAAAAAAAAATTGAACCTATCTGGAAATTCATTGCTGATGGTTGTCATTTAACTAGAGATATAAGAAAAATGCTATTAGAAAATGGGTTTAATATTGATAATTCCAAGAGTATGTATTTGCCTAAGACCCCTAAGTTTATTGGTTACCATATCTGGGGTTTATTAAAAAAATAATATTATTTATAATAGTTAATCATTTCGTCATCAAATAAAGGATTAAATAATGAAAAATATATTAGCCAGGGGAGGGATTGAGTTTTTAGCAGTATTACTTGGTATCTCTGGTTCTTTATGGATTGATCAGAATCAAGAAGTCCGTCAAAAAAAGAAATACGAACAAACGCTTCTTCAATCAATATATAGTGATATAAACCAAACAGAAAAGTTTTTAGAGTCAAGAAATACTGCATTCCAAGCTGATAGTACATGGATGCATTTTTTTGCAACTAATTGGGATAATATGAATGTTGATTCAACAGCTATTGCTTTAAGCAAACAAAAACCCTTTGTATTCAATACTTTATTCTTTGATTACAGAGAGTTTCATCCACCACTTTCATCGATTGGAATGGTTATACAAGATGGTTCATTGAAAGAAATACAGAATATAGAAATACGAAAGAAAATTAATGAACTTTATAAAACTGACTTAGGGTTTGTTTTAAAAAATGTTCAAGCTGAAATTGAAATGCAACTAAATTTTAGGAATACACTTGTAAATCAAGATGATAAAAAATTAGCAAAACTATTATCAACAACTCATAAAGAAATAATAGATAGAAACAATGATAATGTTGATAATTATATCAAACCTATTGAAGAACTAAAATACTTTTTAACAAAAGATTATGTAAGAACATATATTCATTTAAAAAATCGCAACAGATTTTTTGTTATGTATTTTATTAAAAGTTTCGAAATAACGCTTAATGAATTAAAAATTCTAATTGAAGAAGAATTAATAGCTCTTAAATAAACGATAAAATAATTAACAAAATTTATTTATGCTAAAATTCAAAAGTTATATTAGAAGTTCATTGTTTTTGATTCTGTTTTTTTATTTTACTGGCTGTTCACAGTTAACTAGTATAAATATGTATTCAACTAGTGAAGAGATAGCACTTGGCAACAGATATTCTTTTCAAATTGAAAAACAATTACAACTCATATATGATCCCTTAGTTAATGACTATATAAATGATCTAGGTCAGCGATTAGTAGGGGTTTCTAAAAGAAATAATATAAAATATACATTTAAAGTTGTGAATGATCCAGCTGTCAATGCTTTTGCTATCCCTGGTGGGCATTGCTATGTCAACTTAGGATTGATTGATTTTGCAGATACTGAGTCAGAGCTAGCTTCGGTAATTGGTCATGAAATTGGACATGTAGTTGGAGAGCATGGCATGGAAAATATGACTAAACAAAATATTATTGGAATAGCTGGTGCTATCGCTTTGGGTTCTAACCCAAGCTTTGGAGAAGAGTTTATGAGCAGCTTAATTCAAACAGGTATAATAACTAACTATGGTAGAGCCGCTGAGCTTGAAGCTGATAAACTTGGAATTGAACAAATGCATGATGCCGGTATAGACCCCAATGGTTCAAAAAAGTTTTTTGAAAAATTAGCCATGGAAGAAAAAGAAGGCTCAAGTAAAATGGCAAGTATATTATCTACTCATCCGCCAACATCTATTAGAATTAAAAAAGCAACAAAGATTATAAAAGATCTACCACCTAAAAAATATGATGATTTAACATCAAAGAGTTTTCAGGATTTAAAAGAATACTTATTAAGAATAAAAGATAAATAGAATTATTCCATTAAGGATTTTGAATCAAGAAAATTTTTGGATGAGTATTCTTTGATTTTATCTTTAATATTTTCAGATTCAAAACCGATATCATATTCATCTACATATCCAATTGCATTACTGCCATCATTTAATACTATAAAAAACCCGTCTCTATATAATGGGAAAATTTTTATTTTCTCCCCTTTTTTAATTTGTTGAATTACACTTGATGTAACCGTTGGATACTCTAATATATTTACATTAAAGAGTGTTATCGCAGTTTCAATTCTATCTTTATATCTATTGTTTATTAACTGCCCAAAATCATAATCTCGTATTACAGAATTATTATTATTTACAGGGTTTTGTTCTGTTGGATCTGTTGGGAAGTCATTACTTGTAATTGATTCTAAAATAAAATCACCGTTAATATTGGCTGTAATTTTTTGAAGACCATCTACGCTTAAAACTTCTCCGCTGATTAGACTTTCAACTTCGAAACTCCCTGTTTTACCAAAAAATTCAGCCATTCCTTTTGATGAGTCTACTTTGACAGCAAATACAGTCCCCTTAACAGAGGCAATCCCTGCTGATGTTCTTACACGGAATCCTTTATCCTCAATACTATTTATTTCATTAATTATTATACCATTATAAAGAGTTATTTCGTCTATTAAGTCATTTTGATGAAATAGAAATGTAGTATTCTCACGTATTTTAATTATTGATTTTGACTCTAAGTATTGAAACGCAGAAAAAGAAGGTGCGTCTCCAATACGAATAGAATCATTCGCATAAATATTTTCTCCTAAGTATCCATCATTAAATATAGTCTTATCATAGTGCTTAATTTTTACATGACCCTTTAATTTAATAAATGCTGCAGAAGCTTTTATATTTTCATCCTTCAGTAAGGGCTTTTCCCATTTTATAAAGAAATCATAAATGATTCTTCTTGGTTTTGAATATGATAAAAAACCAACTCCTATAGTATAGCTATTATCTATGCTTGAGGTTGAAAACAGAAGATAATTATTAACAATAAATTTTTCATCTAGAAATTTCTGAACCCTAGTTTTTGAAATATTTGAATTTTGAGCGTTGATATAATCTAAAGCGCTATTTTTCATTTTTTGTTCAGATGGGTTTTGCCATATAACAAAAAATAAAACCACAAAAAATATTGTGGCATTATTTTTATTAGAGAAGAAAGATTGAATATTATTTTTTATCAATTATCTATAGTAAAACGAGTTTTAGATAAATCAATAATCTTACCAAGACGATCCTCAGAAGAAAAATTGATTAAATCGGCATCTGCATAGCCTAACGGCCCAGTGCCAAGTCTTCCAATAACTACAAAACCTGAGCGGTAGATTGGATAAACAATGAATTTTTCTTGGTCCGAAATAGAAGACACTAACTCTGAACTTGTATTAGGAAAATTATAAACAGGTATATCTCCCATCAACGGTGTTTCCAAATATGTTACTATTGACTCCCGTTTAATTATATCAATAGCAATATTAAAATCATAATCCCTAGTCGCATCATAATTTTTAATCGGTTTTGGGGCTAGAGGCTTTACTTCATTTATAATAATTTTTGGTTTTGGTTTTGGTTTTGGCGTAACCTTAATTTTTTCTTTTATTATTTTAATTGGTTCTAATTTTTTCACGGGTTCTTTTTTAATAGGCAAAACAACTAATTCTTTATTTGGTCCCATGACATAATCTGATTCATTAGCCAATGACCATATTAATTGACCGGCATTTGTTGAGAATAATTTCTGTTCTTTAATCATTCTTAAGCTTAGGCCAGATAGTTCATTTTTTATATAAACCTCGCCATTAATGGTAACAAACTGATCTTGAACTTCGTCAAATATTAAATTCATTAACGTAAAGTTTTCTTTATCAATTGTTGCTATGGAGTGCTGTGATATAAAATTTGTTGGCTTAGAAGAACTCATTATATTTGCATGTATTTTCCCTTTTTTTACTTTGTACAAATTAGTTGTTTCATTAAAAACTATTTGCGCATTCGTATTATCATACATAACTATAACTGAATTATCGTTATTAATTATAAAGCTGATGTAGGATGGATATTCTCCAACCGTGATTTGATCACCATTGTTAATAAGTTTACCAGGATAAAGATTTTTATTCGGGTCTGAATCTCCTTTTGATAAAATACTCACATTACCATACTGTACTAATATTCTAGCAATTTGATTTAAGTCTGCTATCGGTTCATTTGACGAGTTTTCTTTAATCCCTTTATCTGTTGAATCAATTTCAACTTCAACATTGTTGTTCTCTAATGAGTTGTTTTCTTTTTCATCAGACAAAATCTCATTACCTGACATAGAGGAGTCAATCGTTTCCTTTTTATTAATTCTTTCAAAGTTTAATGACTCTAAAGAATTAAGCATTCTAGTATTATTCAAAATCAATATGAGGGAAAAAACAATTATAATTACGAGAATTACTTTAAATGTATAATCCGTTTTTTTGGCTTCTGTGGCTTTGTTAGAAAGTTCGCTGGAAACAAACTTCCCAGTATTCTTATCTCTGGGTGCACTCTTTTTTTGTTTTTTCATTTTAGTAGCAACATCTTTTTAACCGATTGGTTGTTTTGTGTTTTTAAAAAATAAAAGTATGTTCCGGTTGAGACTTGATTGCCGAATTGGTTTGTCCCATTCCATCTCAAACTATATTTACCTGCCCATTGTTCATTGTTTATTAAAGTAATTACTTCCTGACCAAGAAGGTTGTAGATCACTAGTAAAACTTTACCATCATTTGGAATTTCATACTTAATAGTAGTAATAGGATTAAAAGGGTTTGGATAATTATCATTAAGAACAAATTCTTTCGGTATTAAGCTTGTTAATTCTGCAATTTTCGTTTCAACCCATAATTGATCACCATATATTAAATAGATTCTTTTACCAATATCTGTTTTGGTATCATTCTTAAGCTCAAAATTATTTTCCTTATTGAGGTCAAATCTTTTTTGATTTGTTAAATCAAATAATATCAACTCATGACCTTCTTTTAGGTTTCCTTGAACATCGACTTTAACATTAATCTTTTCTTCTTTTGACTTTAATAACCCATACCATAATCCTTCATTTTGAGCCATCATTCGAATATCATCACGCAAAGGATATTCTTTGCCATTTGCCTCATGCTTATAAATCCAATCAAACCTGACACCATATTCTCCATCTGGAGTATATGGTTCAGCAGGATTATCTAATCCATCATATTCATTCAAGGCTTCAGGGTGAAAGCCTGCATTGTTATTAAGGTCTGCATCTTTATTCGTATAAAAATCAACTTTAGCATTCCACTCACCTTTATTATCAAATGAGAAGATGCCATTATAAAGGTTTGCAATCTGACTCCCAGATTTGTCTGCTTGCGTAATGCCAACTCGTAAAGTTCTGGTTGTATCCGCTTTATTGCATATGATATAACCTCCAAAAGATTTTACCGTATCAACTACTCCAGACCAAGCATTTGTTCCAGTGTAAGTAAGTGGTCCACAATATTCAATCTGGCTAACATCACCCATTAAAAAAGTAAAAGGATATGGATTCCCAACAAAATTCCATCCTGGCTCAAGAATCCATTCTAAAGTATCTACGTTATCAACAATACCAGACCCAAGCGAGAAATCACATACTGGGTCGCCTTTTTTATAGATGAAATAACTTTTGCCCGGCTGAATTGAACTTGCTTCAACAGAGGTACCATTCTCATAAGTATATATCACAAAAGAGTTTTTATCTATCTTCCCAAAACTATTATAGAATACAGATTCAATTGCTTTATTATCTAAGTCACTAGGAATAGAGATCAATACCCAAGTATCACCTGGAATACATTCATCAATTGAAATTGACCCTTCAGGTATTTTTATAGGTACACTTGAAAGTCCTGACTGCGAACCAAAACCAAGAATATCTTTTGCACTAAAATAATATTGTAAGCCATTAAGCGTAATCAAGTTTGTATCAATTAGTTGTTCAACATCTACATATCTAGCGTTTAAACTATTTTGATCAACGGGGCTTGATTGAGCATTAATATTATAAAGGTTAAATGGCTGAAAACTATTTTTACCTCCTTCAGAAACAAATAGGGATACATCTTGAAGCGGAATTGAGTCTTTTACAGAGGCAGAAATTGTAACATCATCAACTTTATAAAGAACTGTATCTTTATCCGTTAGAATATTATATATATCAGGTGGTAACTGGTCTTGCTCAACATTAATAATTACTGTGGTTGTATCGCAAAGTTCTGTTTCGTCGCATATTGAGTAGATCAAAGAATCTTCGCCAAAGAATTGCTGAAGGTTGCTATAGTCAATAATCAAAGATGAGTCTTCATAGACGGTTGCAAGGGCACCACCAAAAGTTGGTATTGCAGTCGCAGAGCCGGGTGTGTTGTCACCATAAATTCTTAGAGTTGATACTTCAATATCGTCTTCCACATCATAATCATTTTGAACAATATTAATTGTGTCTTTGTTGGTTTGGAAAATTTCAATAGAGTCAGTTAGTGCAATTGGTGGATCTGGTACACTTACTACACTTACAGTAACTACTGCAGTTGCAATATTGCCCGCTTTATCTGTTACACAATATTTAAACGTGTAATATCCATTATAGTCTTTTTCCGGATTAACTTGAATTGATGGTTTCCCCGTTCCCAAGCTCACGTCTTTCTTAAGGGTATCTGCCTCTTCCCCTGGTAGAGATATATAACCATATTTAGGCTCATCGCAAAGTGCGTAATTCAAAGTATCTCCATCAGCATCAAAAGCAATTAGTTCAAAATCAAGAGGCGTATCTTCAAAAAGATATAAATTTATAGTATCTTGAGCAGTTGAAAATATTATAGGCGCATCTTCAACGGGAAGAATCTCAATTACTAAAGTTGCACTATCTAATAAACCAGTTTCATCTGAAAAACTGTAAATTAAATTATCTGTTCCAAAGTAATCAGGAGCAGGCTCTACAAGAATTAAACTGTCGTTGTCGACTGTCGCGTTATTAGCATTGCTATTAAACTCTTCAATAAAAGATTGTATAATTGTTAATGTAGAATCTATATCACCATCTTCATCTGTATCATTGCTTAGAACACTAACCAATGTGTCACCATAGTCCTCATTAAAGCGAATTGTATCATTAAAAGCGATAGGCTTTCTTCCTTTTTTCACTGTTACATATATTTTACCAGTACTATTTAAAAGCGTTCCATCAGAAATTTCATATTCAATTGAATCAAGACCAACATAGTCTGGTATTGAGCTGTAGTTTAATACCACAATAAAGCTTGTATCAGCCCTTACACCTACTGTTCCAGACCCACTGTTTGATTTAATGTTAAGTGAGCTTGCGATTATATCGCCATCAGGGTCACTAACGTATGGAGAAACATTTAGGTCATAAATAAGTCCAGCGCCTACTACAATATTTATATTTTCTGCAATTGGCTGATCGGGAACACTGGCTATATTAACAATTATTTTTGCGCTATCAGTTAGCTCTCCATCATTTGTAATAAAACCAAAATTAACTATACCAAATTCATTTGGATTCGGGGTATAAACAACTTTTTGTTCTGAGTTAAATACCCTGTCTCCTTCATTAACAAAACCGGTTTTTATTGTTCCATCGTTTGTCTGATATAATAATCCTGCACTTGGAAGAGAGGTAATAGAAAACGATAAAGGGTCATTTTCTAAATCTGTGCCACTAACTTGAATAGTTTTGGTTTCGTCTTCATCAATATTAATAGTGTCATTATTTGCAATTGGCGGATCATTTACACCTAAAATTATAAACTGAACCACTCCATTTTCACTCGTACTAAAAGGATCAGATGCATTAAATAAAATAGAATCTTTACCAAAGAAATCTGCCTTTGGCTTATATATAAGGCTGTTGATATCGTCAGTTATGCCAGATGGGACACTGCTAATTTGCAAACCGTTACTTTGTAATAATATCCCATTTTTAGGAAGTGATAGTACTTTAAAAGTTAATGAGTCGGCTTCAATATCTGAGCCTTCTAATATTAATACCTGTGTTGAATCTTCATTTAGTTCAAATTGTTTATTTAAAACAATTGGGACATCATTGATTGGTGTAATTGTGATTTTAAAGGTGTCTAAAATAGCTTTCCCGTTTGAGGTCCCCTCAAGTATAAGATTAATCACACCAAATTGATTATCAATTAAGTCAAAGGTTATGCTGTCTCCTTCTATGTTTATTGACGCGATAGAAATATTATCATTCGATTGAATTCTTACAGTTATTGAATCATCTGCATTATCAATATCTGTAAAAAGATCAGCGATAGAAATAACGCCATCATCTGCATCTTCATCAATGACAACATCACTAAGTGCATTAGCTATTGTTGGAGCATCATCAACTGGGGTCACAGTAACAATCAATGTGTCATTAACCGTCTTCCCATTTGATGTCCCCTCAATTACAATTGTAGCCACACCTGAAGAGTTAGTGTCAAAAATAAGGTTTAAATCGTTTCCAACTAATGTGTGAGTGACTAAATCAGATTTGCTATTTGAAATCAAAGCTTTTGTAATCTTTGTATCATCATTGTCAATATCTGTGAATACAGAAACAAGGTCAATCAAAGTAGTCTCTGCATCTTCAGTCACCGTCAAATCGCTAATTGCATTGGCAACTATTGGTGAATCATCAACCGGATTAACAGTAACAACTATGGTGTCATCAACTGTTAAACCATTTGAGGTCGCGCGATAGATGATGGCCATATTCCCATCTCCAGTATTTTTATTATCCTGGAAATCTAATGTTAAAATATTATCTGAAAGATCCACTACAACAATTGATTCATTCCCTTTGTCCACTAACGATAGTTGAATCGAAGTGTTTTCATTATCAATATCATTAATAACATTACTTAGGTCTATTACAGTATTATCAGCATCTTCATTAACGGTGACATCGCTCGGTGCATTCGCTACAGTAGGAGCGTCATCAACTGCATTAACAACAATTTCAAATGTTTGATCAGCTGTTTTTCCATTTGACGTCCCTCTTATAACTAATTCAGCTGTTCCATTTTGATTATTTTGAAAACTCAGGGTAAGTGTTTTACCTGATATGCTGGTTGTAATTAGCGAACTATTATTATTACTTAAAACACTTGGCGTTATATCTGGGTCATTATTGTCTATATCTGTAAATACTAAACTCAGATCAATTGTACTGTTGGATGCATCTTCGCTTACAGCTATATCATCAATCAAGTTTGCTACCGTTGGTCCGTCGTCAACCGGATTAACAGTAACAACTATGGTGTCATCAACTGTTAAACCATTTGAGGTCGCGCGATAGATGATGGACATATTCCCATCTCCAGTATTTTTATTATCCTGGAAATCCAATGTTAATGTTTTCCCAGAAAGGGAGGAGGCGACAATAGATTCGTCTCCCTTGGAAACTAAAGAAAATGAAATATTTGTATTATCATTATCAACATCATTAATGACATTGCTTAAGTCTATTACCGTATTATCAGCATCTTCATTAACCGTAACATCGCTAGGCGCATTTGCGACTGTAGGTGCGTCATCTGTATTTGGTACCGTGATTGTAACTGAAACAATTTCACTAGTTAAGGAGCCGGGGTCTGTAACAGTAAAGTTGTAAGTAATAGTGCCGTAAAAATTTTCATCTGGTGTGAATTTTACTTGTTTAGCTGAAGAAGTCACATTTGTATTATTACTACTTACACCAGAATCGTCGCTTTGCTTTAATGTGCCATCTGTTGAAATAGATGTAATCGTATAGGTTGAAATTACATCTCCATCTGGGTCTGAGGATGCTAAGGTTATAACTACATCCGAAGCATCTTCACTAACCGTTATGCTTTGTGCTATTGCCTCTGGTTTTTCGTTTAAATCGTTGATTGCTATATTAATTGTTCCAGCAGATGATGTATTTGTGCCATCGCTAACAGTAATACCCAACGTATAGCTAGATGTTTCTTCGTGGTTAACAGAAGCTGCTGTTGTAATTGCTCCTGTAGATGAATTTATAGCAAACTTCCCCGCTGCATTTCCACTTGTAATTGTCCAACCACTAAAGGTTGTTGAGCTTCCATCTCCATCTGTTGCCCTTGGCGTTCCTGCAGAAGTTCCTGATGCTACGTTTTCATTTATTGAGAATGAAGAATCCACTACAGCTGGCGCAAGGTCATTAATATCCGTCACGTTTATAGTGATTGTCTTCGTAGCTGAAAAAACTGAACCATCGCTTACTTTAACTGTAAGTGTATAGCTTGTTGTTGTTTCATAATCTAAACCTCCAGCTACTGTGATCACGCCACTAGATGCATTTAATGCAAATTTTCCAGCGTCATTACCTGAGACAATGGTCCAATTGCTCAAACCATCACCATCGGCATCTGTTGCTGCAATTGCTCCACTATTACCAGAAACGGCTGTACCATTATTAGCGTTTTCTGCTATTGTAAACGTTTGACTACTCGTAACAACTGGCAATGAATTATTATCCGTTACATTAATTGTTAATTCTTTTTCATATGTAGCTCCATCATCATCTGTAGCAACAATATCTAATGTATAAGGCTGATCATCGTATACCATTTCAGCATTTGTATATAATTTTGTTCCATCAACAATCTTGAATTTTGCGCCATCTTTGCCACTACTTATTGTAAAGGTATGTGTTTCATCATCTAAATCTGTCGCGGTAAGATTACCAATAAAGGTGTTTGCGGCATCGCCACCACCTGCGGTTGTATTTGAAGAAGCTAGATCCGTTGGTGCATCATTTACATTATTTACGGTGATTGTAAATGTTTGAGTGCTATACGTATCATCACCACTATTAGCCGTGCCGCCATCATCTGTTAAAACGATTGAAACGGTTGCGCTACCTGTAGCATTTGCAGCGGAAGCAAAGGTTAATACGCCACTTGCATTAATTGCAGGCTGTGAGCTGAATAAACTATTGTTGTTATTAGATGTAGTGAAGGTTAAAGACTGACTTGAGGGATCATTGGTCCCTTTACTTATGTTGCTTGCCCATCCGCTTGCTGTTTGTGCTCCAGCATCCTCATTAACGGATACATTGCTACCTTTAGTAAAAGAAGGTTCGTCATTTACACCCGTAACCGTTACCACAAATGCATCATCTACTGTTTCACCATTAGATGTCCCTCGAATATTAATCGTTGCTGTACCATATTGATTCGCTACATAATCCAAGGTTAATGCATTCCCCGATATACTTGCAGAAACTAAATCTGTATTATTGTTACTCTGAACGGCTTTTGTAATATCATCATCATTATTATCACCATCCGTAAAAACATTACTATAGTCTACTGTTGAGTTAGAGGCATCTTCTAAAACTGTAAAATCAGCAATCGCATTGGCTACTGTTGGCGCATCATCAGCAGCATTAACCGTAACAACAAACACCTCATCTACTGTTTTTCCATTGGATGTTGCTCTAATGGTTATAGCCGCCGTTCCACTTTGATTAGCTTCATAATCTAATGTTAAGGTATTCCCAGATATGCTTGCTGAAACCAGGCTAGTATTTCCATTACTCAATATCGCCTTAGTAATGTCACTATCATTGTTATCTACATCTGTAAAAGTATTTGTTAGATCAATTGTAGAGTTACTCGCATCTTCTGTTACTGCAAAATCAGCAATCGCATTAGCTACTGTTGGCGCATCATCTACAGCATTAACCGCTATGGTAAATGTCTGGGTAGCATAGGTGTCATCTCCACTATTTGCGGTACCTCCATCATCTGCCAATACAACTGAGACCGTCGAGCTGCCTGTAGCATTTGTAGCTGAAGTATAGGTCAGGACACCGCTTGAGTTAATTGCGGGCTGCGTACTAAATAAACTATTATTATTATTGGTTACTGTAAAACTTAGTGATTGGCTAGAGGGGTCGCCTGAGCCTTTACTCAAGCTACTTGCCCATCCACTGACCGTTTGGGTCCCGGCATCTTCATTTACCGATTGGTTACTTCCTTTCGTAAATGACGGCTCATCATTTACCGCTGTAACCGTTACCACAAATGCGTCATCCACCGTATTACTATTTGATGTTCCTCGGACTGTTATCGTTGCTGTGCCATACTGATTGTCTTCATAATCTAAAGTGAGTGTATTTCCAGAGATACTTGCTGAAACCAGGTCTGTATTATTATTGCTGTGAACAGATTTAGAAATGCTACCATCATCTACATCCGCAAAAACATTCGTGTAGTCTTTAGTTGTGTTTGAGGCATCTTCCAAAACTGTAAAATCAGCAATCGCATTGGCTACTGTTGGATTATCATCAACAGCATTAACCGTTATAGTAAACGTTTGAGTAGCATAGGTATCATCACCACTATTTGCCGTACCTCCATCATCTGACAAAACTACTGAGACCGTCGCACTTCCTGTAGCATTTGTGGCTGAAGTATAGGTCAGAACACCGCTTGAGTTAATTGCAGGCTGGGTACTAAATAAACTATTATTATTGTTGGTTACTGTAAAAGTTAGTGATTGACTCGAAGGATCATTCGTTCCTTTACTTAAGTTGCTTGCCCAGCTACTGACTGTTTTGGCGCCCGCATCTTCATTCACAGTTACATTGCTACCTTTCGTGAATGAAGGCTCATCATTCACACCCGTAACCGTTACCACAAATGCATCGTCTACTGTTTCTCCGTTGGAGGTTGCTCTTACGGTAATAGTTGCTGTACCATATTGATTGGCCTCATAGTCTAAGGTCAGTGTGTTTCCAGATATACTTGCTGAAACCAGATCTGTATTATTATTACTCTGAATAGCTTTCGTGATATTGCTATCATCGTTATCAACATCCGTAAACACTCCACTATAATCTTTGGTTGTGTTTGAGGCATCTTCTAGTACCGTAAAATCAGCAATCGCATTGGCTACTGTTGGATTATCATCAACAGCATTAACCGTTATAGTAAACGTTTGAGTAGCATAGGTATCATCACCACTATTTGCCGTACCTCCATCATCTGACAAAACTACTGAGACCGTCGCACTTCCTGTAGCATTTGTGGCTGAAGTATAGGTCAGAACACCGCTTGAGTTAATTGCAGGCTGGGTACTAAATAAACTATTATTATTGTTGGTTACTGTAAAAGTTAGTGATTGACTCGAAGGATCATTCGTTCCTTTACTTAAGTTGCTTGCCCAGCTACTGACTGTTTTGGCGCCCGCATCTTCATTCACAGTTACATTGCTACCTTTCGTGAATGAAGGCTCATCGTTGACAGCCGTAACATTTACTGTAACTGTGGCAGCATCTGAATCTTCAGTACCATCGTTTACCTTAAAATTAAAGTTCCCATGGCCATTCCCATTCCCATTCGATGCAGAAGTATATTTTACTCGATTCGACCCATCACTTATTGTGGTTCCTGTTGAATTAATAGCTCCTCCAGAATATTGCGTAAGTGTACCATTGGCTGGAAGACTTGTAATTATATATGAAAGTGCGTCACTGTCCCCATCTGAGCCTGAAAGTGTAATATCCTTTGAAACATCTTCAAAGGCTGAAACCGTCTGTGCTGTGGCTGTAGGCGCTACGTTAGTAGAAGCAAAAGGAAGATTGGATGAGAATAAACCCTGATTATTTTTTCCATAACCATACCATACATAAATTGGTTTATTGCTCTCAAGATAAACATCGGTACCTGTACTATATGAATCATCAAGTCTTCTGTATAGTGACCAGCCCGTACCATCAATTGTCTTAGATTTTACTGTTTGATTATCCCAACTGGCTAATCCTATGGAAGAATTTCCATCTGTAACAGTTGTTGCGGCTATAGAGGGAACAAGAATATAGTAATTGATCTCTCCTTCATTCGAGTTGGTGTGAACCTCTCCAATATCATCACCCAAATGAGCATGGTTTGCGCCATCTGAAGAATTGGAAGCATTCAATGGTGCCATGACAAACAGACCATTATTATTTTTTGTACTTTTATTATCCGTGGCATATCCCTGGTAGTAAACCATGACTGGTTTATCAGCACTAATATGGTCTAAACTACTATTATTATTATTATCTAAATCCCATTCATAAAACTCTTTTTCATCCAGGTCGCTATTTTTAACCGATCCATTCACAGTAATAGTAGTATTGTTTTCAGTAGCCACAACAATTGCGGCCACACCTTTATAATTTCCACTCTCACCTTCAATAATTAAGTAATCTGTACCTAAATTTTCTGCAGGGACTAACTGGTCATAACCCATATCTCTAGGGTTACTGCTTTGGGCTTGCCGAATACCGCCACTCCATGTTCCGGAATTGACAACAATATTTTTGTCAGCAGTTATTTTGGTTCCAATAATATCTTCGTCATATGAACTGTTTGCATGATCAATGCCAAGCACATAAGAGTAGCCTTTATTAAGTGTAATCGTATTACTGGGTTGACCATCCCAGTTTACGCCTGAATTTGCTTCAATCGTAACAGTGGTACTATTTTCAGTGCCCATAATGGAAATAAAACTGCTATAGGAATTTTGATTTATATAGCCTGATGATGTTTGATAAAAGTGAGCAGAAAAAAACTCTTTTCCCATACCTTCGGCGCCTTTAGAAGCGATGGATCCAAACTGATCGCCACCACGTACATCTACTCTGACATAAAATGGGCTGCTGGCTGTAAAATACAGTCCTTTATTTTGATCTGTTGTCCCATGGGCATCAGCATAGAGGTAGTTACTTGTAGAAACTGCAAATGAGTTTGGGCTTGATTTATTAATAGATTTTGTGAAAATAACAGTTCCATCATATTTTTTTACACTCACGTTAAATGAGCTTGATACCATGGTTGAAAGGTCAATTCTGATTTCATCTGGGTCATCTGAGTTTGAGGATGCCCCATTATATAATGGAGGCATGTAGTGTTCTGTAGAATATTGAGCAACTAAGTTGCTTAACATTAAAAAGCTGAAGACGATTGATAATGATATACGTTTCATTTTATTACTTTAATCACAACAGTCTAGTGGTAATGCAGGAGGAGCCCCAATTGATTCATCCCCTGTTTTTAAATTTTCATATGCTGCATAGCCTCCGCCAAGAACAATTGGTATAAGCCAAAGACCAAAAACACCCCCACATTCTTTATAATTCCATTCAGATATGACATCGTTAACCAATAATCCAATTTGATCTTCCAGTTCATCCTCTAATCCAACAAAAGAATAAGTACGATCACTTAAGACAAGCTTGTTGTTGACATCCATTAGCATTAAGTCCATAGCGCCGCCATAAATAGGTTCGGCTTTAGTACTAAAAACAGTGACCTCAGATCGACGATTTAATTGATGAACTATCTCTTTTTGGGCAGTTGTAGATAAGTTATTAATAAATTGTTGAGTTAGCCGAGTTCCGCCGCTTGGAATAAAAGAATACCTAGAAGCTTGGCGAGTGCTAACTGTTTTAGGCTTATTCATTCCATAGCCTACTGCATTAATTCTTGATTCTTGAATCCCCCCGCGATTTACTAGCCAATTTTTTGCTGAATTTGCTCTTCTCTGAGATAGCTCCGTATTATAATCAGTATTCCCTCTGGAATCTGTATGCGATCCAAGCTCAATCGTTATATGTGGATATTTTTCTAAAAGACCCCTAAGATACAGAAGATCCATCTCTGCTTGGGGTTTTATTTTATCATCATTATAATCATATAGAATATTTGTTAAAACAATTTCAACAATACCTGGAGTTACTGTTAGATCAGAATTAAGAATAAAAGCAAAATCTAGTTTTGTTTCATCGAGATCTTTGCCAGCACAATCTTCTGTATTGCACCCAGTTTTATAGAAACGATCTTTAACTTTTAAATTATTCACTTCTTCTTCTAAAACATTTTCTAAGGTTTTAACCAATATTTTAGAAACGCCACTTGAGAGCTTACCATTGTCAAGCATATATACACTCGTTCGACATAGGTCTAGCTCATCATATTGTGCCAGAAGCTTGCTTGAAGGCAGCATAATTACCGTAACAAAAATGATGTGTTTTAAAATCTTCATTTAATCAATTATGTTTAAATACGTGACCAAACTCTGAGAATGATCAAGGTTAAATTTCTTTCGAAGACGAAATGAGTGAGCTTCGGCTGATCGTTTCGTAATATTTAAGTTTTTTGCAATATCATTCGTGCTGTACCCGGCGCGAATAAAGGCACATACTTTAAATTGAGTATTGGTAAGCGTTTTATGCTTTTTAGATAGCTCACTAACAAACGATCTATTGTTTTTTGAAAAGTTAGCGTAAAACTGCACCCAACTGTCTTCTGATTTTGGCTCAAACATGCCGCAAATATCACAAGTAATATTTAAATAGCCACTACGGCATAACTACTCATTTTGTATGTTTTTAGGTTATAAGAGTGGTATTTATATACTTAAATAGAAGATTTTTCTGATCAAATGCTCATTATATAAGTTATTAAGTCTATATTTTTATCTATATCTAGTTTTTTTCGTAATCGATGGCGACGACTTTCAATAGAGCGAATTGAGAGTCCCGTTAAGCTCGCAATCTCTTTGGTGGTATGACCTGATCTCAAATAAATAGAAAGTCTTAGATCTTGAACTGTTAACGCACTATTAATCTTTGAGAATTTCTCAATAAACTCGGGGTATGCCTTTCTAAAAGTATGTTGAAACTTGGACCACTCCGAATTACCAGCCGTTGCATCTTCAAGCTTTGAGACCAAGGGGCTAATTGCATGTTTTATATCAGTACTTTCAGATGCAAAGCTTGCAACATAACTAACATCTTTTTTTATAGAATCTAACATTTCGTTCTTTTCTAAAATTGACTTTGTTACATACTTCAGTTCTTTTTCAGCTGAGATTAAATTTACTTGTGCAATTTTTTTATCTTTTTTAGAAATAACCTCTTTTTGTTTAGATATAATATTTTTATTACGAAAAACAAGAATGATGATTCCAAGCAGTAAAATTATTAGTGAAAAAGAAAATATTAATTGCTGACGAATTTTATTTTCTATTAATAGTTCTTTTTCTTTTTTTCTCAACGAAGATTTTAAAGCTACGTTAGTATAGATATCTTTATTTTGGTTTGATATTTTCTTTTCGTTAAGAATTAAAAGTTTGTCAGCTGTGTCTTTTGAGCTTTTATAGTCTCCCATGCTGGCAAGAAGCTCCGTTTTCTTTTTAAGATATCTTCGCTGATCATCAAAGAAGCCTTCTTCTTCTGAAAGCTTAAGGCCTTTATTAATGGAAGAAAGGGCCGCGCCTAAATCGTTAGAATCAATTAAATTAAGAGATTTTATAAAGATTATATCTGAAAGATGCACTTTATGGTTTGCAAGATATCTCTCTGAAGAATCATAATACGAAAAAGCCTCATTTTTTTTATTTAATTTATACATTCGTGATCCTAAATAGCCCTGAACTGTGCCATAGTAAAGATTATAATTCGAAATAATTTCGGACTTTTTTTCTCCAGTCAACAAATATTTCTTTAAGGCAAATTTTACACTGTCAGAATAAAGCTCAACTTTATCGAGCTTATCCCATCTTAAATAGATCAAGGCCAGGTTTAAATATGAATGTGCAATATCTCCCCATTCAACTGTTTTTCTTCTAATATCTAATCCTTTGAGAAATTGAGTTTCTGCTGATTCATAATTCTCCAGATCCCTTTCCACTAATCCAATATTATTTGTAGAAACAGCTAAGCCAACTTTCAGTCCTTTTTGCTTTTTTGTGTTTTTTCCTGCGCTCAAAAGTTTTCTTTCAAAAATTTGAAATGCTTCACGATACAGCTCTTTTGCTTTATCAAAGCTTCCTGCCGAATAAAAAGAATTCCCAATATTTATTTTTTGCCAGGGAGGAGTCTCTTCATATAATTTTTCATATTCTTCTTGTGCAAGATCTAGATAACCGATGCTTTGATTAGGCAATCCTTTAAATTGATATAATTCACTAAGTACCGTATAGGCTACAGCAAAAGTTTGATTAGGCCTTTTTTCAGGATATTTTTCTAAAATTTCATAAATAAATTTGATTGTTTTATCGGGGTTGACATACTTCAGCATTTCAACTGAATCGCGAATAGCTTTGCCATTTTCTTCTATAAAAAATGAGGTTGATTGGCCAACTAATTTAGATAACAATATAAATATGAATATAATGGTGTGATTTCTTAACAAGGTAAATCAGACTTTATTCATTAGAAAGTTTTGGCCACTTAAGTTTTTAAATTTTTAGGTGTAATTGGTAGTTTTCTAATTCGCTTGCCAGTTGCGGCAAAAACTGCATTTGTAACTGCAGGAGCAATAGGAGGGAGCCCTGGCTCACCTACCCCTCCAGGCTCTTCATTATTTTTTATAATATGCACATCAACTTGTGGCATCTCATTCATTCTGAGCACTTCATAGTCATCATAGTTACTTTGATCAATTTGACCATTTTTAACGGTAATTTCACTTTTTATCGTCGCGCCTAAACCATAAACTATTGCACCTTGCATTTGAGCTCTTATCGTCATGGGGTTAACGGTTTGCCCACAATCAACCACACAAGTAATTTTGTGTACTTTAACTTTATTCGATTTTGAAATTGAAATCTCTGCAACCTCAGCAACATGAGATCCAAAAGAATGGTGGTAAGCAAATCCTTGTGAATGACCTTGCTTAATCTTTTTGCCCCAACCTGACTCTTTTGCTGCTCTTTTTATAACAATGGCTGGCCGAGAATTAGAATCTAAATGCTTTAAACGAAGCTCAACTGGGTCCACTTTTGCTTTATAGGATAGCTCATCAATAAAACACTCATTGGCAAATGCATTTTGTGAATCATAAACCGCCCGCCAAAAACCCAAAGGGACATCTGTTTCAAAAGGCTTCATCTCAATTAACATGTTTGGGAAATCATAATTAATTTTTTTAGCACCCTCAGTAATAATTTCTGACATCTTACCTTTTATAAAGCCTAAGCTCATGACTCCTTTTGCAATTCCAGGTAAAGAGGCACCATATTGATATACCATTTGCTGACCGACCGCATCAGGCGAAATGACTTTATGCTTCCATAGGTTTATTCTTTTATCCTTAATAGACCCAACCATCTGATGCAAACTCGAAGGTCTATAGAAACCATGCTTCGTATCATCTTCTCTCATCCAGATTAATTTGGTAGGCTTCTTAATTTTTTTAGAGATATAAAGCCCTTCATCAATCCAGTCATTAAAAGATTTTCTACCAAAACCTCCTCCAAGAAAAGTTAAGTTTAATTTAATATTTTTCTTATCAACCCCTGTTATTTCATGGGCACGATCAATTGCGTTATTCGCATTTTGTGTCCCAACCCAAATTTCACATGAGTCGTTTTTTACATCTACCACACAATTCAAGGGCTCCATAGCAGCATGTGTTTGAAAGGGGAGACTATATTTGACTTCGAAGATATCTTCTTTTTCTTTTAAAACTTTGTTGGGTTTTCCCTCTTTTCTTACTGACTTTGCTTTTTCTGAAATTAAATCAAGCATATGAGCTTGATAAAGGTCACTGTCATTGTTTACTGGATTTTTCTTCTCCCAATTAACTTTTAATAACTTCCTGGCTTTAATTACTGACCACGTATTTTTACCAACAACAGCAACGCCATTGGGCGTTGGAAAAGCATCAAGAATTCCCGGTTCATTTTTAACTTCTTTTAAATTAGAGCTTATATATTTTGCTCCAAAAGGTGTGGGCTTTTCCACCATTGCATAAACCATTCCATCAATTTCTATATCCATTGAATATGGTGCGGTTCCATTTGTTTTAACAAATGAATCTGTTCTCAACTTATCTTTACCAACTATAGTATAATTTTCAGGATCTTTAAGCTTTACATTTCTAGGAATTTTTAATTTTGAAGCTTGATCTGCAAGGGAACCAAATGATAAACTTTTACCGGAAGGCTTATGATAAATAATACTGTTTTTAGCTTCACATTCTTTAGGGGTTACTTTCCATTTTTTCGATGCTGCTTTAATAAGCATATGCTTTCCTATGGCACCTGCTTCTCTCATCTTTTTCCACCCAAATCTGCTAATAGAAGAACTTCCACCTGTTCCAAAAAACTCAGGTTCATCACTTTGAACTATTTCTATCTTTGACCAATCTGCTTCCATTTCTTCTGCAACTATCATCGGCAAAGACGTCCAAACACCTTGTCCCATTTCTGCTTTTGCAACAGCAACAAGAATTCTATCATCCGGTAAAACAGTAATAAATGTATTTGGTTTGAATGCTTTCACCTCTGCAGCCATTAGTTTATTACCAAATGGAAAATGAAAACCAATGACCAACCCAGAGCCAACTACAGATCCGACTTTAAGGAAGTCTCTTCGAGAGTATGGCTTTGTATTATCCATTTTTAATTTCCTCAGAAGCTGAATGGATCGCTTTTCTAACTCTTTGGTAAGTACCGCATCTACAAATATTCATTTTCATTGCATTATTAATGTCATCATCTGAAGGGCTATTATTCCTTTTTAAAAATGCTGCCGCCGTCATTATTTGTCCAGACTGACAATATCCGCATTGAGGAACATCATTGGCAACCCAGGCTTTTTGAACTGGATGGTCTCCTTCTTTAGACAAACCTTCAATCGTCGTTATTTCGTCATCTTCTTCAAGGCTATCAATAGGAGTTTGACAAGACCTAACTTCAATCCCATTCAAATGAATTGTGCATGATCCGCACAAACCACGGCCACACCCAAACTTAGTACCTGTTAGTTTTAGTTCATCGCGTAACACCCAGAGCATAGGAGTTGATGGGTCGATTTTAACCGTTTTATTCTCGCCATTTAGGTTTAAAGTAAATTTTTCTGTTTTTTCCATTATGAGCCCAAGGTTTAAGATGATTTTATATAATCATTTTCTAAGATAGATTAATTTAAATAAGTAGCTAATTTAACAAATAAATGAAACTTTTTTCTTCCTTGATTGTAATAAATATGTAGTATTAGTTTATTTGACGAATAAAAAAAGAGGAAAACTATGATAACTATGATAACAAGTGGCCTTTTTACCATATCTCTATTTATTACTGGAGGTAACGTTTTAAGCACTAATTTTAAACTTCATCATTATAATGATGAAGATTATGAGAAACTTTTTCATCTTAAAAATAAGAATTCTATTGAGCTGAATTGCACTAAACATACAGAATTAGAAAATATAAAAAAAATAAGGCGTTCTCGACCTGATAATGGTGGAAGCCAAACAGATTATAAAGTGACTAAGTCTGAAAAGCTTAAAAAGATCGAAAAAAATAGTGATTAAAACTCTTCCATACTTTTTTTTAGGATTTCTTGCCGGACTAGTCTTTGTCGAGCTCACAAATGGGAAACCTGCTATAAAGGCTAAGCAATATGAAGCTGAACAGATACCTCATTCTCAGGATACAAATTTTTATTACGAAGACAGTCCTCAGCAAGACACTTTTAATAATCAAAGGCCTAATAATAACTCTCAGGCTTAATTAAAAATATAAATCTAATTAGCTAACAAGAAACCCCACTCAAGTGGGGTTTCTTGTTTATAATGCAATTTTATCTATTATAGTATAAATTTAGTCCAAGTGTTAAAATATTATTCCCATCAGCAATTGAAATTTCATCATTCCAAATCTTGCCAAATTCAATCACAGGGTAAAACATTTCAGTTGATTTAAATTCTACACCAACTGTTAACTGTCTTTCAATAGGGCTGAATTTTTCCTCATCTTCTTCCCATAACCACTTAGGGATAATCATAATATCTTGACTGCTTGATGTTAGTGTAAAATTTACAAATGGATTAAAAGTATTAATCTTTTTACTACCAGTAAAATAGATACGGTTAAACCACATTTCCATTTCATCACTATCCTCTTGAAATAACTCATTATCCATACCTGACATATTTGGCCTACCAAATCCATATCCAAAAGAGAAGGAAAACTTATCATCAAATTGATCTTTATTTAAAATTTGATACTTTAAATCAAACCAATGGGTATTAAAATCCATTTCTTGATCAAATCCATATACATAGCCTGCATCTAAACCTCTAAATATTCCAAAGCGTCCTTCAATTCCAAGATATGATAAATTAGATGGTGCTCCCATGTCTCCACCATCACTTTCAGATTCAGGTGAGCTAATTTTAACTTGTCGTGCACCAATAGAATACTCACCGGGCTTAACAACATCTGCGGGACGCCCTGTCGTCATAAAACAGCCCATTGAATTCATAGAGAATGAAATACCAAGAATGAAAAGTAATATCTTCTTAAAGTTTATTCTCATTTTTCCCTCTGCTCTTATAATTAAAGTGTTATTTTAATAACTAAATCAACTTAATTACATAAATATCATTAAAGCAACATCACAAATCAGTGAAAAACTTTCTATCTCTTTTGTAAGCTATAGTTTTTGTAATTTTAGTAATGAAAAGATTTATATCAACTTTTTTACTTACAATTATAATTAGTTGTAGTGGTACAAAAAGCAAATTTCCATCCAATATAAATATTAAGAAAAATCAACTAAGATATATTGATGCTTCAATGGAGATTTGGGCAAACGATGGTTTGGGAAAACATCATAACTATACACCAAAAGACAGCTCCGAGTATAAATTTGTAACTAACCACATTGGTTCTAACTTAAAAAGTATTTTTATTGGTTATTGTAACCTTCATCGTTATTCAGAAATCGTCTCAGTTGGCCCAGAAATCGTTAATATAATTGCAACTAAAGGAAATATTAAAGATCAAAAACGTCAAAATAAAATATCTGCTAATAATTCGATAGATTTCATAAATCCTTCTGACGTTTCATACCCAACTTCAAATGGCTCAGGAGGAACAACTCATTCAACAATTCAAGCCGAACAAAAATCAGATACAAAAAATTAAAATAAGGCATTAAAAAAGGAAATCTTATGAAAACTATATCTTTAAATAAAGCTGGTGGCTTTGCTTTATGCATTGGCGCACTTCTTTTATCTATTCCATTTATTTTACAAATAACTTTTGGTGGAACCCCTGAAGAAGGAACTTTGATTTGGCGGTATTTTTCCAATGAGATTATAGCTGGTGGGTCTCTCTCTTTGCTATACTCACTATTATCCGTTATTGGTATCGCATTTTTAATTTTTGGTTTATATGCCCTTAACCAGATACTTCAAAAAGAAAAAGAAGATGGCCTCCTAAGCTTAGGAACAGTTTTTACCATTTTAGGATCAATTGGCTTTATGTTTGTTTGGGCACTAGACTATCATATTCTTTGGGGTCAAAGTGTTGTTGGTGAAGGGGAGTGGAAAGATGCCTCACTAGGAATGACGATGGAAATAGGAATCGTTCTCTTATTTGGTGCCGTTAATTGGAGTGGTATTCAATGTATTGCTTCAGCCCTTTCAATAAGAGAATACGGTAATCCAGCTATTATGAAGATTACTTCAGCTTTTGCTGGTCTCCATGTTGTAAATCATGTTTATACTATATTTACCTTAAACCCCATGAGCGCAAACTCAATTATGCCTTTCTTTATTGGAATGTCAGTCGGTCAATTGGTACTGCTTGTTTTTAATGTTTCTTTAGGCCTGAAAATGATAAAAAAATAACTACGATGAAGCGTATTTTAATCTTTACAATAGCCGGTAGCCTTTTGGGCTTTTCTTATTACTACTTTATAGGCTGTAACAATGGATGCTCTATAACGGGATCACCCGTTAATAGCTCTATATATGGTGCGGTCTTTGGTCTTGTTCTGGGGTTCCCTACAAACAAAAAAGTGTCATAAAAAAGCGTTAAAGCTTCAGAGTCTTTAATTACTTTTGAAGTTGTAGCGATTATTTGTTCTAATTTTTTATATTGATGAAAAAGCAAGACTTGCCAAAAAAGAACTGTACAATATGTAACAAAACATTTTCATGGCGAAAAAAATGGCGAAACACTTGGGAAAATGTTAAATATTGCAGTGAGCGCTGCAGAAGAACCATAGACGAATTAAAAAATGGATAAAAAATTTATCATTGCGGCGACGCTAATTATTTATAAGCTTGTACTAATTACCATTGGTTGGACTGCAAGAAAACAAACAAAATCTATTGTTGAATATTTTTTAGGGGGGTAAAAAAATAGATGTTTATTTAATAAGCTATGGCTTTTTTCCTCTTTTAGCTTTTATCTTATTATAAATCCAGACGACTAGTGCAATAATTAATGTTTTCATTCTTCAAATATATTAAATAGGATTTCTTAGAAACAAAGCTTTAATCTTTATCCAAGTGAGATACTTATTTTTATTATTCATGTTGCTTGTATCTATTGCAAGCATTAATGGGCAAGCCCTTGCCGATACTGTTAGTTATGAAAATATAAAGATTGCGCCGGGTGATATTGTCCCAGATTTTAGCGCACAAGATGAAAATCTTAAATTCAGAAAGCTGTCTGAATTGCGCGGTAAGAAAAACTTGATTCTAGTCTTCTTTCGTGGCTATTGGTGACCACATTGTAGGAGGCAGTTAGCCAATTTATCAAATTTTAAATTTCCAAAAGATGTAGAAATTTGGGCAATCAGTGTTGAGAGCCCCAAATCAAGCCTTGCATATAAAAATAGTTCTCGAAAAAAGGGAGAGGTTATACCCTTTCGTTTATTATGGGATAAAGATAGTAAAATAACCAAAAAATTTGGAATAATTGATCCTCGTTATATTGGAAGTGGAAAAGAAGGGATTCCTTACGCTAGTACTTATGTAATTAATAAAGAAGGTGTTACTACTTTTGCAAAGGTTCTTCTTAATTATAGGCTCAGACCTTCAATAAGTCAAATTCTATCCGCTATAGATCAATAAGTAAAATTCTTATTTTTTTCTATTTGGTAAATAAATAATTATGCGGTCTCTTAATTAATTTGTATTTTTTTTTTGATGAGCAGCCTTATTTTCCTTTTAATTTTTTTCACACTGACACCCTTACGTGCTCAAGTGCAATCCGCGATTAATTCTGAGGAGCAAATCCAAATGTCTTTAAAAATTTTGGATGAAGCCTCTATCCGTCTTTTTAAAAACTATAATACTGAAAATAATACATTCCAAAAGACCCAAGACTTAAATGCTGATGGTTGTATAGATCGTTCTGAATTACAAAATCTATTTTCTGCAGCGGTAAGCTCAGGTGAGAAACCACCCGCTATATCTATTTTGGAATCTGACGTAGATCCTACGCCGAAGCCACCCTTTAAAATATCTGAAACAAATAATGAAAGTAACTTGCTAGCACCACCACCAACTACATTTGATCTAATAGATTCAAACAAGAATGAATGTATTAGTCTGGTAGAACTCAAGGCGGCTTTAAAGCTTTAAAAACAAACTAAAAGAATTGAATTAAAACTAAAAATTGAGATAGAAATATGAAATCAATAAAAATTATAACTATTAGTACTCTGCTTTTCAACTTTATCTTTGCTCAAATGTTAAGCATTCAGGGCATTGCAAGAGACAATCAAGGCGCATCATTGCCTGATGCCACTTACACGTTTACTTTTCGTGCCTATGACCATATTTCAAATGGTGGCGTGGGTGATGCAAAATGGACAGAGATCCAATCCTTAGATGTTGTCAATGGCGTATTTTCTACCAATCTTGGGTCTGTTACATCGATGAGCGCATTAGACTTCAACACAAACTATTGGCTTAGCATTGATATCGGAGGCAATGGTGAACTAGCGCCAAGAACGCAACTTACCATGACCCCCTACGCAATCATTTCACAATTAAATGGGACAACAAATACCATGCCCGCCGATGGAAACACGGGTATTGGAACGACATCCCCTGCTTCAAAATTGCATGTAAAGGGTAATATTCAAGCATCTAATGATATTTTACTTATGAACGATGAAAAAGATGACGGTTTTATTATTCATGGAAGAGCTAATGAAGAATATGACTTTTTAACTATAGCACCCAGAAATGATGGTAAGTATGAATGGGGCAAAAATATTGCGCTAACAGATGCAGGAAGGGTTGGAATAAACACCTCATCTCCAGCTTTAACGTTAGATGTTAATGGTAAAAGTATTTTTAGAGATCAATTATACATTCCAAATGGTAATGCAATAACAGGAACAAAAAAAGACGGCGCTACCTACAAGGCCTATATCCCAAACAATACAAACGATTGGTCTTATTTAATAACGGCGCCAAATGGGCTTTTGCTTAATCGTAATGACGGGAAAGAGATCGCACGTTTTGAAAACGGTGGATATGTTAAGATTAAAGAAAAGATTTTTGCAAAAAACTCTATGGATCCTAAAGGTGTTTTTCGGGTGACTAGCGGTAGTAACTATACGATTTCAACCTCCTGGGTTGACTTTAAAACTGATGCTGGTACCGATTGGAGTGCGGCCACGCATGACGATACCAAAGCCCAAGGAAGTTTTTATACCCGTGGTTCATTTTGCTACGGGCTTCAATTTGATGGTGGGTGGGTAGATGGTAATAACGATATGATTTACCTAAGAATAAAACTTACACATTCCGATGGAACTGTCTCTTACTTGCCTGATGAAAATGGACATAAAAATTTATATTATGTCAACGATTCTCGTTTAGATACATGGAATTCTACTTGGTGTGTCGCAGATAAAAAAGAAGGTAGTTATAGTGCTCGACTTCAATGGAAAAGTTCTAAAGTAAACTGGACAAGGTGGGCCGGTATCTTTGGGGACATTTCTTTTTCTGTTTGGTAGATATCAATTTTTTTTAATCAATTAATGGATAGCCACTTGAACCGTTTTTTCGCTAATATTTTTTCATTAGCTCTCATGAGTAGCTTAATGTCAGCTCAGGTTGTCATAAGTAACAGCAATGCAACGGGCACTCAAGCTGCAGAAGTGACCTTTAAGATTGTTAGTGGTGGCGCTGGAAATACAACCGGCGTGATCAATTCAGTCCCTGGGAGTGATGCCTTGAGAGGAACCGTCAGTTTTACGGTGGGTCAAATTATTCAAACCGAACAGGATTCTATGTTGATTGGTCAAGGCCCCGGTGGCCCTATTAAAGTTGAGCTAGGGTTTTGGAATATTTTTAAACGAAGACCTGAAAATATTGCTCTCACCGCTTCATATGATTTTTTCCCAAATAAAGTTGTTTTAGATTGGAATTATGATCCTAATACACCGCAAGCAACTAGCGCAGGAACCGGCCATGATATTTATAGAGCATCAACTCGAATTCAAGATAATTATAATTTTGTAAATACCTCATATGATGATGATGCGGGGTTAATCCCTGGAACAGAATATACTTATACCGTTAAAGGTTCAAATGTATTTGGGACTGATGCTGATGGAGATACTTTTATAGGAAAAACTTCTTCAAACGGAACTATTACCGGCTTTGTTGAAACAGCTTTAGGCACCAAAATCCCTTTTACAAAAGTTAGAGCGACTCCCAACTGGGGCAGCTCTATAATGCTTGATGGGAATGACGATTATGCTAGTTTTCCTGCAAACTCTATTTTTGATTTGGCATCAAACAATACACGAGACTCGTTAACTGCAGAACTTTGGTTTAACACCCCAGATGTCAAGACACAAGTATTGTTAAGCAAAGGCTCTAATTGGAAACTATCCTTAAAGAAAGTTGGCTCATATAATTATTTAAATTATACTCAAGGGAGTGCTGATATTACAAGCGTAGCTACAATTCCAACTAGCGAATGGACGCATGTTGCCATTGTAAAAAAAGGCAATACAGCTGAAAAAGGTGTTTATCGATTTTATGTAAATGGCTCTAAGATACTATTTAATACTAATCAAGATAGCCTTATCGCTCCGCTAACAACTGCAAATAGCGACCCACTCCTGATGGGTAAAGATGGCTCAGGAAATAATTTTAGAGGAAATATTGATGAGTTTCGCATGTGGTCTGGGTTGAGAGATGACTATTTGGGTATACGTCATAATGTTATAAAAGGAGAACCGGTTCTTCCCAACATTGATTCAACCTCTATTACAAAATATTATAATGTATATACGCCATATCGCGTGAGCGGTTCTATTGCTGAACCTAATTTATTACTTTACAACAATATGGATGTCGGCACAGGTAATTTGATAACCAATGCCGTAGATCAAGCCTTAAAAGGAACCCTCAACGGAGAAAGTGATAATAGTTATTGGGATAATTCTATCGCGCCTGCCTATGCTACAGATTACACAGACCTTGGAGGAGCCTATACAATTGTAAATATAAATTACGGTTCTGGAAAAAATATGTCGGTATCACCCACCAAGCCATACCATGTTTTTAGCCCTACTTCAAATCAAGCGTACTTAAGTGATGCTAATCCCGTACGAAATAATGTCAATTTTAAAGTAACGAACCTTCAATCTATTTCAGGGTTTGTTTATTACGACTCAGATAATACAAAAGATGCCGAATGTGGCGTTGCAGGAGTAAAACTACTGCAAAACGGTAAGTTTTTAGGCACCGTTACAGACGCCGACGGATCGTATTTAATCGAAGTTGAGCCGGGTGGAAATATCGAAATTATTCCTGATATGCCTGATAGAGATAGTACGGACTATAGCGCGGTTGGTTCATTCAATCCACACTCCTTTAGTTTTACAAATGTTGTTCAACCGCAAACAGCTAATTTTAAAGATACCTTTAAAAGAACCCTTGTCGGACAAGTAAGTGGAGGACTTTGCCAATTACCACTGGGACCGCAAAACTTTGCTCGCGTTATTTTAAAGTCTTCTGTCTCTTGTTTTATAGATACTGCCTATGTTGACGGCGGCGGTAAATATAAATTTGATGACATCCCAACAATGGAATATCAGCTTGTAGTTGATGTATTAACTGATGGGCAATATAGTCCCGCAGTTCCAAACTTGCTGGCGATTGGAACCGAGTTCCAAAATGGTGGAAAAACTCACAACATGAAAGATGCTTTTAATCCACTAGATTCCACCTGGGCTACCCTAACAACTGATACGGTAGATTTTACTTACTATGCACCCCTTTCAGCTGAAATAACTGATGGTTTTAATAAAAATCTTTTAGGTGATAATCAATTTACTCAAAATAAAAGAGATACGATTGATATTGAAGTTTATGAACAATACTATTTAAATGAACAATGCCCATTAAATACTGGTTGGGTAAAGGTTCGCGATTATTTGGGTGATCGTTATAAAGGGGTGGAGTCAGATACGCTGCAATTTGAATTAAATGAAAAAGGGAAGCTTCGATATCCTCTATTACCTGGCCTTCCAAATACATCAGCCAGTGGCGCAAACCCATATAAGAAAAAATTTGAAGTTCTTGCTTCCGACACCTCGGAACAGAGACAGACCACAATCAATGAATGGGCTGTGGTTCTAGGAAATAAACCTATTTCTGTAGACTTTACGACAACTGCCCCTGAGATTCCTTTTTTAATTTTAAGACAACCTCCCGGTGATAATTCTTCTTCTACTTTTACAAGTGAGTCTTCTTCAAGTTTTTCACTTGGATTTAGTTTTGGTGAAAGTGCTGGCTTCGCAAATGAAACTTCAATTTCTTCGGGTGTTAAAACAACAACGTTAATTGCCCCTTTTGGCATTGGAACCTCTTTTGATGTGGATGCTGAAATATCATTTTCTACAACGACAAGTATTGGTGGGTCTAAAACGTCTTCCTCTGAAACCACTTGGGAATTTGCGACCAGTGAATCGTTTAGCACTGCTGGAAGTGATATTTTTGTTGGTGGCGCTTTAAATATCTTATATGGTACTACCGACATTCTTTCTATTAAGCAGGATGCTAATGGGAAGAATATTTATTCAGTGGATAGGGACTTTATTTTTATCCCTAATGGCTTTGCAACAACATTTCAATACTCTAAATCATATATACAATCTTATTTGATCCCGGAGTTAAAATCACTTGTTGTCGCAGATTCTTCCAAACAAAAAGACGTTGATCGATGGAATGAGATCTTAGCTTATTCAGACTCTCTTGCAAAAGTTGCTACTTTTGTAGAAAATAGAAGTTTTGATGGCTCAGCCGGGTCTTTTACAAAATCAGAAACCGCTACGACTTCTAGTTCACATACTTTCGAAACGGAAATGGAAATAAATACCGAGCTCGCTATTGGGCTTGGGATTGAGGTCATGGGTCTTGGTATTGGAAATACTTCTACGGTAGGAATCGGAATGAGTGTTGGATCTTCTCGTTCAAGCAGCACAAGCAATTCAACAACCATTGAGTATACGCTTGATGATGATGATTCTGGCGATGACTACACGGTGAATATTAAAACAGATCCAGTTTACGGAACCCCTGTGTTTGATGTCGTTGCAGGCAATTCTTCATGTCCTTATGAGGAATGGACCAACGCAGAAGGTGTTGTCGTAACTAATCCACAAGATGAGCCTTTTATGCAATTTCAATCTGCGAGCACAGCCACAAACGTTTTACCTGATGGCACAGCAGAATACCGTGTATTATTAAGAAACGAGTCTGTTAGTCAAACTACGCGAACTTACGTATTATCCGTTGTTAGCTCTTCTAATCCACGTGGGGCAGAAATATTGTTAAATGGACAATCGGGCAACATTCCTTATACTTTAGATTACAATGAAACGGATACGGTTACCGTTACTGTCCGACGCCCAATTGATTCCGATTTTTATGAGTTTGAAGACCTACGCTTGAAGTTTGCACCTGAATGTGAATCAAATTATGCTGGTGTAACGAATGGTTATCAAGCTTCTTTTACTGCTAATTTTGCTCGACCATGTTCTGTCGTAGATTTTTATAATATTGCAGAAGATTGGGTTTTAAATAACTCTTTTAATGACACCCTCGCTGTAACGTTTGCTGGTTTTGATCTAAGCCAATCTTACTTTGATGAGATAGAATTGCAGTACAGCCCCTTAAGTGAATCAAATTGGTATACCATTGATGAAGCAACGATAATTGTAGATACGCTTAGACTCGATAATCGCCAATATGAGACAACGTACTGGTCGCTTGCTAATTTAGATGATGGTGTTTATGATCTACGTTTTAAATCAGTATGCTTAAGTGGTGCGCTCGTAAACCTTCTCCCACCAAAACGCGGAACAGTAGACCGCATTAAGCCCTCTTTGCTTGGGAACGCTGAACCGGTGGATAATGTACTAAATCAAAACGATGAAATAGCTTTTAACTTCACGGAAGAGGTTGACCCTGTTTCCGTTGAAAAAATAAATTTTAAGATCAACGACCCTTACGGCGTCGGTGAGATTACTGCTTTTGATATTAGCTCAAATGAAAATAGAGTTGTGAGTGAGTTCTTACTTGCTAACCGTGATATTGAGAACCATGAAGTAACCGTAGAGTTCTATGGATATTCAGACCTTTATGGCAATATTGGCGATACCGTACGCCATGCTTTTAAAGTTAATCGCAACCCTATCAGTTGGTCTGCTCCAGAAGTATCAACAACGGCTATCATCGGTACCACGACAAAACAAACCATAAGCCTTAATAATATTGGTTCTAATGAAAAAGCTTTTGACATCACTGGATTGCCAGACTGGTTAACAGTTAATACTTCAGAGGGAACCTTGAACCCTGGTGGAAATTGGGATATTGTCTTTACTATATCACCAAATATAAACGTAGGAGATTTTGTAGATACTATTTTCGCTGAAACTCCAGATGGAAATGAGCCGTTAGCCTTAAAAGTTTCTTCAATGTGTGAATATCCTGATTGGCCGCTTGATAAACTTTCATATCAATATTCAATGAATGTTATAGCAAAAATTGCAGTTTTAGGTACATTTTCAGAGGACAAATATGATCGTATAGCAGCTATTGTTGATGGCGAGTATCGTGGTTTTGCTGATTTAGAGTATGATTCAGATCTCAAAGAATATAGAGCCTATCTTACCGCTTATTCAAATTTAGCAAATGGTGAAACCGTAGAGTTTCATATATGGGATAGAACAAATTGTGTTGAATGGTGGGCTACGGATAAAAAGTTAGCTTTTACTTCTGATGGTTTTTATGGTGAACCAAACATTCCAATTAATATTAATGCAACGGGTGAAATAGCACAGCAATTCAAATTTTCTAAAGGCTGGGATTGGATGTCGTTTAATTTAGAATCTAGTGTAATGTCTCTTGAAAGTATTTTTGAAGATCTAAGGCCTTCTTTTGGAGATCGAATTGTAAATCAGAATGGCTTTGCTCAGTATGCAGAAAATACCGGATGGGTTGGAAGCCTTACACTAAACCCTCTTGATAAAAGAGATATGTTCATGGTTAGCTTGGCAGAAAAGGACTCTATCAACTTTGTAGGCGTAAGAGTTGGTGCAGATACGATTCCTATCGAATTGAATCAGGGTTGGAATTGGGTATCTTATTTACCAAATTTTAATATTGATATCGCTAGTGGCTTAGAAACCTTAACTCCAACTGAAAATGATATAATAAAAAGTCAAACAGAGTTTGCTCAATATGTTAATGATGTAGGTTGGGTTGGGAATTTAAAACGTCTCTATCCGGGAGAAGGATACAAACTACAGCTAGAAAATCCAGATACATTAACCTATCCATATATAACAGCAGGTGAAAGTGCAAAGCTTGGCAAAGTCAAAATTCAACATTATGATGCTCCTTGGGATACGATTGAATGGCAAAAATTTCAACACTCAATGAATATTATTGCCCTCGTTGAAAATAAAGAACAATGGGGAATTAACAATCCAAACGATGTTATTGTTGCGATGAAAGATAACGAAATTCGCGGCTATGCAAAACCAGAGTTCATTGAATCAATGGATATTTATCGTGTTTTTATGACTTTATATAGTGATGATATAAGTGGTGAATCTATTGAACTAAAATTTTGGGACTCCGATAATAATATCATTTATAAAGCCTCTGATCAAATTTCTTTTAGTATCAATGATCTTATTGGAAATATTACCGAACCTTGGGTTCTAAAATTAGAGCCCCTAAATCGAGGTGATAAGGGATATGTCCCTGATACTTATGTCTTAGATCAAAACTATCCTAACCCCTTCAATCCAATTACGAGTATTGGGTTTGGTGTACCTGAAGATGCAATCGTTTCACTTAAAATATATAATATTTTAGGGAAAGAGGTTCGCACTCTTGTCAATAATCAATTTATGGAAGCCGGCTACAGAAATATTGTTTGGAACGCTCGCAATGAAAATGGTGCCCGTATTCCTTCAGGTGTTTATTTTGTTCTAATGAATTCAGGTTCGTTCGTACAGAGCAAGAAAATGGTGCTATTGAAATAGTATTTCAACCAAAATTAAATTTACCTTATTAGATATACCCTGATGAAACGATCCATACTTTTATCTATTTTATTCTATTCAACCTTTGCCTTGGCTCAAGCCCCATCCTCATGGAAAGTTAACTCATCTGAATACGAACATTTTATGACCTTTACTAGTATTCTGAAAATTAATACTAGAGAGGTCATGTCGACAAAAAATGTGGTTGCAGCCTTCCACGGTTCTTCAATAAGAGGTGTTTCCGTAACACAAATAATTGAGGGGCGAACTTTTCATTTTATTCAGGTCTATGGTAATGCTGGAGACGGTGAAATAACTTTTAAAGCTTATGATGGCGAGGTAATGGATACCGTTTTAATAGTTACAGATATATTAGATTTTATACCAAGTGAGTCTTTTGGCGATGTATTAAACCCTCATGAATTTGTTGCAATCAATGACAATATGCCTCCCGTTGCAATTGCAGGAGAAGATATATACGTAAGAGAAGGAAGGTCTACAATCCTAAATGGGAATAAGTCCTGGTCATCAACAAATGATGTTCTTTCTTTTGATTGGAGCGCTGACCCCTTAATTACATTAGACTCGTCGAAGGTTCCTTTGATAACGTTCACCGCACCGCTTTTTGATAAAGACACTGTCTTGACAGCTGTGCTAACTGTCACTAATTCAAAGTTGAAATTTTCTTCAGATACAGTTTCAATCTTTATTGCAAATAACCTGGCGCCAATTTCTATTGCAAAAGCAGACCTTTCATTATCAACAACGGCCATATTAAGCATGACGGATCCTAATGCTAGAGTTAATTATGTTTTCCCTTCCTCCTCTATTGCCCTTGATGGGTCTGACTCTTATGATCCTGAGGAAGATAACATAGAATATCTATGGTCAAATCCAAACGATATTGCTTTTTCGTCTGCTACGGATCAAAACCCGACCTTTACAATTCCTTCTTCTTTAATAAATGGTACGGTTAAAATTAGTTTAGCGGTTAATGATTATGAGCTCACCTCTTTTTCAGATACTATTCCAATTATTGTATCTAACAACACTGCTCCTGAAGTTAATATGGTTTTCCCTTCACATGTTTTAGAAGGAGATACTGTATACTTAGATGGCAGTAAAACTGTAGATAAAGAAGGTGATGATATTGAATATTTTTGGTTTTTCCCAAAGCAGATTTCATTATCAGATACCGTTAGTAATACCTCCTCTTTTATTACGCCAAACATTGAAGCAGATACAACCTATCAAATAAGATTTGGAGCTTGGGATGGAAAATTTGGGTCCTTTGATACTTTAATTATCTTTATAAAAAATAATACGCCACCAATTGCTAATGCGAATACAGATTTTACATTAAGAGAAGGGAAAAAAGCAGAGTTAGATGCTTATTTTTCATATGATCCGGATAGCCGTCCCTTAAATCATACTTGGACATCATTATCAAATCTATCATTGGAAAATGAGAATAATGCGCTAAGCTATTTTATAGCACCAAAAATTTCTGATGCTCAATCTGATTATAAATTTCAGCTTAAAGTTAACGATGGGTATAAAGAAGATTTTGATACAACTATGGTCACCGTTATTAACAATATGCCACCCGTAGCAAAAGCTGGTTCAGAACACTATGTTTTATTAAATACCGAAGGCCAATTAGACGGATCAAAATCTTATGATTTTGAGAAAGATACTCTTTCTTTTAACTGGTCAACACCTTCAAACATTGTTCTCTCTGATTCGCTTATTGCTAAACCAACATTTACAGCACCAAACTGGATGGTCGATACCTCTGTATTTATTACACTTCAAGTTTCAGATTATTTTGAAAAGTCTGCTATTGATACCTTAGAATTATTTATTGTTTCAAACTTGCCCCCTATCGCAATTGCAGGCCTCGATCAATTGGTAAAGCCAGATTCAATTGTCATGCTTGATGGTAGTGCTTCTTATGATCCGGACGGGGCATTTTTACAGTCTTTCTCTTGGGAAAGTTCTTCTAACATCTCTTTATTAGGTCCGAGCTTAGATGATTCTATTTCATTTATTGTCCCCGATTATGGAACAGACTCCGTCATTACTTTTACCTTAGAAGTTCAAGATATTGAAAAGTCATCAAAAGATATTGTGGCTATATCCATTGTTGATAATTTTCCTCCTATTGCAATCGCTGGTCCCGATACTATTGTTATTGAAGGCCGATCTCTTCAGCTGGATGGTTCAAAGTCTTATGACCCCGAAGGAGAAAATCTTTCTTACTTGTGGAAGGTATTATCAGGGTATATGATTGGGTCCTCCGGCAAAATATTACAAAATATTTTACCAAAAAATATAGAGATTGAGTCGAGCCCTAGTGAACCTAAAGTTGATATCAACACCCCTTTTGTTGTTGGCAATGGTGAAGTCTTTATTCTTGAATTATCAGTTAATGATGGATCAAAAACATCAAGAGATACTATATCAATCTCAGTAAATAACAACCGCGTTCCTATCGCCAATGCAGGTGAAGATTTTAATAGCAAAGAAGGACAAGAAGTCTTTCTTAATGGGGGTAAAAGTTTGGACCCGGACGGACAAGTTTTAACTTATGATTGGATTTCAAGCAACGATTTAAATCTAAATAATGAAACGAAGTCAAATCCAAATTTTATAACACCAGCAGTATTGGAAGACTCATTGATCACAATCTTTCTCCGTGTTTCAGATAGTGATATTTGGTCAAAACTAGACACTGTAAATATAAACGTTTCTGATAACATTTCACCTGTTGCGAATGCAGGACTTGACAAAACAGTCTTATCTGGCTCAATTGTAGAATTAGATGGTTCAAGTTCAATTGATGCTGATGGAGACTCTTTATTGTTTTCTTGGGTTGGCCCAAAGGATATAAAGATTCTTGATATTTTTAAATCAAAAGCAACATTTTTAGCGCCTATTGTTTCAGAGGAAACGATTCTTAGATTTATGTTAAATGTCTCTGATGGTGGTGCTCCAACAACACCTGATACTGTCTTAGTTACGATAGAGTCATTGGATAAGTATGTATCAATAACTGACCCCGGATCTCAAGTTCCCGCTGGAATTGATTTTCCCATTTCATTATCTGTAACTGATGATTTTAATGCAAAAGAAATCAATATTCTTTATTCAAAAGGTGGTGATGAAACCGTTACCTCAATTGTAATGGATAAAGGCTCCACCAATAGTATTGACAATTCTTTAAAATTATCAGGAAAGGCAACATATACAGGAGTAATTCCAGGAAAAGATATTTCTGCAAATGGTTTTTATTATAGAATTCAATTAATAGATGATATGAACGTCGTTCAAGAATTTGGCCATAAACAAATTATGGTTTTATTTGAACAATTGAATGTTTCAACAGAAATTGAATATTCCGGATATCCCGAAGGAATTGCTCAAAATAATTGGAGGTTAATTTCTTTTCCTGGGAACCTAAAGACTTCAACAATTGACTCTGTTTTAATTCTATCAAATTTTGACCAAGAAAATTATGACGAAATTTGGAAGCTTTGGGGTTGGAGCGGTCAAGAGTGGCTAGACCCTATTAAAATAAAACCAGGAGTTGGCTATTGGTTTAAACATCGTGAAAAACTTCCAGCGCATTTATTTTTAGGGAGCGGTTCAAGTGTTGAATTAGATAGCTTTGAATATAAAATTAAACCTGGGTGGTCGTTAGTTTCTTCACCATATACCTTCCCAATTAAAGTTCTACTGGACCAAAATAAATTAATTGGCCCATATGAATATATAAGCCAAGAGTCCGGTTGGGCTGATGACTTTCCAAGACGATGGTATCCGTTCAAATCATATGCAGTTTATAATAATTCTGAAAATGACGTATCAATAAAATTAAACTTCAATAATTTACAAAATGATGCAGGGACTCCCTCTGATCGAATAAAAGCTTACCCACCAAATAGCTGGTCAATAGACTTAATGGTGAAATCTAAAAATCATACAGATAAAAATAATATTTTTGGAATTGCCTCATCGGCTTCAAATGAAAAAGATACGTTCGACCATCCAGAACCACCAGACATTACTTCTCGCACCACGATTTCTTATAAAAACAATGATGCTTATGAATTAACAAGAAATTATAAAAGTTTGAGTGAAGGTCAGACTTGGGATGCTCTTCTCAAGCTAAAGAATCAATCAATAAAAACTGAAATTATTCCAATATTTTATGGGCAATTACCAAACAAATGGAGAGCTGTCTTAATAAATAAAAATGACAATAAAATATTTTCGATTGATGGTTCATCAATCTTTATTAAAAGTTTAGTCAAAAAAGTTGAACTTATAATTATTGCTGGTCCTCCTAATTATATTAAAGATAAAGTAAGTGAATATCAAATTTCTATACCAACAGAATTTGCATTAAATCAAAATTATCCAAACCCCTTTAACCCAATAACAAATATTACTTATGATATTGCGAAGCAAGGGCTTGTTCGAATTACCATCTATGATATAATGGGAAGAGAAATCAATACTTTAACCAGTAAACACCATCTACCGGGTAAGTATAAAATAGCTTGGAGAGGACAAGATGTCTCAGGTTATAAAGCCGCAGCAGGTATATACTTTTATCAGCTTTCTACCCCTGATTTTACAAAAACCAAAAAGATGGTTTTATTGAAATGATGTCTAGCTTGTTTAAAAAAAATTACACATATTTTATATTTTTACTAACGTATCTATCCTTTGTTAATTTTTCTTTAGCCCAAGATAACAAAAAATTTGTCGTAATTAATGAAGGTGTTATTGGACTCAGCAAATTTGAATCTGAAGCGCTTAATAACTTTGCCATTCAAGAGCTTAGTTTAATGAATGGTATCAGTCCTGTTGAAAAAGCTAAGCTTGACTCCGCTAAATACACGGGCTGTTCAGATGAAGATTGTCTTTCTTTTTTAAGCAATCAAATAAAGGTTGAAAATTTTTTACTTTGGTCATTAGAAAAGAAAAAGAATAAATATAAAGGTGCTTTCTCTTATTTTATTATTTCTAAAGAGAATGATTTTAAAATGGTAAAGGTTAGGACTTCTAATTTTTCTATTAAAACTACAGCCACAGATGAAATGATACTTTTATTTAAAATGAATATATGGAAAACTTTAGAGATAGATCCTCCAAAGGATA
>ENA-UOXV01000629-UOXV01000629.1-marine-metagenome-genome-assembly--contig:-NODE-629-length-51217-cov-7.076111_pt1 | contig 51217 bp, 65 predicted proteins | sample MGYA00238165_ERZ766961 | MGnify/ENA primary metagenome ERZ766961 (study PRJEB28924, sample SAMN03173240) | marine metagenome | biome: Marine; feature: Water; material: Subsurface seawater | place: North... | reverse complement strand
TCTCCTCTGAAAGACCCACTGTGGTCTCCACAGGACATTTCTCTGCTACAGGCTCTTCGAGATGTGCATGAAGAAGCAGAGGCTGCGGAGGTGATGGCGGCTGCTGCGCAGAAGGGTTGGAAGATCGTAGTCCTGAATGCAGTGGGGGTACGGCTTCCGAGATGCTGGAAATGGGATCAGCATTCGCTGAATCGGTTGCGGGGGCTGCAGGGTCTGCTGACAGCGGAGCATTCCGTTCCGGAGAGGATTCCAACTGAACAGGTGTCTCGCTCAAAGCGGGCGCAGTCTCGACGGTAGTGACCTGCGATCCAACGTGCATATCATCCCGTTTTTGGATTCTCGAGAGATGTGCTAGGTGGAAAGTTTCCGTCGGTTCCACACGATCACCATGAGAGCAGGGGCACGCACCGACATGGGAAGCGTTTCAGCGATAGAAGGGCCTGGCAGAGTTGAATGGAGCTTCTCAACAGTGGCATCGCTAGATGCCGGGGAAGAGAAGCACTTGGAACACATCTTGAAGAAAGAGATGCACATGGAGCACATCCAAAGTCGGCACTCCCCAGGGCAAAAGACTTCCGCCTCCTGCACGCGTGCATCGGGAATTAAAACTCAGTTTGCTACAAAAGCGAAAATGTGGGATCAGAGTTATCACGACCTGGCCACACATGCAGCAAGGCTGAAGCACAGCCTCCATTGCGGCCTGGCCATGCCCCGGCAAGTACATGAATTCCCCCTCATCCTCATCCTCATCCGAAGCTTGCGCAACTTCGAGGTGCTGCACGCCGCCTGCAGACGATAGCCATGGGTCTTCGGCAAATTCGGGCGACCCATGATAACTCGATATGCCACCTGGACTTTGCGAGGTGTTCTGCTTTGTATCTGGCGGCAATGCCGAGCTGGATGTTTGCTTTGGCGAGCGGGTAGAGTCGTCAGAGAGGGAACGGTGCCCCAAGGGAGGAGATTCTGAGGCGAAGGATATCTCGCCCGAAAGGACCCGTATTGACGGCGAGCGCGCAGGGGAGACCTGGGGGGTGCTGCCCGCGTGTTGCACGATCACCTGCCGTGACGCCGCCCATTATACCCGTATCCGCTGTTCAATACGCTCTGTGCGTCCCTCATGCTTTCTACTCCAGAACGACTCTCTGACCCAACCAAACGCTGCTCTGAGTGTTCACAGGAGAGTTCGGTGGAATAGAGCCGGGCAAAACCCAACCCTGTCCAACTGAGGCGATCGTAAGTGCAAGTCTCCGTGTAACCACCTGCCCCAATCCACTTGTCACCAAAAGCACTCTCGCCGAATCAGCACTCCGGAGGCTCGCGCGGGCGGCAGTGTTGAGGCGGACAAAGTTGTGCCTGCGCTTCATGAGCTGCACCGTGCACCGCTGAGATGTTGCGGCGATCAAATTCCTTCCACGCGGCCTTCTCGGAATAGAAGGTCGACCGTGCACACCAGTTGACCACCTGCCGGGGCACCGTGCATTGCCCACCTTCAGACCTCGACCGAAATGTACACTTAGTATCCCACCACACAAATTCCTGCATAAAACTCTGAGCTGAATGCGTTGCAGTCAGAGTCGCACGTGGAAGAAGGAGGTGTGAGGTGGTGAAGTCCCACCTCCTTGTAGGCCACACCGGACTCTGAGATGCGCGTGATCGTGGAGGCAGGTTCCTGCGGCTCCTGCTTCAAAACGTCCTCGAATTCGTCGATTCGGTCCACCTGTAGGTCAAGCAAGTGAGTATTGGAGAATTTTACTCGAACTCGGTTCGCGAGAGGAAACGTTCAGCAATCGCGACATAAGGACATCCAAGAAATGCGACTGCGCCCACTGATGAGGCGTCTCCTCCAGAGCAAGAGATTTCAGGATCGTAAGATGGCGGCGCTTGGGTACCTGTCCTCCGATGCCATCGCCAGCAAAGAGGATATCCCCGACAGGGCCCAAATCACGGAGTGTAATGCCGTGCGTTCTGCTCGCCATCGCTCGTAACTCCGGCGAGCCAAGCAGGATTGATGCCGGACAGTGACCCTTGGACGCTTCGAACAATCTGATAAGCCCTTGCTGGCCGAAGACAGAGAGCTTGCGCTATCGGGATCAGTCCTCCCAACGAGCGGCAATCCAGTTCGCGCGAGGGCCTCAATTCGCTGCGCTGCACCTCATCGCCCGGTGCTGGACACCCCGTATAGACTTGGAAAGAGCTTTGGAAGGAGGGATGCAGACGTGAGCACAGGATTGTGCCCGTTTCGTGGAGGCTGGCCTCGGCTGGGGTTAAGGATCGTGAGCAAGCAGATTCCTGCTCGCTGAGGGATCCCTGCCGGAAGGACCCTCTGCGGAATTTTCAATTCAATTTTCTGAGATTGACGGAAAAGTCAAACTGTGACCCGCAAAAGTTGTCGCTTCGCAAATCACGGGGGCAAAACGTGCTGAAAGCCCTCTCCTCTTGTGGCCCAGCGAGGCGCGCGAAGCGCCACAAGGGGTCGCTAAGGTCTGCCAGCAAGGATGGAGGGAATATCGGCACCACAGCATGAGAAGCCGCAGTACATGTAAGCTTCGCGTTTCATCCCGGCTTGGTCCCTGGTGCGCTTGAGTAGACAGTCGCCCACAGGTGTGCAGAGCTCTTTACCGGCGCGATGCGCTCGAGCCCCTCGAGTGAGGAGCACGAGATTTGGCCTGAACACATGGCTGCTACATTTGGTTAGATACACGGATGGCCGCTAGATCCTTGCTCCGCTAGGGGCCAGTAGTTATAGCCGCCACCATGGATGCGGTAGACCTGGTGCTTCAATGCATCGAAGCAGTGGTGCGAAGCGCCACGGGTCTTCCGCTGCACAGCCGGAAAGGTATTGATATTTTCTCGATACTGGTACAGGTGTGGGTCATGTGGGACTTCCAAGGACCTCGGACCTCACGACGACGTGCAGCCCTGCCCTTGCTGCCATGGGCAGCAGCCTGCGACGCGGACCCTACCCCTGCCCTGCCTTTTTAGTCGCAGGAAAAATACCCAATGGGCTTCCCTCACGTCCCCTTACTTTCCTGAACTGTTTCGGTTCAATGGCATGCAGTCGCCTGAGTGGGTGTCTGCGCGTCCTGATGCTGGTCATAGCTGCGTAGCCTTGTTGGCCCAATCAGGGAGCACGCTGGCTCTAGAACAACTACGCGGGTGCATTAACGCGATGTGCCGACATATCGTGCAGGTGCGCTGCGTGCATTGTGGGCACCGCATCTTGTACAAGACTCGGCTTAAGAGGGCCGTGCAGTATGAGGCAAGATGAATCTGGCGCGTTTTTCCTGTTCTCCTGTAAGTTCCGGCAGCTCGGGTCTTGTGAATTCTGTTGATTGGTTGGAACAGAAGAAGGATGTCGATGCGCGTCATGAAGTTGGCCTGGTTATCTTTTGCTTGGGGAGGGGGGGGGAGGGCGAGAATTGTCTTCCGTCAATTCAGGGTTGTGACGGTGGTCTCGCGGTCGAAGGTAGTGAGGAGGTTTTTGTCAGCGACCGCGGGACCTTGCCTGGCAATCAGGCGGTGCTCGACAACGCGAGCGTGGTCAGGCAGGATGTGCCAACGTGCAAGAGACGAGAGAGATGTTTTCTCATGAACTTTTTAAGACTAGGGCTAACAGATCAGAGCAGGAAGCAAAGGCGTAGGCATGCCCTTGTCTGGAATAACGGGTTCGGCCTCGTTTTATTACGGGAAAAATATTTTTTCGATCTCACGTTAGGGTAGGCCCTGTGTTGATGGAGCATCATTCACGATCTTCCTGGAGACGAATAGCATCGAGGATTTTGCCCATCTTGTCGGCTGCGGCCTTCTCCATTTTCTTTCCTTCAGCAGTCAACGGCTGGGCCGAGTCCACGCCGAGCGAGCTCAACGCTTGATCGGCAGTGTGGGCGAGGGTCTTGAGCTCATTTGCGATCTTTCCCTGTCGCGACAACGAGTCAGTACCTGGGATCTGCGCGCTGCAGTGTGGCTCCTTGAATCAGAACATCACGCAGCTGGCACAGCAGTGCTACCGCAGGTAGGGGCGCCAGTAATCACCGAGTTGTCCGCGTCGTCTGACGACGACTTCGACAACTGCGCGTGCTTACGCTGAGCGGCGAGTTCAGCGAGATTTTGATCCTTCGCCACCGACAGCGTCGCCGGCGTGGCAGCACGCGCCACTCCCAAAATGCCTTCGCAGCACACACCGACGTCCTCATAATGGCTGCAATCCTCACTACCTGATCAGACAGTACGTTGGCGAATCAGATACAACACAACTCAGCAGAGCTGCTGTTAGCGGGTGCCCCTATTCGCGGGTGCCCAAGTCCAGGTGATTGGAACTTTCCCCAGGTGTTGTGGTCGCATTCGCCGACGTTGTCCTCTGTGCCAGCGCACCGTACATTGTCCAGCCTGCATCGGGACACACGCCCAGTCAGCAGCGCATGTGCCCAGTGGCCCCTAACCCTCCAGAAACCGAGACATTTGTGCTGGTAATGGTCACGCACCAGATTGGGCGATCGTCAAATCCCCGCCGTTGGCCACCGAACGCACTCTGGTAACCACTACCAGAAAGACCAAGCGAACGGCAAGCAACCAAAGCAGCTGCGCTCGAGAAATAGTCGTCGCAAACCGTGCCCCATGTCCCCAGATGGTAAACCTCGAGGCGGCAGCACTGCGAGTCACAGTCAACCACTCTGTATTTCGAGCTGACTGCCGGTGCACCGATTGCCGGTGCGCCGATCGGAGTTCCACCGGAAGTTCTGCCGAGGTTACGACGAACAGGGTTGCAGTTGCCGTTCTGCTCCGCGCCACCGTCGCGTGAGGAAAAAGCGTTTTTACTTGATAAAAGAAAAATATTCAGGTCGGTCAAAACGAATCATGGGCCCCAAGTGAAGGGGTAATTACTTGGTCGCAATTATCAAGCGCGTGCATGAGGCGATATTGAGTCATTTGGTGGTCGATCTGCCACCGCGCCATGTCAGAAGTTGACCAGGACCAGAGAGTGCACAGGTGCGGAAACGGGGACAAAACCTGCTCATCAAGAATTTTGTTGCGCCAGCGCTGCATGTTGTAAGCATGCAGGGCAGCGTCCTCCTCTGACCAGGCCTTGTTTCCTGCCAAGGTGCCACTTCAAGAGACCGTGCTTTGTTGACAGAGACGCCCGCCGGGAAGCTGCGGCGGAAGGGAATCATGAGGCTTGATTTACCTCCATTGAGCACGTGGTCTCCACTCCAAACCGTGGGGTCCTGGAAGTTATTCGGAGGAGCTGGGAAGCCTGAAAGCTGCTCGGTCTGAGCTGCCGCAATGCTCGGAGGTACGCGCCAGTACGCGACTTGCTCCGGTCCCATGCCGTCACCTTCGCTCGCAACCTGCACGCAAGCATCTCAGCAACGTCCCATTCATTCTTTCGCTGTGATATGCTTACTCTGAGCCGTTTTTGCTTCTGCATGGTATGGGCGATGCGTGTGGGACAGGGAGGAAATGTACCTCATACCACGGGAGCAGCAGAGACTCCGTGCGTGCTTTCGCGCGCGTCATCGCCTTGGGCTTGCCCGAGAGGCCCTGCAAATGGTGCGCCATCCGGGGAGTAGAAAAAATCTTATCCTGCTGCGCAAAGTATGCTTTGATATCGGTACGCGCGCGCGCGGCCGACTCGCCCTTGTCTGCGGCCTTCTTGGACGCAGCAGCGCTCTCGGCGCTGAAGTAGTGATCGAAATCCTTGAGGGCTTGGCTCGAAGACATCTCCCGCTGCTGGCGTGTATCGAACTGGCCACTCCCCACCTGCCTCCGTTGAACACTCAGCGGACATACTCGAGTATACTTGTGTCCAGCAGGTTCGCCGGCGAATCGCTCCGGCACGCACAAATGACTGGCCTCGGAGCACAGAGGCCCTAGTCGTAGCCATCAAGTGCACATAGTGCCGGGAAGGAAATTCACAAAAAGAAGTGGCCGCTCAGTGCTTTAGTGACCGCTGCTGGGCTGGGCTGCAGCAGGGATCGGTGCCGGCGGCGGCAGGGATTCTCACAAGGCCAACCAGAGTCACCGGCGCGCCGTCATTGAAAACAGCAACAGCTGCCACAAGTGAAAGTACGACCAGTGCAGCGATTGATGAGATCATGATGGACCGGGAGCGTTCCACGTGAGAATTGCCGGCCGGGCCCAGCAACCTGTCATGCTGGCCAACCATGATGGATTCACGAAAAGCCGCCAGCGCCGCAAAAAGTCTTTTGTAAACTTAGAGTCGAAAGTTCGACTCGGAATGACCTTGATGGCACTGGTGGAGCACTGAAGTCGAGAAGCGCTGTTGCGAGATGAGTGTGGAAGGCACGCCCGAAGTGGTGGAGGTTGAAAGTGATGTCCATCTATTCGCATGGTCTCGTCTGCCTGGTGTCGCGTGCTGCGACGGTGCTCTGCCGCACCATTGTAACAGGCACCATCGTCCAGGAGGTGGCAGAGCAAGTGAGCGAAGGTTGCGCCTAGTCGCCAGGAGAGTGGCTTCGCAGACATGGCTTGCTATCACGGTCGTGGTCTTGACGTGTGGCGGCGTGGGTGGACAAGGTCTTGAGCTCAGTGCAGGCTCGGAGTGCGTGGACCACGATTCTTGTCAGCCGGGGCTCTTTTGCAAGAAACTAGCGCACAACTGCACGAGACTGGGATTCCCGTACACATGCGGGATTTGTGCGATGTGCTATGAGTGTGGGTGCCACTCAGACTCTGTGAACGAGGTCTGTCCGAGAAATCGCTGCCCAGGCCCGTCGCAGCTCATATCGCCGATCAAGGAACTCTCCTCACCGAGCCTGCCACAATTGTTGCACAGCAGTGCGGGGAACAGGATACCGATTGTTCACGAGTCCAGTGATGACAGACGAATTGCTGGTATCGAGTGTGCTGAAAACATATCGTTTTGCGCAGGGAACCTTCCATGCACTCGTATCTCAGGAGGAGGGAGGTGAGAGCGCGCGAGACTAGATCACAGATCTCTGCTAGGGTTGAACGTAGTCAGACTGGGCCTTCCGCGCGGGTAGTTGCAATCGATCTGTATCCTGCATAGACAGCTTACCGCCGGTGTCGTGATGTGCAGCGACGCGGTGCCTCGTTTCTTTCACATTCACGGAGAGGACCTTTCGTCAGATTTCCACGGTCGGAGCACCTCCGCAGCTGCTCACTGCCACTGACCACTTGTGCTGGGATTTACCTATGAGAAATGTTTTGTGCTGTACTGACTTTGTGCCTATGGTGGTACACAGCGTTTGTCAAACGCGGACCTGGAAGCAGCAGGTTTGGCGGATGTACTGCCACAACATCACGAGGTTGGTCACCCGTGCGACAGTATCCCTAACCTACTTCACAGTGTGTTACCATCCTCGTGGAACTGTGTGGATCAAATGCAAAATCAAAGAGAGATAAGCAAAATTTCGTCGGGCAGGGATCGGCAGATTTGTGTGCTCCCCCGCTTGCTGGGCTCAAAGGAGGAATACTCCGTGTTGTTGAAGAGGGGCGAGCGGTAGAGTTGGAATATTCCGACGGTTTCCCGCTCTTCAAAGACAGGAAGGTGGTGGGACGCTTTGACATCCTGCAGTCGTGTCCGATACTGAGAGTGCGATACTTCGTGCCGCCAGAGATCGAGTACATGTACGCACCTGCGTTTACGAGCAAAATTCCGGGATACACCTTCACTGAGTTCAACTCGCGCGGCGATGGTTACTATCTTGACACTGGCACTCTTACAGAACTGGAACTCCTACCTGCCGGGGGCTCTAGGCAACGAGCACGGGAAATGGCACACTTTCACGGCTCGCTGCGCCTAGGGGTGCAGCTGGAGGATGCTGTGGCTCCCGCCAGGCTACCAAGTACACGCTGCTCTGTGCTGCTTGAGCAATCATTCGAGGTTCTTGGCTGGAAGTCCATCGATATGCACGTGTACAATTGCCATCCCCATGGAGCTGACTTTCACCGCTCCCTCGGCGATATGAAGGTGCCGCAAGCCCCTTACCCCTTCATGCATTATTTACCCATCGGTGCCTGAAGAGATTCACTGGAGTGTCAATCCACGTACAGATTGGGGAGCAGGAAACAAAGCCGACAGTCGAAATTAACTACATGGATTTGAAGGATATGCAAGGAAGAAGTCAAAAAGACACGATTCAGATTGAAGGCAACTCAAGTCGCGACACCCACGTCGCTTTGGATGCAACAGGGGTCTTGCATGCTAAGAAGCCAGTCATCAATGAAAACAACGCACGCGAGCACAGAGAAAGTGGTGTGCCTGTTGAAATTGATATGTTGGGGGGACGGAGGCGCCTCTTTTCGACGCAGGAAACCTTCAGTAAAGTCGAGACGGTTGGTCCTGTCCTTCCTGTGCAGCTCAGCCCCTTGATCTCCAAAGCATCGAGAGTCTTGAGCATCGATCGGTGCAGGTGATTTTTCCTGTGGCTCTGCTTGACCGTGATGAACAATTCTATGACCAGTATATTTATCCGATGTGGTACTACCCCGTCTTACTCCCCCGTTCCACGAAGTTTTGCACGCCACTTTGCTGATTTGCGCCAAAGTGCTGATGAAGCAAGATGTATTGTGGACGCGTGGCAGGAAGTCCTTTGGCAAGCCGGTGGAACAGGGACTTCCTACCATGCTTCGCAATGGAATCCATCTGTCCTGTCGTAACTTTTCAGCGACTGTACGCTCCCAGAATTTGATCACAACCTTCGGTCACAACAAGAATGATCATTGCAGCGATCGCAAATGTGCCTTCAAATTGCTTCGAGATGGAAGAGGGATATTGTTTTCTTATCTCGTGTCTCAGAAAGCAGGGTTGTGTCCCTCGATGGGCGGCTTTCGCTCATGCTGCTACCCCTGTAGGTGAATTTCACTTCTTCAGAAATTGAGAACATGATCGGAGTGGTATCATCACGTGGACCGTGGTGTGCTGACGGGTGACGGCCCGAACCCTGTGGCTGCCACAAGACCCTTTTCTTTGCGGTGGGTAACGTGTGCTATTCCCTGCACTATATTTTGCTGTCAACTTTGCTTATTAGAAATGAATTGTTACGCCGCAGCTCAACTGTGAGTAAGGGATATTGCCCGGGCGGCAAAGCTGCGCTGTACAACCTAACGAGGATGGACTGCACTGCGATTCTTTTCTGCGACGGATTTGAGGGAGAGGCGATAAAAGAACCCCGAGCACACTGTTCCTGCCCGACTGGAACTTTCTCGCCTTCGGGTCATGGGCCGTGCCAGACATGTTCGTCCATTGGGGTAACCATTTGCAACAACCGAACAAATCAGACATCATGCGAGGTCCAGCCCATTCCATGATACTCGTGTACGCACACAGAGCCACACGCTGTCCGCGTGTTGTCTCTTTTAATAGATGTGTCGTTTGCAGGCGTGCCCGATTTGTGATCCACCCCTGAGCGATGACGGAAACATAGAAGCTGGAAGTGGCTGTGTTTGCCCGGTCCGGAATCCTTTCCACTGATCGCTTCCTTTCCATATTTCTCAACAGTGGGAAAGTCTGGTCGCTGCGCTGTCTGTGTAGCGCTGTGATTTGATGTGGCCATCTGGCACGACAGTAACGTGCCTTCCTTTCCAGATGGGTTGGATAGGCAATGGCACTGCGCAGTTGGGAAATCAAACTATTCTGTACACAGAGTACCAGCGCCTTGGGCCATGTCAGCCATGTCCTCGGAGTTCATACTCGGCGACCCTGGGCGCAATTGAGTGTTTTGGATGCGCTCCAACAGATCTAAGATCTTTGGACTTCGTGATCGGCCCACCCATCACCTTGAAAAATGCGTCGTCTAGTCCAAATGATTGTTTGGACGTGATGGGAGGCTTTGAACGCTTCGCCGCCGAAGGCACCAAGGTTTCAATCCTTCGCTGTCGTTCCTTCCAGTTGACTGATACGGCGCAAGCATCATACTTTCGCTTTCTCTTTTGCCCAGCACCCGCCCTGCGCGCCCTACATGTGCAGGATTCCCGATCTAGTGATTGAAATCAGCAGTAGTTCCTTTTCAAGTGAACAAAACCAGTAATCTGATGCGCACCATCCAACATCCTTTGCGCAGCTTCGCGTGACGCTGATGTTCAAGATGAGCCCGAACACGGCTCTGCATGCAAGTAAGTATGATATTATTGCGCTTTACAAAGGACCAGACGATCTGCAAGCGGGTACCTTCGCCCAGTGACACTTGTTTTTCCGATATATTGGAAATTTCATCGATAACAGAGCTGTCAGAACATCTTGGAAAACCCCCTCGTGATCAGATCGTGACTTCGGAGAATTTGGAGATATGACTGCTTTGTGTCACCACAGGCATGTGCGATGAATCCAACTCGCTTGAGTCGTGCACAGACGGGCCTCGTCCTACCCGTCAGCTTGAATGGGCATACACTTCAAGGTCTGAGGCTTACTGTGTCTTGAAATCCCCTCTGATACCTCTGGCATTTTGTTGACACGCGCTGCGGCGCAGCGAGGAGCTTGAAGCTGCAACGTTCCACACGCCGGGCGAAAAGCCCAAGACCGACGCCTCGTTCACATTTTTTGTACCTTCTGCCGGCCCCGGTGTGTACTACCTGGTGCTATGGAGTCACAATCTGCAGGACAAAATACTGCAGCTCGACTACTCAACGTCACCCGGACAGGGCGACTGCACGCCCGGTGCCAGTCAACTGGATTGCGACGACCGGATTCCAGACGACGTTGGGAACGCAATTCTTGGAAACGGACTGGAGATTTGCTCCCCTGGATACCGCATTGACGGCTCATACTCTGGTTGTGCTCGGTGCGTTCCAGGCTCGGTGCAGCCGCAATCTGCGCAGCATGTTTGTCTAGACTGTTCGCGGGGTTCATACTCCGACATACTGCGCCGTCAGTGCGTGTTTTGCCCAATGGGTAAGGGAACGCTTGCGGAGTTGACCGGGGCCTCAGTGGATGAGCCAGTGCCGTGCGTGGACTGCTTCAACCTTGCAGAATCAGAACGGGCTGCGAATCCAAGCTGCCAGGGGGTGACGCAGGAGGTTGTTGTGCAGACAACGCCAACTCCCCTCGTCTGCGGGGACGGTGTGCTAACTTCACCAGAGAATTGTGACGATGGCAACACTCAAAAGAATGACGGTTGCTCTCAATTTTGCAATATTGAGACCCTAGCATGCGGTGATAGACTACGGCAGATGAACGCATTTAGGTACCCCGAGAACACACCGTACGACGAGAAGTGCGATGACGGTAACAATGACGACGGTGATGGTTGTTCCGCGACTTGCACGGTGGAGCCGAACTGGTCGTGCAAGTTGCAGGATGATTTCAGCGATCTTTGTGTCCCAAAGTGCGGAGATGGCATTGTAGACGATGATGAACAGTGTGACGATGGTAACCAGGTGCCCGACGATGGTTGTACTCTCTGTCAAGTCGACTGCGGCTTTCTGTGTGACCTCTACAATGGCGAGTATCGTTGCGTGTCTAAATGCGGCGATGGCAAAGTCTCGGCACTCGAGCAATGTGACACTGCGGCCGTTGATGTACCAGACGCTTGCGACGATCAATGTAGACTTGTCGAAGGTTGGAACTGCTCCGTAGGCTGCAGCGATGCTTCACTGGAACAGGTACGACAATATTGATGCCTCCCCTCCTGTGGCTCGGCACTCTGCCCTATTGTCAGAGGAGATGCTCATCACCAGGGTGAATTTGGAAGTGTGCCTTGAGCTCGGCTTCACACCTGCAGGTCTGCAGTCCGATCTGCGGGGATGGCCTGCGGCTTGGCAGGGAAGAATGCGATTCAAGTCGCGACCCGCCAAACTACGCTGATCCACGCGACCAGGCATGGCCCTTGCCTCGCACTAAACACATCTGATGATGCAATTTCTTGAAGGCTGAGTCCAGCGGAGTGCGATGTGGAATCAGGAAGGAAACATAGGGCTCGGCTACGCTTGCACAGGGCAGTGCACTTGGAATCGTGCAGGTCCGATGTGCGTCGGTGCACACTGTCCACCAGGCAAAAGTCCTTTCGACTTCCCGCAACCGGATCCCTCCGGTCTCTTCAAGGTCTACGCTTTTCCGACACGAATCGACATCAAATTGCTAATTTTGTGCTGCGGTGCACTAAAGCATACTTGCGTTATCCTAATGAAGTTAATTCGAAAATGCCGACAGTCTATCTTTTCCTTCACGGACGATTCCTCGGAGGGCTGGGGTGCTGGCGCTTCGGGACGCATCCAAGGTTTTCGGTTCCTCAAGTCTTCTGAACAGTGGTCTAGCGTTCTAGACCAGGTCGGGTACGGAGGTATGCGTGTTGTATCAACAAGTGGAGAGGAAGCCAATGTTGGGGAGGGATTTGCAGCGACAAGTTCCGCTTCCCTCGTGGCTCTGGCGGCAGCTTCGCGCCAATTTGTCTGCCCGACATGCCGTACAGTGCAGGTTCCACAGGGCCAACGCTGCCGTTTGTTTATAGCAGAATTCCACATTTTGATGGTCTGAAATGCCTCTGTTGTGCGCAGGATGTGATTTCGTGGTCTGCCACCATTTCTGAGCACGCAGGCCTCCTATTATCACCCATCAAGTGTTCCTGGCGCGTCAGGCCCTGCCGGGATTCTGATAGGAACTGCCGCACAGACAACGCATATACACCACCCGAGAACATCATCACCACTGTCACGGTACTGGTCCTTTCGACTCGCTGAGGCTGTGCTGTTTCGCTCACTCGGAGGTCACAATCGGGGACAGGTGTCCAAGTTGTTTCTATTCCCGGGCGAGCAGCTCCGCATTCGGGAAGATTCTAGCTCTGGCATTTGTGCACCCCTGACTCTGCCCCAGCTTGCGATCGCACCCTGTTGTTGCGTTGAGGTAGCAAACTGCAACCTCATGCAGAGAGGGGCGGGGTGGTTGAAAGCAGCACTTGTCTTCACTGTGGCGAACGGGACGGTGCCTTACAGTTTTACGATTCAGCCGCCCTTCACGATCGAGCTTTTCGCGCGGTCTGCCGCGGAGATAGGTGGCCCTGCCATGGCAAGCTCGACCGATAAGTCCCGTTTTCTCCTCTCCTACGGCTCCACCATTCTAAATCAGCGCCGTGGAGCTCCATCTAGAGCTACTCAGTTTTCGAGCATTGGCATGTGGAGTCAAAATGAAGAGGAACTTCCATCATCGGGACGTGGAACTGACACAACAGCACTAGTTGTTCAAGATGGCGTACCACGTATCGAGAATGCCGATCGGCGACTGCTCTTCGATAGTGATGAGCGGGAGGCAGCGGTTGTGCATCTTCGTTCAGTGGGACTCTTGCGAGATCCCCCTCCGTGTGGATTTGCTCAAGGCGCCTACTCCCTCGCAGTTCCGTTGGTAGGCGCCCAATCCGTGTCTTTGTCTCCTGTGCTTCAACTTTTTGTTGATCTCTGGCTCAGAGGAACTAGTTGTGAGATTTGGCGGATGCTGCAGGAGCGAAAAATGCGAGGACCTACACAACTGCCATATTTACAGGGCTACTGGACGGGAACTGCGAAAGCAAGGTTCGTGAACGAAAGGTTTCAGCAGGAAACCGTGACGTGTGATGCTGCGTTACTGGTGCGGGATTCTATCATTGAGCGGCATCTCTACGGATGCCCTGCTGCCGGCAAATCAAGTGGTATCATCGAGGTTGATGGCACAAGGCTTCCTGCTGAATTCAATTTCGAGCGAGTTCTATGGTCTGCTCACTCCCACAATTGTCGAATCTATTTCGTTCACAGCGCCTAAGAGCATCACTGACTCGCCAGGTGGTGGAAGGCTCAAGTGCAGTGGACCTCAAGTTCGCTGGGCGATGTGATCGGTAGGGTTGTTCACGTTGCACTATCATTTGGTTTGGACGAGCCGACAGTGGTAACACACGAAACAAAGCTGGATATCGTTTTTGGTAACGATGTCATGAGTCCTCCCCCAGATGGTGGGGCACTCTATATTGGTACCATCGAGAACCGAAACGAGGGTCTGCATTTGCGTTTGACGGCAGAAAACTCGCAAGAAGGATTAATGCTCGCTGTAGCGGCCGACGCGGTGAATGTGGAGCAGGAGCATGAAGCAGAGCAGGTTCGGGCTGTGATGGTGACGAATGCCTCGCTGACTAAACTAGCTGCAGTTGCGCGCGAGCCTGGTTGTGAGCAGCTTGTGCGCTCGATTTTCTTCCGAGACCCCCGTGAAGCGCTATCCGTTGGAGCTGCTGTCGCCGCATCGCCCTGTCTCACCCGTTTCCTGGAAGTTGCCGACACTGCAATCGGTGCAGCACCTCTCACGGATTCCTAGGCTGCACTTTTGGCCTGGTCTGGCAAAAAAGCACGAAACATTAGCCTGACAGGGTAGGAGAATCAAATCTGGTCGTTGACTGCGGTTTTGGTGGGCAGCGCGAGGATCCGCAGCATGGCGTCGAGTGACATTTTCTCGTGCCGACATTCGTGCGGCTGCCCTGAAGCAGCTGATTGCAATGGCGTCGGCACGTCTCTGGGCGTCCCTGGCCCAGTATTCCAATCGTTTCGACATGCCGTGCACCGATGCGGTGTCTTTCCCTTTTCCATTCCATTGTTCCCCTGTGGACATGATCCTGACTAGCGAATGTGGCGGCAGTTGCCACTCACCGCATTAGAAGATATTGGGTGCGAGGCGCTGCACCCTGCACGCGGTGGACTTCTTCAGCGTCCGCGGTTGACTTTTGTGAACGCCGAATGCCCTAAAAGTTGCCTCGAAGGTGCCATCCTGCCCTGATTACTTCTCGACTAGATCTAAAGCCACGTTCAGAGAGCGACTGTGAATTTGATTTGTGGTGCCGTTGATCAGGTATGCGAAAATACGTTTTCGACAACCATTGCTGTGCGGCAGTGGTTGAGCGGGAACTGGTTCCCTTTTGGGAAGCTCTCTGGCATCCCGTACACCAGGATGCAGTGGTGGACCTTGGCGTGGCTGAAGACCCCTTCAATCTCAATGCTAGTCGGGCCTCAGATCGCCTAAAGCAGAGCATCCATGTGGCACTGCACCCCGACAACTGTTCGACAGCGACAGACATGCAAGTCGGCTGTGCAATGAGGAGCCATTGCGCGTACGATGCCTGGCCGGAAATGTGCTGTCGCGACACAATTTGTGCAAATGGTGACCGTCCGTATGCTTCAGCATGCCACTGCATATGCCACCCAGGTTTTCACGGTCGCTACTGCGACAAGCAAGGAGTCTTCATGACTGCATCCATGGTGCTTCCTGGGCAAACCTTTTTGACTTTCGATCTGAAGAAGCTGCACGCGCTGAAGACCGCCTTAGCGGACCTCCTTTCGATTGATATTGGAGCCATTGAGCACGAGGAACCGCGATACTTCACAAACCTTCGCCGTGCTTCGCTTACTTCATCTCGCGCACTCCTCGAAAGTGGTGGTTTGCTCATCAATCTTCGTGTGGTGCTCGGGACGTTTACACAACTTGCTCAAAAGCGCCAACCTGCAGGCGACCTAGTCTGCGGCGGCGGCCTCTCAAAACTACTTGGTGTCAGTGTTGAGCCCAACTTCAATTGTTCGCTGGGCCCCGAGGTATTCTTCGAAGGCAGCAAGGTTGAAACGCTTGCGGACAAAAAGACCAAAGTCCAGGTCGAGATAGTCGAGAAGGAGAAAGTAGTAGAGGTTCACCCCTACTCAACATCGAACTAAACAAGTCTGCCGCGAACATGCGCATTGAACAAGTCTGCTGCGCTGAGGCAGTTATTGCTTTTTGTTGCTTCACGGTCTGACGCGATGAGGGTTTTGCCAGGTGGAGAGCTTTGAGTGCACAGCGACGTGCCTCACTGCAATCTTCGGTGTTCTCGGATTCCTGTTTTCCACCCTGTTCATTTGCTGCATGATGTGAGTCCCCGCACGTACCCGTCTCCTTATCCATGCGAAATAGCCCTTTCAGCACTGAAACTTCGCTCAACCTCATGCGTTTGTACCGAAAAGCTCGCCGTGAACAGCAAACAGGCACGTAAGTGTCGTGTTTACGCGGATGACAGGTACCGGCTGAAAGGACCAATGGGAACGTACATACGCGGGGATGTGACCTGCATGGATCTCTTGCACGCGGCCATTTACGGGCACCTTCCAATTCATGCTCACAAGAATCATGAGGCACACCTCGAAGGTGGTGACACGGGCTTTGACGTAGTCCAACACCGCACCCCCATTGCGATACATCACGGCTTCCGCGATACATTGGCGAAGCTGGCTAAGCCTGTCGACTCCAAAGCGAGTGTAGTGAAGGTCGAACTTGTGCATGTGGAAGATCCATACGAGCGGCACTTCGTAACGTCCAGGGAGAGGGAGGTGCAGCAACGCGCGCATGCGGCAAAAAAATCGCAGGTCTTCGCGTGGATTAAGGAGCACGCGACTGCGACGAAACGGGTAGAAGACCGTCACGGTGGTGCATCGTCGTCAGAGGCCTCGGCTGTCTCGACTGAGTCACTTGGGCCGCCCGAGACTGAGTCTCCCGGGCGGCCAAGCAATATTGCCCCCCTCGACGCGGCTGCACGCCTCCGCCAAATCCAAGACAACATTCGTTCTGTCGATCAGGCTTCACTACCCTCTCGCCTGCGCCCTGGATACCAGCGGAGCATGCCCCTATGCTAAACATTACTGAACCCCCAATGTGATCAGGGGTTGCTGTCGATTTCGCGAGGGCTGCCACAGCGGGGAGAACTTGTGGCCTCCCTTGCGCCACCCACCGCACTCATCGGATTCAACGAAGTTGGCATTCCAAAAGCTACTGGACGGTCTGTGACCGGGCGTGCCACGGTTGGTCCCAGTCGCCAAAGCTTTCTCAGCGTGATACAGTCAGCACTCCCTACAGGCGTCCACCCTAATGGACTTGGCACGCGTGCAGCCGGCAGAGCGGACGCTGCGGGTCGTCGAGAATACGCGCATGTCGCAACAGGTACAAGCACGCAGGAACAGCCTGGGGCCGTATGAGAATGACCTGTCGGCAGCCATCAAGCGCACTGCTCATCTTGACTCGGGCGCCCGGAGTTCCATCCTTTCCGCCCGCGCACCAGAGGCTCCCGGCGCTCGTGATGTCACGGCGCTACAAGATTCTCTTGCGAGCCAGCCCAGACGCGAGCCGCCTTTACCTCGGCCAAATCTGATCCCACTCACGGTCTTGCGCCCCTTCTCAACTCTGGAGGCACCCACGCATCTATCATACACTCTGCGCGCCTTGAATTCTCCAAGGCCACTCACGTTGGCACTCTGCAGAGTCGAGAGCTCCTGACGAGTCGAAGCATCATGCCGCAACCACTCAGTGGCCGCCTGGGTGGTGTCGACTCCGATGTACTCCCTCCTCATGAACACACTTGTGTATTCGTGGAGAGCTGCAGGATCGGTTCGAAACGGGTGCCCTTTCTGCGTGCACGACCACGCACGAGACGGTGCCTCTAATCATTGCGACTGGGCAGGCATTGCTGGGAGCAGCGACATCGCGACAAGGGACCGGCAGGAAGACTGGGGGAGCCGGGGGTGAACAGTCGTCCCGGACGTCCAATCTGAAGGACAAATTCGTCTTCTGACAGATTTGAGAGCCCCTGTGACCTGATGCAGCTCCTAGTCATTTCCACAGAGCCTAGTATACGGCTCAGTGCCCTTCTCCGTGAAGGGAAAGGGAGATGTTGGATCAGATCAGATCCGCGAAACATGGGAACAGATATTGAACAATTGTAAATATATGTGAAGATTGAAATGGGGAATGATCTGCTGTGAGCGTCAGCACGCGGCGGCGGGATAAGCAAGAATCCAAAATACTATATTAACTAACAGCCGATCCGATCACACTGCGTGCAGCCACACTGGGCTTTAGATCGAGACAGCTGCGCGGAGGATCTTTTGCCAAGCACCCATGCGGTACGCCTCCTTCATGTTGTTCCCCACATACGTGACCTGAAGGCGAGTCGAGGGCGCATCAAGAAACCACACGAGGTCACAGAACACGAGCTGGGAATGAAAGACGGGTATTCGTGTAGCTCACCATTCCAAAGTCGTACCGAACGCTCCAGACGACCGAGTCGCCGAGGGTGTCGTAGTAGGACCGCGCACCGGGTGGAAGCGAGCTAATCTTCACTCCGTAGATGTCTCCCACCTCCCCAATCCGCGAGGGCAGCGTCTCGAATACAGTCCCCTTTCGATCGCAACATCAAATTAGCACACTACTTGCATCATGTTCGGAAAAAATGTGGTCCCTCTGACTCGTGTCTCCTAGCCTTCGATTCGGCAAATCCCAAGCAAATCCCAACCTAAATGGTGCAGCGCCATAGCATGCGGATTAATTTGGGGTCATCACAAAGAAGACTCACCGGTGCGTAACGCTCAGAACGGTAGAAGGGCCCCTCCTGGTAGACTTCTGCCTTGAGCTGAAAGCCGAAGATCTCGTTGATGAGTCCGACCGATGCAAACCCACCGAGGAAGACCAGGTTGTTCCCCGTCGAGACGTAACTCCGCAGGTCCGTCTTGGCGATCGCGTGGATATCCGGGAATTCCGCAAAGGGCGGGAATACGATGACGTGAGCCGACTCATCCCAGCAGACCGCTCGAAGCGGCGCAATCCCCAGAGAGTTGAATGTCATGACGTCAGTCTGTGCAGCGATGGGCCGCAACATCAGCGCCACCAACAACCGCGCGTGAGAGCAACAGTTAGAAGTAGGATAGATCCACACCTCTATAGACTGGGGTACAGCATAAGGATGGGGAGGCAGGCTGCCGGGGACCTGGTAATGTGAGAACCGCAACACCGACTTGAGGTCGCCGACCATGTCGGGGTGCGTGTCCAAGTAGGTCTCCCTCCCCGTGTACAGCCACATACTGCCATTCCAAATGATTGCGTAAGCACACCTGTTGCGCAAGAGCGAGGCACCGGCTAGCAGCCTTACTGTCACCACACCGGGGAGCGACATCTACTGTAGATCCTCCACCGCTCGGCAGGCGTGGCTGGAAGCACAGCCTATTTTTGTCAAGAATCTGCAGCGTACCGGTCTGGATAAAAGCCGGCCTCCTGATTCCGCAGAGGTTTCCAGGCTACCAGTTCCGTGGTCTGTTGCGGCAGGGCCGCCGCCAGCTCGGAGGTCGCCTGCCAGGGGGACAAGCTCTGCGTCAATCAACACCATTTGAAGCGCGCCCCATGCAAGATGGTTCTCTAATTTGCAGAGTATGACTCCCTAGACCATCATGAATGCACCGCAACCCTAAGCCAGTGAGAACAGCATGATTTGAAGTGTAGTGGTGGTAGCTGGAGCTGCCGCAATCGCCACATGCCAGCGGAGCCTTGATGCAAGTGGATCAGCTGGGCAGCAAGAGCTGAGTTACTGGATCTGCACCTGGACGGCATCATCGTGTAGTCTGATCTGCTCACCGACGAGCGAAATGGAAGCCAAGGTCACAAGTAGGACACCCGCCACAATGGCGAGGATCGAACGTGCTCCCCGCAGCATGGGTCACGTCGAAAGGACAGTTCACATAAGTTGTTGACTTGTGATTTTCAGTCAACCCCATTTCAAGTTTGACCGTGCCCCCAGAGCGGTCCGGTTGAGAAGGCCAACTCCTTGGTACGCTTGGCATCGCCTCATCCGCACGTCGCAACCCACCGCGCCATTTCTCGCTTGATCGGCTGCGCCTGGTTGGTGGCTCGCGGGTTGTCGTTTCTCCTCATTTCTTTCGAGCTCGGAGTGGGAGTCATGACCTCGTCGAGCGCTGGCAACAAGCGGGCCCTCACGCCCAGTCAATCGAATCGAATCACGAACTACATCAGCTCTGGGTCTCATCTACCTGGTCCAGGGGTAGGCAAGCGTCCACGAACAGCTGCACTCAGGGGAGGTGGCTCGAGCAGGCCACCTTTGCCGCCAGGATCTCGGTGCAGCGGCGGTGGCGCAAGCTCTGCCGGCGGGACGGTCGGGGGTTATGTGGCACCCTCGCAGACGACGCAGCCTTCGGCTTTTAGCCAAGATCATCTTCCGGCGGCAATTCAGCGCGGTTTCCCCCACCCGTAGAAAATGTCAGCTGGGTGTCGTGAAGGAAGAGACCAGAATTTGGTTGCCGAATGGCGCCGGTGCGATGAACTGTTTGCGGCGGGCCTTGAGAAGCCCTCCACCACGGATCAATCTGCCCAACCGGTGATTGAGTAGCAGCTGATGTAGAGCCACGACTCACTCATTGGTTCGGCGTAGTGCGTCGCCGAAAGAGCAAGACGGTACACGACGCCGTTCATGGGGAGATCACGCTTCCGCCGCTATGTGTCGCGATCGTAGACTCAAGGCAGTTTCAGAGGTTGAGAAAGCTGAAGCAGCTAGGCAATGCACAGCTTGTCTATCCCTCGGCCACGCATACTCGCTTTGAACACTCCCTTGGGGTGGCGCACAAGGCGGGTATGGTGGCGGCTCGGATTCGAAGCGCTCAGCCAGGTCTTGGCATCGACGATCGGGACATCTTGTGCGTGCAGGTGGCAGGACTCGTGCATGACCTTGGACATGGTCCATTCTCGCATCAATTCGAGACATTTCTGGCCCGCCTGGCAGCGTCATTCCCCGACGAAGACCCACTGAAGGCGCCTCTCCATGGCTGGCGCCATGAGGACAACTCTGTCCGCATGTTTCGGTCCGCCCCGTTCTGTTGTCGCTTGTATGGCCGCGCACAAAAAATCCCTTCACATATTCTCGTGCAAATTCCGGGGTAAACTATATTGCAATCGCAGCTACTTGCTTGAGCAGAACCACATTGACGTTTCTCTGCCGCGTTTCGGAGGGCTTGATACAAACGACATAACGTTCATTGAGGAGGCAGTCCAGGGAACTGCACCTGCGCAGCGTGTGGGACGACCACCCGAAAAGCATTTCCTTTATGAGGTTGCGACCCCGCCATGGGACGCGAGAAAGCGGGTTTGCTGGACAGCCAGGCCTGACCGAGGGTGCTTTGTGTAGATTGTGAACAACATCGAGTCTGGTCTTGACGTCGACAAGCTCGACTACCTCCAGCGCGACATGGACCGCACCCTAGGTCCATGCCCATCTCCGATAGGCGTCACAGAGGGGAGAGAGAGAGAGAGAGACAGAGAGAGAGAGAGAGAGAGAGCTGCCTGAAGTTCCAATGGCTGTGTGCAGGGCGCAAGGACGTGACATTTGAGCGGCTTTCGCTCTCCGCGCGGGTGTGCTCGGTACCGCAACAGCCTCTGGACCACCGCGAGTGGAAAACTTTGAGCCAGCAAGGAATGGCTCCCCTTGGACTCTCGCAGGACGAGGGGGGTGCTGGTGATGTGCGTTTGGTGCTTTGCTATCCCGAGAAGCAGGCGGGGGAGGCAATGGAGGCATTTGCGACACGCAACAGCATGCACGACAAGGTGTATCAGCACCGTAAGGTCCTTGCCATGGACGAAATGGTCACCGACGTCCTCCTCCTCGCCAGCGAAGTAAAGGTTCGGACTCGATCAGATCCCAACGAACTCGCTCCGGACCTCCCAGTGAGACTAAAAAGATTCGTCGTTTGCCAGATCGGCGTGAGCGACGAAGAAGGTCGCTTTGTACGTGAGGCGTCGATGGCTGAGGCGGCTCTTGACCCTGTGGCATTCACATTCCTCGACGACTCTGTGCTGGATATCATCCGCTGCTCTCCGCTCGATTCTCCAGGCATGTGCCGCGCCCGAGCCCTACTCGCGAGGCTAGCGTCTCGCCAACTCTACTCGGATGCCGGTTCTCTCTCGATCGACCCGGACAACTTTGAACACGTGAGCACCCCAACACTGCACAGTCCCCGTGCCGTTTTCCCGGGGCACGGTCTTCAACTACGCCCACAACTGACCTGGCACGCCCTTGGACAGAATTCCCTGTGGCGGAACGCGAAGGACGAGGAAATTCTGGGACTAGTTGTTGCAGCTCTTCGTGATCCAAGCGAATTGCATGCTGCCTCCGAGAGTGCTATGGTGGATGAAATGACAGCTTTCGGTGATGAGCAAGAGCAAGTTCCAGACTCTGAAGGTGAGGAGGAAGACGATCTGGCGAACAGCACGCTTACCCACGAGCAGGAAGAGTCGGGAGAGGAGGTGCACCTCTGCTCGCAGATCGCTTTCCAGGAACGATTTGCGAAGCGCACGACCTCTACTGAGTGCCCTCGGCAACCTGTGCCCGTCTCCGCGCCTACAACGGCGACTGTGCAAGGTGCAGGCCAGCCGAATGCGGGGCAGGGAGGCACTACTGCTCGGCTGTGCATAGATGACCTTGCGCTGGTGCGGCGACATATTCACCATGGAGCGAAAGGGAGCAATCCTGTGGACAAGATTTGGTTCTTCTACAAAGATTGTGACGACGCCGACGGGTGACTCTCCGCTACCAGGGTAGTTTGCATCAAAGAAATTCTAATCTAGGTGACGTCAGGTGGGAGGAAGGAAAGGTACCTGCACACCACGTCGAATCCTCGAAGTACAAGCAGCGCCTTCCCCTTTACTTCAATTCTCGCGAATTCAAGGAAATGCCCGGACAAGCAAAAGCCCGTTTCCGCACATTGCATTGTATACGCATGCTGCCACTCCTATCCAGAGCCGTCATGCGTCTTTTTCACTCGCCCAAATCCTAAACACACTGGCATAACTCTTGACTCTGATACCTGCAAATCCTCCAACAGATTTTCTGCAAAGACCCAGCAAAGCGTGCACAGGCAGTTACTGCTGTTGCGGCGTGGTGTGAGAAGGAGCAGGCTCCCTCTCCACACTGCCTTTCTCAGCAGGACCAGCGCTTCCGCCCACCCTCGCAGGGTCCTTCCCAGGCTTGCTCCCAAGAGGCCTGGTGATATGCTATCAGGCCAATTGCCCGCAAAAGATATCTCTATTCTGTTGTCTCAGCGAGAGCGCTCCAATTCGACTGCAAATCCTGGCGCGTGATGCAAGACGTGTTGTTGGGCTTAGATTGCCTAGGAATCTGCGCAATAAAGATACTTTTCCACGAAGCAATTTATCTCTTAAAAGGGCAGCACAGCTTGAAAAATGTTGCAAAGTGGGGGGAAACCGTCAAGCCGGGTTGCCAAGAACGCTAAGAGTGCATCTTTCCGCTCGATTTCTCTTCGGTGCATCTGAAGGTGGTGACTCAGACGTCTGGCTAGGAATCGTGCCCTGCGGAGGGCGGCGGACCTCGTTTTCCGTGCGCAGGGAGGCTACGAGTCCTGCCGAATGGTCGAACGTCTGCTGCAGCTGCGGGACATTTGCCGCTTGCAATCGCCTGTTCTCTTGCTCCAGGACGCGGGTGATGGCTGCATTGCGCGAGGACATGTCCTGTGTGCTCATAGGATCAGCAAAGTCAGGGAGAAAATCGTTGCAGTGCTGGCATAGGTACTTGGTAATAGGTGTGAGGTGACCTGCAGCTCCCGACGGTGCTGAGCTTCCATCTCAGCTGCACGGGCCAAAAAACGACACTCAATCTCCTGACCAAGCGCCACCACTTGATACTGACCTGCGCCCGATTCTTTTTGAACACTTGCGAGAAGGGATTGTGTTGAGCCAGAAATTTGTTTCGTAGCTGAACGCTTTCTCTTTTTTGTTTGTAGAAGGGTTGCATCTTCTTCGCCATTGTCCTTGAAGTTTATTTGCTGCGTTGCGTGGCTTTGTGTCGGAGAATATTGACATGCAATTACATTACTGCCGGCTTCGTCAGGCCTGGCACGTACAAAGGCAGCCGTGAGTGCGACAGCTCCAGCCGAAGACATACATTGCTGATTCGCTGAAGTGATCGAAGCGCAATGCTGGGAGCCCTGTTCGTTTTTTGGTGGATTGGATCGATTTGAAGCGAGACTGCGTTTCTTCACCTTGACACGTTTGTCCGAGTCTCTTGTTGGCCAAGCAATTGTGAAACTCGGCCCGTCTTCATAGCGCAAAAGGCAGCCCGTGCGAGTCTTGTGGACCAGCCGCGGGTCATCCAAGTCCACATTTCTCACTAGCATGCGCGACTTCTCCAGCCGAAAGCCGAAGACGAGATTTTTTAAAAAAAAGGGGGGGAGGGAAAAGCTCCGGTTTTTTATTTTGTGGTGACCGGAATCGGCTTAGACATGGACCGTGGCATGTCATGTCACAAGTTCGCTCCGCAATCTTTTGACCTACATCTCAGGCTGGAACCATCGGAAGACCAAGCGTGCGGGGGCGCTATTTTTTTATTTGTGCAAGCGGTCTGCGTCCGCTGTACCTAGCTGTCGCCTGCTGTGACAAGCCTCACAAGTCCGTCTTGGTCGTCAATCGCCCAAGTTCCATGCGCAGCACCTTCAATACTATTCAACACCCGCTGCGTGGACTCGGCACCGCCCCCATTTTTGTTTCGTTTCCTCCTAGGTTCTCTGACCCCTTTATTTTCCCATGCTGCTTGAAGCGCCTGTATTCCGCATGCGCCCTGCGAGTCTACTGCTGCCAGGCGCGCTTGACCGCGCGGGCGCCGAACTTGGAGCCGCGAAAGGTGTGGATGCGACGCAGGATGTCGCGCTTAGTCGTGATTCCAACCAGAGTGCCGTTGCGCACAACTAGCAGGTACCTGGCACAGCCAACGCTCAGACTGTCAGCTGACCGTCGAATTGGGTCGCAATCTCAAGGGCTGCATCATGTGACCGTGCAGACCTGAGACGCAGGGCGCGGAAAATGTCGATGACACGGTTGAGTGGAGTAGTCTCGACAATCTGGATGGGGGACTGGTCGAGCCACGGGTTGAAGTCGAGGTAGGCCGCATTGCGTGGGAAAGGCCTGTCCGACGTGAAGAAGCACTGTGTGTTGTCTTGCACCCCAGTGGTCTTCTGCGAGAGGACCTGCTCAATGTTGGCACGCGATATGTAGCCGATGAGTTGCATCGACTCTAGCGACTTGACGATCGGGTAGCCTGAGTACTCAGTCGTCGACAACATCTTTGAAATGGAGCCGAGTGTATTCCCTGGCCGATTCAGCCGACATTGTTTAAACATATGACACAGACCGTCATAGCGTGGGCTTCAGCTATTACGTGAGAATCACCTGTACCGCGCCCTGAGCTATGGGGGTTGGCGGAATGGGCAATGGGCCTTAGAACCTTGAGCATTGATAACGCAAAGATCGCGGGCCTTCATAACATCTGCAGTGGTCTCGTTGAAAACGAAGTCCATCTTGTTGTTCAGGTACGGATAGTCGTGCAGCACGATCAATTCATCGTAGATCCCGTCGCGCCCAAACGCATCGGACACCCACTTGGCCACTAGGATGCAGATAGTTGTAGGCATGATGTAGTCGATGCCTGCACACCTCGTCAGGTGAGCAGCGAGTGCAGCGGAGAAATTGCTTGGGGCGCCCAAGGTTTGCGATGCACAGCTCTACTAAAGCTCGTTAGAGGTCGATGCAGCTCGCGGTGAGCGGCTTTGGCGTGGGAACGAATTTAGGACAATTGGGATTGGACCATCAGTGAGCTCGAAGATGATAACGACGAGCGAAACCGTCATACGAGACACAGCGGAGAGCATGGCGGCCGAACCAATCATGGCGTAAACCCCAGGCGTCACGCAGGGGTCGTGCCCTGCGCACTCGGCAAAGTAGCCCGAGTCGCCAACGCGCTCCTGCACAAGTGAAAGCGCGAAGCCGAAGACTCGCCCGATGCACGCACCCACAGCCATGGATGGAACCATATGACCACCTGGCACAACTGTATTCGTACCAAGGATGGTAAGTAAGAACTTGATGAGGGCACAGATGAGGAGAAAGACGATGATATCGGACGCGTCACTCTCAACACAGATCTGGTCGACCGTTGCGTTCGTCTCGTACTTGCAGTCCGAGTATAGGGCAGCCAACAGGTCTGTCGTGTCCATCCGCAAGAAGGTAGAAAGGTAGGTCAGTCCGGCAGAGACGAAAGCGACGGCGGCGACCTCGTAGAGTGGGTGCGCCGCGATGTTCGTTGAGTGCCGAAAATACGCATAGCGCACAATCAGCTTCAGCATTAGAGTACCGATAAGTCCAACCACAGCACCAAGCATCACGAATAGCGGAAGCTCAAACCATCCAAACGCGTAATGGTACGTGATCTCGAAGGCCACTAATTTGCCTGAGTGGAGGGGGTCGATTCCGCGGAGGGTGATTGCCGCGACGATAGCGCAATAGAAGGAGCGCCAGATCGTTTTTGGCGGGAAGTAAGACGAGAGCATCTCGAGGGAAAAAAGCACACCGCCAACTGGCGCCCCGAAAGCCACCGATATCCCGGCGGCGGCTGCACCGGAGAGAAGCTCGCGCTTCTTTACCTCAGAGGAGGCATACTTCGGGAAAAAGCGCGACGACACGTTGGCCACACAGCACGCCACGTGCACGTAGGCCGCTTCTAGGCCCACTGACATCCCTGAAGCGATAGAGAGCACCAGAGCGACCGACTTGATTAGGAGCACGCGTCCTCCGAGGTAGCCCTTCATCACGAAACCGCCGAGGATTGTCTTGATCTCAGGGATACCCGATCCCGATGCGAATGGAGCGAAGACGCACACCAACCAAGCCGCGCAGATTCCGAACGACGTCGCGATTGCAATGTATGCAAGGTAGTCCAGCCCATATCCTTGGTCTCGCCGTCCGCTGCCGGGTAGCCCTTGCAGCGTCTCCGACCAGGTGCGCCACTGCCAACACGAGTCCTCGTCTTTTGAGATCCGGCAGCACTCTTTGCGCGAGTTCCAGAACCCCCCCACTGAACAGTAACCAAACTTCAGGTCAAATGCCCACTCTCGAGCAACTTGGATCATCCCGGCAATGAGCCCTGTGAAAAATCCGACCACAAGAAACACCAACCATCCCTGCCCAGCATTAAGTACCTCTCCTAGCACTCGTCTCCACCGGCTCCTCGACCGATGTCGCATCTGCCTGCTTTTCTGCAGCGCCTCGCGCAACAGCCGGTCACGCTCCGCTCCAAACTCCCAGTCTACTGTTTCGAACGCTGACCCGCCCCCCTGCCACGGATGGCGATCATCATTAGTCGACGTGAGCCCTGCCGCGCCGGATGCTCCCCGAGGCGGCACCGTGGAAGGAAAATCAGCTACCGGACGCAGTTCCAAATCACGCAAACACACAGTGGAATCTTGCAGCCTCAAAACTCGCAGGACATATGGTGGGCTGCCCCAATGTAAACAGAACGCAACTGGCTGGCGCAGACCTTTTCTTCCTTCGTAGGCTTGACCCTGTACGTCGCCCCATACTGGTGCTCTTTGTCAGAGGACCCCCCCCTATTCTTGAGTAGACCCGAACTTTCTGATCCGTCCATGGCTCTGAATTCAGGCTGGACTCACTCACAGCCTGCCCTCAGTAGCACACCGTCAGCGCAGCTGCTTGCTACACACAGCCCGTGCACCGTCCAGCAACTCTTGCGCAGCGTGATCTGGCTCTCCTTTGTGGGACGCACTGCCAGTATCTGATCGTATGTTGCGAGGAACGGTCACAGATGCCCACCCTCTAACAGTCGTCTCGAAGGGTGCAAGGGCGTGACAGGTCACCACAGCATACAAACCCAATTGGGGAGACCTCCCAAATGTTAAATGGGTTCTCCAAATGTCATATGTCTACACCTCTCTGGGATTTTCATGCCCGTGCACTCGAAGCGGGCGCCCCCTGATGGCACGGCCAACTTCTGCACGAATCATGTGAAATTTGGTCCGACAGAGAATAAAAATAGTGGCGCTACCGCAGTTGTAGCAGCAAATGATCTTGTAGCTGTGTCGTGGGAGATGAACTGCGGACAACCAAAGGCGAGCGCGTTTGTGATCCCACCATTTGGACAGGAGGTGCTTCTCGCTGATGTTCCCACACAAATCGAGGTGGAACAATTTTGGTGGGTTGTTGGTGAATGGGCAAGGGAGGGCGAAGGGATCCTGAAGTCGATATGGAGGACCGAGTTGCTCGATGAGGATTTCCTCACTCGGGAACAGCGGGAATGGTACCCTAAACCCTAAAGCAAACCCTAAACCTCGTTTGCTCTGCATGAATGCGAAAAACTGTAGAGACATCGCATCCCCTCAGAGTATTGCCTGAACTCAGGGCAATGCCCCAAACTTCACGCTATCGGCAGGTACAAGACTTTCACATGGGGACTGCCAGAGGTATGCGCTTCGAGGACAGTTGAGGTGCCCTGCAAGGCGCCGACAATAAAAGAAGGGGCTGATCTCGTCGTGAAATCAATGCTAGAAGAGTACAGATCGGAACCTGCAGGTGGAGCCCATTCTGAGGCAAACGCGCAGACGCTGCAACGGGCAAAATTATTCCAGGCACGTGGTCCCAGCCCTCGAATCGGCCACTCGCCTTCGCCAGCCCTTTGAGGATCCGCTGATTCGCCACTCATTACAGGGTGGTATACTAGCTGCACTGGCTGCTGCGAGGAGGCGGGGTGTCTACTGCGAGGCGCGGAAAGGCTTGACAGAGAGCGACCCGGAAATGTGCCAGTCGATTTGGGGTGAGGGAGCCGGCCGCACCCCTGAGATCGAAAAATGCTCAACCCAGAGCCAAGATCACGTGCGGCGGGCGACCCAAGTAGAGCCCAGTGGTACCAACACTGAAGATGAGGGAGGATCGAGTCATCGAGTACTTGTTTCCGGAGAACCGACATGGGGCGAGCGGCGCTGGTTGAGGCGAGTCTTTCGCAAGGACGTGGTGACCGCCGAGTACTTGGACGAATGGGTCGCAACATCGCGCTCGCCTCAGCGCTCGCGCATTTGGTTCACACCGGTGCTCCCTCCTGAGGGCTCTTCGTCGAAGCCTGTTATGTCCTACCTACCCTACAACTACCCGAAGTCGCGTCGCTGGAGTCTTGAGTTCTGCCCAGCGAAACCAAGTGGCGAGCCTGCGCGCCTCGCCATGTTGGCAAACGTATTCGACCCAGCGAGTATTGTATATCTTCAAGTTTCGGCAAAACGAATCCTAACGAAGCTCGAGAAGTGGGGATCTTGTGTTTCACAGGGTGGTGTCGGCACAAGCTACAAGAAGAGAGTGGCACACGACGTGCTGGTCCCGCAGCCGGCATTCCGGGCTTCCTACCGTGCCCTCAAAGCAAAGTACAAGCACTGGGCCGACGATTGGCCGGAAAAAACTGATCCACAGGCATTCAGCCCACCCTCACCATTACCCGGAGTCGGCTCTTTTGCATGCCTGACTCTCGCACGCTTTGCCTCGGGTCTTGCAGAAGTTTGTTTTTGAAGAGACGGGGATTGCGGCCTATCTGGTGGCGCTGTGGCGGCAAAAGGAATTTCAGCCAGCAGGTGGCTCACGGAGAGTGCGATTTGTGGATCTCGGCTGTGGCAATGGTTTTTTGACACACCTCCTGGTGAGCGAGGGTCACGAGGGATTCGGTCTGGACAAGGTCTCCCGTAAGATCTGGGACCTCTACCCGAGCGACACGCGCGAGCGACTGCGCGTCGAAGACGTAGACCCCGAGCAGGCGACATTTCCAGAAGTTGACTGGCTCATCGGGAACCACTCCGACGAGCTGACTCCCTGGTTGCCTGAGATTGCGCGACGCAGCGGACCTGGGACGCGCTACTTTGTGATACCATGCTGCTTCTGGGACCGGCAGGGCAAGTACACGCACAAGGCAGCAGGTGAGACGCGGTACGAGACTTATTTGCGCTTTGTGGAACGCTGTGGCACGGACAACGGATTCAAAGTTCGCTCAGAGCCTCTCCGAATTCCCTCCACGAAAAACATTGCGCAGGTTGGCGTTCCTCACACGACGCGATGCGAGTCCATCGAAACCAAGTGAAATCTGTGTTTCACCCTTTGTGTCAGACTGCCCTGACTACGGCAATTTGTCAGCGTCCACGCGGTCCCATTCAGTCCTCAGTCCCAAACAGACCTTCCTCCAGTGCCAACCTCGGCAAACTGAAGCAAGTCTGTGACTGAACTAGATGTCTCCCCCGTTTTGTCCTTGCTTGTTTTCACCTTTCCTCCATCTTGATCCCGCACCGCAACAATCCCCGAAGATGCCTTCGGGCCATTCTTTTGTTTGTCCCCTTTCCGCTTTTGCTGTTTCCTGAAAGACTCCCAATCCACAGTCTCATCTTCCTCCCAACCATCAGAGTTGTTGCCTCCACCTAGAACCGCGCGATTCTTCGACCCGCCCCAGCCGTCGTCGAGCACAACTATTTTCTCGTCACTTCCTCCGTCCTTCTCTTTAACACCTTCGTTGGCTCCAGTTTTCGAGGCGCCAGACTTTTTGCTCTTTTGCACGAATGTGTCAAACGGATTCCCGCTTGCGACTCTGCCAGTTCGTTGCGATCCCTTATCGCTGGAATCCGAGACTTTCGCAATCTTCTTTTTCACCCCCCCCCCGTTCTCCTCTTGGCGTTCTGTCCCTCGTTTGGAACCCTCCTTCTTGCCACTCTTTCCCTCTCTATCCATATGATCATCTCTATTTCGCTTAACGCCCGAGTGCTTTCCCGTTGTACGTTCTTCTTCTCGATCGCTCTCGGGCACAGGATCCGTACACTTTTCTCTCCTCTCGGGCTTCTTAATGCCATCGCCGCTTTCTTTCTTCTGTGTGTGAGAAGCCTGCCTCTTCTGGTCCTTGCCTTCTTGAAGATAATTCGCATTGGTTTCGTCATTGCTGCTCAGCTTGCGCTCTGGATCTGTATTTTCCGAGATACTTTTCCCGCTTATAACAGGTTGCTTCTTCCGCGCCTCAAGGGGAAGCTCCACCTTGTCGATTGGCTCAAATTTGCCCGGCTTCCATTTGCTTCCAGGTTCCAGGTTCCAGTCCCGACTTCCTGTCACCTTCTTTTTCGCAGGCTTTTCTGCCACGCGCTTGCCGTCAAAAATCTCTAGTCCAATACAGAGCGTGACAACCTTGTCGCGGTAGCCTTCCAGTGCGCATAGACGCTGATTTCCCTGCAAGTTAAGGTTCTTGATCTTGCGGCAATTCGAAATATTCTGCACGTCCGAAATGTCAAATAGCCGATTGCGTCCTAGATCTAGCAATTTAAGGGCCGGCGAGCGGTCGATCGACGTCGGGACCTGTGAATTGGGCCAAACTGTCACCAGCATGTCAGGTCCGGCATGCAACAGGTCCCGGTCAAGGGCCTTGAGATATCTGAAGACTGCAATAAAAACCTTGCTCCTATCAGCGAAAGTTTTACCCCATCATACGATTGATTTCCCCCAAAACACAGAACGAGTTGGCGTTGGGCAAGGTGCAGCGGCAGACAGTGTGACTTACTTTCATAATGCGGTTGTCGTTGAGGCGGAGCTCTTCGAGGAGCGGGTGTGAGCAGAGGTCAGGAAGCACGCGAATTTGATTGTGCGCTAGCGAGAGTTTCTTTAGGTTCCGCAGGGCCGCAAGGTTCGGGATCTCCGTGATCTTGTTGTGCGAGAGCACCAGATTATTCAGAGCGCCTAGACCCGTAATACCCTGAACGGAATCTGCACAGTCACGTTGCAACAGCCAACAGAGAAGCCCACACCAGCCGAAAGCAATGGAAATCAAGTGACAGGTAGCGATAGTGTATCATCAAAGACTGATCTATATTTGTTGAAGGTTCCGTGCCTCAAAGGAAGAAATCAGGTTGTTGTTGGCGATCAGCGAATTGAGCTTTGACACTCGTTCCAACTGCGAAAGCCGCTCAACCTGTAGAAGTGTCCATTAAGGAATAGAGGCGGGCATGCAATACCAAAAACAAACGTTCAGCACAATACACCTTGTAGGACACTCGCCTGGTTGCTGGAAAGAACAAGCACATTTAATGTCCCCATCCGACGGAGCGGAGCGAGGTCGGAAACCTGATGCAAGGAAGATTTACACGTTACAGTCGTCTTCGCAGAGTACCAAGGCTAGGGTCACAACGATAAGACGCGGTCAACAATATCCCGCATCATCGGCAGCGTTCCAACCTGGTTGTCCTTGAGAGAGAGCCACGTAATACCGCGGCAGCCCGAGATGCCCTCGGCACTGGAGAGACTATTGCATGAGAGATCGAGCCGCTTGAGCCGCTCACAGGATGAGAGGTCCGGAAGCTCGGACAGGTTCATTTTCGAAAGATTCAGGAACTCTGCCTCGAGAGGATCACCATGCGCACGCTCAGCAATTGCTGCCATGCTCGCAGGAAGCGGGCCTCCTGACGATTTCTTCTTTCCTGTTCGTGCACATGGGTGAAACTGCGGAATGCAAGCACCGGCCGACGTTTACGAAGCTCACGGAACGACAATCAAGTCGCTAGGCAGGTTCTGTGGCGCGGGATTACCAAATGAGAAGTTGTTTTCAACCATCTCGTCCATAACCTCCTCGCGGTCCTGGGTGCGGTGCGCAAGGGCAAGCATGTTCACGATCTCACAACAGAACGCATTGGATCGAAGAAGAAGAGAGTTTTCTCACGCAGTATTCGGTCAGGGGGCTGCATGGATAGATTGTCGCTCACCTCATGATCCCACTCGAAACGCTCCTGCGCCCGCTCCACATCGAGGTGGTGACGCTTCTCATCCCTGTGTCTCTGTACAGCCTTCGCCCCTAGTGGACGCCCGCTACCGCGGCTAGCAGCGCCGCCCCGACCTCCACGTCCGCTGCCTGCCCGCTTATCAAAACCGCCGCCGCCCCGTCCGCGTCCGCGTCCGCCCTCCATCGCGGCTGTCACGTGAATTGGGTTGGAGGCTCCGAAGAGCCTACTTTTATTAAAAATTCGAGGTGTTGAAAATCAAAATCCGTCTGTCGGTCGATCCGTCCCCTTGCTGGTCTGGAGGGCGGGGAAGAAAACATGGGTCGCATGGGGTGCCATATGGACGCCGGGCAATTTGTCCTGCTCTGCACTGCGGCAGTGTTCTTCTTGGCGGCGCCCGCGCGCTCCTTTCCTCTAGCCCCACCTTCGTGCAAGGTCTTGGGGTCGCTCCGCGCACCTGGGCATGCCGTGTCGCCGTTGCCAAGAAAGTTCTCGGAGCCGAGTTCTACCATAGCGCATTTCTCTGTTGTCTCGTTCCCAAGGCATTTGATTTTACAAGGTTTGGTGCATGGTTTCGGTTACGGCGGTCGTGGGAGGCGGAACATTGCGAGGCGATCCGGCGAGCCTTCGGAGATAGATGATATCGAGGCAGAGATCGAGCGACTGATGGCCAGAAAAGCTGCCCTCAAAGCAGCGGCTGAAAAGGCTGCGTCCCAGGAGATGGATGGAGGTGATGAAGAGAAGGCGGTGGTGCCGCGTGGCACTCGACGGGACGATTCGGAGAACGCCAAGTACCTGGCAAACCTAGGAAGCTACCGGCAGTGGGATCTTTTTCACAAGGGGATAATCGAAAAGATGACAGAAGAGCTCGGCGAAATCTCGGTGCGGAATATCATTGAGTTGGACATGGAGGCCCGCGGGTCAAAGCGTCAGAAGGACTCAGGGCGCGGAGAAGATGCAGCGCGTGCTCGTGAGATGCAGAAAAAGAACAAAGCGCCGGGTGCTTTGTCAACGCGTGCGGACCTGAATAAGCGGGGATTCAAGTATGTGACAAAGGAGGGAGACTTCTTTGTCAAGGTACCAGTTGCAGCCTGGCGCCCTGGGGAGCTCCACTCTGCAGAAGAGTGACCGCTCTCACTCTTACCCCGGGACACGCTGAGAATTTGCTGACGACACGCGGCACCACTGTGGAATACAGGTGCTACTGACGGGCGAGGGCCTTTCGACGGAGCAAGACCGACAGCAAGAGGCGGACCGCCTTGGTTCCCTGAGCGACCAGGTCAAGGCTGGCGAACTGCCCTCCAACGTCTCGCCAGAGGAGCTGCAGGAGCTTAAGGCGATGCAGTTGCCTGGTATGGACTTGCTTGAATTAATTTCGGGACAAGATTCGAATGAGGAGGTACGTCTGGAAGAGATACTAGGCCAAGGGGGGGACAAGTCCTGGCGCAAGAATCGATCGGTACTTCTCGCCTTTTCCACAGCAGCGAAGTACCCTGCAGGGGAATAATTTGTTTCTCAATTGAAGGGATAGCAAGCGGGTTGCCTTTGGACCGATCCAACAGATTTTTAATACCAGTGATGTGGCAGCCCTCATCTCAGGCAGGGCTGATTTTGAACGTGCCCAAGGAGCTGAGTGCGAAAATTCAGGCTGCGTCCGCTCCGAAGAGTGATGGGGTCAGCTCGAAGGTAGCTGCGTCCGGGATAGCGCAACAAATAGTACTTGGCTCTTTCGAGAGCTCATGCTGCTTGCGAGATGCGGTACGCGCCCCACCTGTGTCCGCAAGCACCGCAGCTACCCGGCACCACTTTCCGCCGCAGCTGGCAGAGGCCTCTGCCCCGCATGGTAGCAGCTGCGCAGTGTCCTCAGTGCTTTGTTTCGAGTAATTGGAGTTTATTAGCTGCACATGCGTTTTTTTCGGCCACGGCCTTGCTTGCCCGAACGGTCACTCGGCTGAGGGATTCTCATCCCTAGCAAGCAACCCTGTGCCTCAGGGTGGTTTCTGGTTCAGAATCGGGCCCCGTTTCGAACAACCGGACTGACATGAATCTGGCTGCAGCGATGTTTGCGTGTGCCTGCGATGATGGCGCACGGGGACCTGCGCGAGATGGACTTCCTTGCGCGCGCACGCAACACCCTCGGCGCCACGGAAGATGACCTTCCCGCCGGCGCTTTTCTTGCGGCAAGATCCCTCTTTTATTTTGTGTGCCCTTGGACTAGCGTGACCCCTCCCATGATTTATGGATCTGCAGGCCCCACTGGCTAAAAGCAAACCGGGTCTGCGGGGAGCAGAGCGAGTGGATCGATCTGGAGCACGTCTCGTCACCGTCGTTGATCGGCACGGTTGGTGAGCAGCTTGCGCGGCTTCATCTGACCACGCAGGGGTTGGAAGATAATTTTGGGTTCCATGTCGATACCTATCTTGGCCAGCGTCGGCAAGACAATGCCCGTGACAATGACCTTCTTTCGTTTTTCGTCCAGCGCCGCCTTGACCCCGAGGTCTTTCCATGCGACACGCGTCAAACCATAAAGCAACTCCAGGAAGGAAAGGGCTTGCATAATGTTCAACGTGGCCTGCACGACCTTGGATGAAAGCTGCTGCTGCTCGCATGCGGAAAGTGGGAGCTGATGGAGCGCGGCGGGCGGATACAGATTGCAGCAGCATCGCGTCGTCCTCGGCGGAAGGCGCCGCGGGCACAGGGTGCGCGGCTTGTAGAGTCCGATGACCGCAACTTGGACGCGAGTTTCCCCGAACTCCTCGGTCCGCTCGGAATACAGGTCAGGCTCGGTTGCCATGAGCTCCCTAATCGAGGATTCTCGTAGCCCAGGTTCCTCAATCTCCGCGCTGCGGACTCCGACACCTCAAGATAAATGCTTGGCAGGCGCTTGAACGGATAATGGAGAGCTATGTGTGGCGCGAGCTGGTGTTTGCTGGAGCCAACAAAGCAGGACCTGCGCTGCTTCACGGAGACCTCTGGCTTGGCAACATGGCTGTTGACGTGGATGAAGCATCTGGAAAGCGCGGACGGCCCCTCTGCTTAGGGGCATCCAGCTGGTTTGGACCACCCGAGTTTGACCTTGCAGTCGGTGAGACCTTCGGAATGCCAGGACGCTTCTTTGAGGCATACCACCACTACCTGCCGCGTCAGGAGGGTCACACAGAGCGCATGCTCATATATCGCCTCTTCCACCTTCTCGCTCACCTAAATCAGCCAGCCACGACGCGACGTAGCCCGAAAGGGGCATATGTTTCCGACAATCTGCTCGGAGGTGGGCGAGCAACTCTTACGGGCTTCTCCACGGGCGGTGTCCTCAATCCGGGGAAACACAGCTATCGCACTGAGATGGAGTGGATCACTCGCGGGGCTGTCAACCCGCGCAAGGTACCTGCCCGATCCGAGTGGCCGCTCTCCTCATGCTTTTTGGTGGAAAGTTGGAGCCGTGCGGGTTAGAAAGCTGGAAAATAAGAGCCGTGTGGGTTGGCGAACGGGGCGCTCATATATGCTCATATATGTGCGAGTTGGCGCGCGGGGCGCAGGAATATCGGCGCGAGGTGGTGAAGCTTCTCCATGAAATCATTGCGCTCGACCCGGCGAAGACAGGCGCGGCAGGTTCTAAGGTGCAGCTCCAGCCGACAAGCCCCTTGGTGCTGAAAGCCTACGCGTCAGATTATGATGCCAGTGCATAACACGCGCGTGTGGCAGTTTGAGTTTCGCCGGTCGCGTGGAACGGGGTCTCCAAAACGTGGGCCATGGAAGCGAAATACGCCACGCACGACACGGCGTGACTGGGGGCTTTTAGCAGACCCACCGCCGAAACAGGCAAATAAACCTGCGACGAATGCAGCAAGGACTGTGCAGCGTCTCAAAGACGCAGCGCTTGGGCTTGGCAATCGCTCGTCAAACCCAGACAATGTAATCGAGAAGGTTTCAAAGGTGGACGATCTGGAAGAACTTATACGCAATGGACTCGATTTGGAAAATCTGGCGGATCCGGATGTAAGCGGCCTAGGGGTCATGAGTGTGACTTTGTCATCGAAGGAAGGCGGCACAGGGGGTGGATCTTTTGCCCAATGGGTTTTCGATGCATCGGAGGTCGACACAACCTCGTCGCCTGGATCTGCTCCTATATCTGAGAAAACCACATCGAAGGGAGGAATCGAACCCGTTGAAGCTCCCGCCTCTGAAGAGACAGGGGTGAAAGAAGGAATCAGCAAAGATGATGATGCAGTGCTGCAAGCTGCACAAAATGTTGAAATAGATGAGAAGACCGAGCTCGATCTTAAACAGCGGCTCGCACAAGATTTGAAAAGTCTGGGAATCACTTTGACACTGAAAGATGACGAGGAAGATGTCCTGGACGTACCTGACCTGCCAGTGCCAGGCCAGGGTCCGTGGAAGCCCAAGGGAGGAAGCAAGCGTGATCGCTCTCGTGACCATGTTGCCATCGATGAAGAAGATCCTTCGTCAGACAGGGTCATTGGAGTCGCAGGCGAGCTACCGAAGAACAACGCGGCAGGAGAGAACAAAAGAGCTGGCACAGACGCGAGAGACAGTGCGTCCGCTTTTTCGAAGAGCGAGGAAAATTATGTCAGTGGCCTGAAGAATGCTGGGATCACTCTGTCACGCAAGGATGGAGTGCAGGGCGAGAGTGACGTCCTAGTCGCGCCAGATCTTCCTTTGCCGGGCCAAGGCCCGTGGAAGCCAAAAGGGGGCAGAGAGCGTAATCGCTCGCGAGACTACACTGCCGTGCCAGGGGACACACCCGAAATTGAGGCTGCGGCTCAAGAGCGCATTCGCAGAGAAATGCGTTCCCGAGGGATTTCCATTTCGCCGGTGGACGAGGAGACTGACCAAAGGAGTAATACTTCAAACAGTCGTCCACCCGGATGATCCTGGCATGAATTACCGGGGGGGTATTTTGAGCATAAGAAATATGTAGAATGAGATGAAGCCAGAGTTGCTTCGACTGCACACGGAGCCTTGTCGTGAAGGAAATCTCAACTGTTGTTTGTAAATTTACGTAACTCGCTTGCTACGAACAATACATTTCCATTTAGCCTGCCGATACCGTCTCCGAATATTAATATCGCTCACCGGACCCATCCGAATCATCGCCAGTCTCGTCAGCCCCAGCAGTCTTAACTACCTCGCTATCGCCTTCCTCGTCAGAGCATGCCTCCTCCTCATCGCTAGGGGAGTTCTCGAGCTCTACAGCGGGAGCGCCCTGAACACCGTGGCTGGGGTCGTCTGAGACACCCAGGGCGAGGTCCATCGCGATATGCGGGCGCCGCGAGTCTACCCTCTCAATGCTCACTGCTGCCGCTCCCTCCTCCATCAGCTTCTGCCGGCCCTCAACACAGAATACATGAGCCCAAGAAGACTGGTCTGCGGCTTTTCAGCTGGATCGCATAAACTTGCGGAGCTAGAACCTGCTGCAATTCAGCATTGGCGCTGCGCATCGTTGGAAGAAATGTGTCGAGGCGGCTGAGAACTGTCGGGGAGGAGTTGGAGATCACTAAGTTGCTGGGCATCCGCAATTGGCGAGATGCAGGGAGAAGGGAGGGCAAGAATACGCGAGCTAGGCGCAACAGCACTCGTCTGCAGCTTTCGCTTGGTCTGGTCGAGGAATAGACTATCGGCTGCAGTGGGGGGGCATGGACGAGGTATCAGCGATCATTTCAACATTGCACACCGGAAGCAAAAATTGGCTGCAGCCCAAAAAATTGGGGTGCAGGAGGAGGGCCGTGATCAGAACAGAATTTGAGGGGGATGTAGCGAATTTCATGTCGCTAGTCGGAGGCTTTGTCCGTCTATTTCAGCTGTCATGCTGCAGGCCCCTCCATTGCACGGGTGCTGGGCGATACGAAGGCTGTCTGGCTTCAGCTCGACATGCAGAAGGTCGCGGCTCTCAGTTTTCCTCTTCTTCTGTGCAGTGTTGTGTTCCTGCCCGGCCTCTTCCAGAGGGGCTGTGCCGAGCCTCTCGGTTTCGTTCCCGGGCGTGCCCATCGCCGCAACCCCAAAAAAATTCCGATGGTCAAAATGTGGGAATTTGGTCTGCTGGTCGCTCGGAGCGTCGAAGGCGAGCGTCGTGCCCTCGTCGCACACAAAGAAGTGCACGTCAAACGTGCACTTCGCGCTTCGGTCGTGGGCCGTGTCATGGCTTGCAGACGTTTAGGGTGTCTGCGGAAAAAGACTGGGTCTGCATGAAAATGAGCTTTTCGCCCGAGTCCGACCATGCCGGCAGAACCACGTTTTCGCGGCCTACGAAAATCGAGTGACGCTCCTAAAATTGCATTGCGGCAAGATGAAGAAAAAATGCCTACAGCCCGAGCTGCTGAGTGATCTCAACGGACTTATTATGCCGCCGCCACAAGGTTCCCTCTGCATCTGCTGTCTCTTCACAAAGCGCCCGAGCTCCCTCGCTATGAACATTGCCCAGCGACTCTGTAGCCGAGTCTCTGGCTTGGCACCTCACAAGTGCTTCCCGCCGGCGCTGGCTGAAAGGCGGTGCGGCGACAACATGTCCTTGCGTTGCCGCTGCACATACCCAACGACCAGGGTGAGACCTCTGTTACTGTGCTTCAACAAAAATGATAACATGCGGTGGTGTGACTGCAGCAGACACGAATCAACACAGCGTAGCCCAGCATACAATCATGTCGTATCGACATGGGTGGGGACGAACCCTTTCGGCCATGCCGGACTCCAGGTCCGAAACTAATGCTCTTGCAGCTTGCGCATACTGCAGGATATCGCGAATGCTTGCCTGCTCCACGGCCGAGAGCAGAATCTTAAAAATCTCGCAATCCGGCACAACGGATTCAGCCCTCCCGTCTCACGGAAGGGGAGGCGCCTGCTTGAAATCCTCAGCACGCCTCAAAGATACCTGTACGAAAATTCTTGTGCCTCGCAAGAAGGTAAGGCGCACCTGTCTCCCCAACACGCATATTGCGTCAAGCGGCGGGAGTAGCCGGATGGCACTTGACGCGCGGGTGACCTCAGTGCCAGGCTCCCCAAGCAGAAGTGCCGCAATCACGTCCAACGGCTCACGAAAGACGGTTGTGCCATCAATCTCGTAGAGGACCTGCACACACAGATTTTCCGGTCCTAAGCGCCCGCGAACCTCGCCGCCAGCGAACAGAAGGCATCCTATCACCGCTCTATTCATGGTGCTGCCGTGGCATGAAGGGTGCGCACGTCGCCCGGGCGGATGAGACGAGACTTGGCTGCAGGTCCGTTGTGAACGAGTTGCTTGACACGAGCAGCAGAGTCGAACGTGTCGATTTCAAAAGTTATGCCGACACCTGGACGTCTTGATGCTTCAGCCACCAAGGCGCATGGCTTGGCAATCACCAAAAGAAAGTGAACGAAGATAATTCTTTCGCATTTGCCAGGCTGAGGGTTGTAGTGAGGACCACAGCGCGAGGGAGCAACAGCTTTTTCGTCCTGATTGTGCTGCTTTCGCTTCAGAGAACAGGTCAAATCTCGCGTCATTCCGTCCGGCTCAACTCGTCTCACCAGCATGTTGCACAATGTTCTGCCCACGTAGGCCCCAGTGAGAAATGGGCAGCCGATTTTTGCAGGTTAGTTTTGATACACGGGAATGCTCTTATTCTGTCCAGTCTACCTGGGATACGTTTCCAGTCGGGTTGAGAGGGCAGCACCCGGTGCGGCCGAGTAGAATGGCCTCGATGATATCAATCGGGTGTCCTGTCGTTACATCCACTCCTTCCAATTCCAGGACAATATCCCCCGCCTTCAACGTTCCATCCAGATCCGCGGAGCCACCTTTTTCAATATTGTTGACCACCAGCACCTCTGCATACATCGAATCATATTTGTCACATCCCCCACCTTCCACAAAAGATCGCCATTTGGCAATGACAACGCGGTGGGATCAAGCGGTTGATACCCTCAGTATCGTCGTAGGAGAGATGCAGACCTACTCCCACTGGTTTCTGAACGGGAAACCGCCAAAATTATGAGAATGAGACGTGAATACCAGAACTGCACGTCAGGTAGAGATGGGAGAGTTGGTTTGAAGGTCTTACAAGATTTTTTCTGTTCTTGTTCTTTGTATCGATGTTGTTGAATGATGGTTGAGCAAGACTCCCGACAGGCGCAACAACGTTTTCCTCTTTAGCGTCCGACAGCACAGCAGAGAGCGCGGAAGAGACTCGCTCAAGAAGGCCCCTTTCTTCTTTCAGGATTACTTCCTACCAACCAGAATGTGGGTTCAGACATTTTTCTCTTCATATGATGATAATGCCGTGGCAGATATCATCCCGCCTGCGTACACGTAATTCCACCATCCGTCATCAGACTTCAGGTGGGTTCAATTACCTTCGCGCCTCTTCCAATGTCAACAGCCCCACGTCCTGAAAAGTCACCCAAAGCGTCGTCTTCGAATGCGTGAACAGGATCCTCCATCTTGAAAAAGTCCTGCACCCTCATGCAGGGCTTAATTCCTGTGTTGCATGATACTGTAGGAAAATTTAAACTCGGCACCAAGCAGTCTCGAATACTCCAGTGCAGCTGAGTTGTGAAGCGTTCATAACTGTGAGTTCCAATGCATGGCACAGAGCAAGCTGAGAGGTATTACGGAACCCGAACCTTCTCCTCAGTGTTCGGCAAGTATGGTTGCGGTACGTCGCCAGTGATTTTAATTTCACTTTCACTTTCACTCTCTCTGCCAATCCCCTGCCCGTGTGATGATCTTTCAGCCCTGTAGATGCACCGCTGACGTCTTTTCGAACTATTTTATGGCCCACGAATGCACATCCCACATTTGCATCCCCCATGAATGCATAACCCACAATAAATAGACCAGGTCACATGGAGGCGAATCCTCACCGTCGACTGGGCAACCCATCCCGAGATGCTCTGGAGCAGTTCCCCCATCACTTCTCCTTGGTCGTCTGCAATGAAGATCAGATGAAGTCTGAGCAGCTGAGCTGCAACACTCTGCTTGCAAAACTACTGTCGGAGGCTCTCCTTCGCCTTCACGACCCCTGCTTTCGCCGCGCCTGGGTCAGTCCCGTCTCCTCTGCGCCTCTGAACCCGAAGCAACGCTGATTCTCACAGAGTCGTCGTCAGCTTACACGAAAACCCTATTTTGTTGGGCTTTCCTCGGCACTGGGCGATCCGGAGGGGGCAAGCCACCGTTGGACCCTTCGGTCCCAACGCAGCTGGGGAGAGGCGAAAGAGATGGCTTCACCGGGCTTTTGCGAACGACTTGGCTGCTCGTTTCCTCCTGATGAGAGTAAGTTCTCCAGCGCTGTGATTGCAACCGCCGGGAATAGCTGCCTTCATAGGGATTCGTCTGCCTCCAGGCTCCTCAAGATTCCTTGCGAAGCTACCATGAAGAGCTAACCCCTTTTGTATCTCAGTGTCCGAGCTTGGTCTCTGCTGTCCTTTTTCCTGTGCCGAGTGCAATTTTGTTGCATCTATCAAATCCCCTGCGTCGCGATGCGACGGACTGCAGAGCCTGACACGTTCTCGCTATGGCAACCTCTCCAGAGGTTGAAGAGAGGTTGGTTGTCGTTGACGTCATGGACCGCGCGATTTATATTGGCGACCCGCTCCTAGATGAGTGGCAGGAGTTCTCTGAGCGGATGTCTGTCCCAGAGACCACAGTTCATGACTCCGGGCTGCAGGCGACTACCAATCCTGCACTTTCGAATCTTGAGTCATGCCATGACGAGAAAACATTACCAGTGAACCCAATGGCTCTTTACCCCGGCACATAGTTTTGTGTGAGTGTTGGCGTGTTGGCAGGTGGAATGTGCATGTATTGAGAACGGTATTCAGGAGGTGATCTTTCACTTTTCGTCGGTTGCGAACGTCTCGTGCTTCCTCGAAGCTCTCCAGAAGGCTGGACACCAGGGCCTGCATTCGAACGTTGCCGCTCTGCATCTTCACCGCATGGAGGAGCGGCGAAAGCCTAACAACCGTTCAGGCGTACGTGAGCTGTTGCACAAGTCGTTAAGTCAGAATGCACAGTCCGCTCCTCTGGAGAGCGCCGCCGAGACGGTGCAGCCGCTGCCGACCACGGATGAGGCCTCGTCCCAGCGCGAACACCCAAAGCCTGCGAATGGATTGCCGAAGTTGGATCCTGCAGCAGTGTTGCCAGTGGCTCTTTCCTCGGTCGCTGAGCTACGGCCGGACAAAAAGCTGGTGCCAGCTCCAAGCCTGAAGCTAGCGCTGGCGGGAGTCCCAATCGTCTCGCCCACGCCTCAGGATGAAACGGGTCGGCGTGGAAGCAAACTTGACATTAGGCCAATGCATGGGACCGAGGAAGAAAAGCACTATGCGGACATTGTCCAGGAATACACCAGTGGTGCCGCACCTCTCTATCTTGAAAATCGATTTTGTGCTGAGCTATGGACTGGTCCTCGCGAGGGAAAACGAAGTATTGACTTGCACTTGTTTGGCAGCCGAGAGGGGCCAAGAGACTGGGCTCGAGTTGCGCCTTAGTCTATCGGCCGCGATGCAGCAGAAGTTCCAAGCTACGGTGGCCAAGGCTGGCAAGATCGGCAAGGCCTCCAACGGCGACACTCGCCGCCACTCGACCAGGGCGAGATTCCAGCGGACGTCCAGCGACGAAAAAGACAAGACGAAATCGGAACCTGGAAACCTAGACGATACTATTCGTTTACTGGCTGCGGAGAGCGCCGCAGATCTGTGCTCAGACTTTAAGCTCGTGGTGGTGCAATCAACGTCCACCATCGGTGCTGGTGAGGTTCCGGCTGCGGGGAGAGCACCTTGCTAAGCTGCTGAGTCGAGTCTTGCTACGTATATTGCTCTTTCAATGTCCTATATCTCTCAACTAACCAAAGGTTGGATGAGGCTGTGGCAGTACTGGACGTTTTTCGTGACCAGGAGTTCGTGCTATTTGCGCGTTCTTCTGACCCGCGTCAAGACTCGGTCATTGCCAAGGTGTGTAACGCAGCGCCAGGGGCAAAATCCGTTTCGAACAATCAACACCTTGCATTGTAGGGAATCTGAAGAGACGATTTGGTTCGCAGGACTCGTTTATGGGGGCACTTCTCCTTACTGGAGTGCATGAGGACATCACTATGCTGGAATGGGAGGAGCGATTTCTTCCACGACACGTGTGGACCTTTGCCCTCACCTGCAAGCCCTACGCGCAGCAACAAATGAGCTGTAATCATACTGAATCATAATGGTTGTGCTTGTTGCGTCCAGGGCGTGGATCGGCTGCCGAATCTTGAGTCATGCTATGACGAGACTCCACTCACTGAGGTCATGTCCAAGATGGTAGCCACGCGGTCGCAGTATCTCGCCGTTCGCGACGAACAAGGTGTGATTTTCGGTGTTCTGCGGAAGGCCGACCTGATGATACAGCTTGCTGCGGATGTAGAGCGACACCAGGCAAAGAATCGCAAGCAGCTTGGAGCCGGCGCACACTCTGTCAAGAAGCCGCTCCGCTTTCAAATGAACCCAGACCCGTATGAGTCCATGGGCTCGTCGCAGAAGGTCAACCCCACTGCCACGTGCGCAAAGTTGTAATGCAAGGAGTGTTCTATTTCATCCGTCGTCAACACTCTATTTTCGCAGATCACTGCAAAGTGGGTCTCCTCTGGAGTGACAGAGGGCACTATCTTTCTCCTCCTATTTGTGGACATCGCGACTACGATCTTCGACATGGCCATGTACTCAACTTGCATCCGTTGCGAAGAAGAGTGGAGCACTGATGTAACCTCAGCGAATCCCTTTTATAAGCTCTCAGAGCTGGACACTGAGACGCCATTTCTCAGCGCGGAAAATTGCATCAACCGCATGTTCCTCTACGACTGCAACACCTCTGCCTCCTTCAAGAACCCACTGAACGTCATCTCGCTAGTGATCCTTAGTATCTTCACTATGGAGTGCATGCTCCGACTCTACTCATGGCGCCTCAACATGTTTACGAACTGGCTCGATGTCGCCGACTTTCTGGTTCTCCTCTTCTACCCGAGCATTACCCTGAAAAGTGAAATGATCAAGAGACAGTACAGGATCAATAAAGTTGATCAACCCTTCTCTCAAAACCTCGATTTGAACAAGTATGTTCCGATGCGGTGCAGGTGGTGGTGGCATCAATCGTAACGTTTTTCGTGCTGGCTCTCGTTGGAGGTGACCCCCAAATTCGCAGCTTGCTTGTCTTCGGGCGTGTAATCCGTCTCCTGCGCATTATTCGCATTTACCGCCGCCTGGTCAAGATGGCCCAGTCACGCAAAATACGTTATCAAAAGTTCGGCTTCAATCTAGATCTTTCATATATTACAAATCAAGTCATTGCTATGGCGCTCCCCGCCACGGGTATGGAATCCAAATTCCGCAATCCGTTGGAGGAGGTGCAACGCTTCATGCGAACGATGCACCAGGATCACACTGGTCCAAAGTACCTCATTTTCAATCTGGCCTCGGAGCGTGCATATTCCGCGAAGCTCTTCGACGACCAAGTGGAAACGTACCCTACGGATGATCATTGTCCAATCATGATGGAGGTGTTGTGCGAGGCAATCGTGACCATGGAAGGATTCCTGGCGGAACATCCTCGCCACATTGTGGCAGTGCACTGCAAGAATGGCAAAGGGCGGACAGCGCAGCTCATTGTCTCTTGGCTTCTCTATTCGGGTTTCTCAAAGGCGACCAAGTTTTCTTCCTTGCCGCAAGTCGACGCCCTGCAGTGGTTTTCACTGAAGCGCACAGGAAAGCGCGACAGTGTCGAAGTCGCATGTGAGGACCCCTCACAGCTGCGCTACATCGAATACTTTCACAAGGTCTGCCAAGAAGGCGGCTATACAGCACCATCAATCGCGTTGCACAAAATTACGTTGCACACAACGCCTAAGATGGATCGTAACAAGGGATGCGATCCGTGGTTTGTCATCGAAATGCGTGGGCGAGAGGTCTTCGACTACTCCAAGGAGCACGTCGTACAGCGCATGCACGCAGGCCGCGAAAAAATAGAGTTCGACGCGAACAACACAGTTGTGCAGGGTGACGTGTGCATCACCTTTTACCACCACAGCGAAGAACCTGTCAGCGACGAGAAAATGTTTTATTTGTGGTTCCATACTGGTTTTATCGAAAACAATCGTTTGATTCTGACAAAGTCGGAGCTAGATGGTTGCAGCCGAGACGAAAAAAACAAGGTTTTTGCTGCAGGAGTTAAACTTGAGCTCGAGTTCAAGTCGGTCAAACACGCGCGGATTCCAAGGTATTCGATGAAGCCGGCATCACGCGCGACCAGTGACGTGGCTCAGAGCATGAGTGTCAGAATGCGGATGGAGGTGGAGGACGAAGAGCGCCTCGCCCGCCGAGGTCCGCTGCCAGATGACACACCATTTCGCTTGATTGCCTCCAGCTGTGCTTTCTTTGCTCAGGCGAGAGCGAACGAATCCCGTCTTTTGCAGAGCTGACTGTACCGTGGTGTGCTCTGCAGCTCTATCGTGGGCTCCCCACGCGGGGATCATCACCAAACGCATGCGCAAGCTTGTGTCAGGCGAAAAGCGGCGCTTCCAAGCTGACGGCTTCGGCACATACCCGAACCCTACTATGCCCTGTCATTTGCACTTGCCACCCTCGCCCAGTAGTGCAGGCTTAGGAAGGGATCTTTGACTGACGATTCTTGCTTTGCGGGTTGCAGACCTGGACCTGACGTACATCACGAAAAGGGTGATTGCGCTAGGTTTTCCTGCTCAAGGCGGGGAGGGGCTCTTCCGTAATCGCGCGGAGGAGGTGTCGCGCTTCTTTGACCTGCGTCATCCAAATCACTATCGTATTTACAATCTCTGTGTCGAGCGCGATCACGACGTCGGCACATTGTTTGCTGAGAAGGCCCAGGCCCACCACACAAAACACATACCTACTTGCTGTTCGCCTTTCTTTTTGCACGTCCTGCGCGGCTTTGCTTGCCCTCGCTGAAGCCGAGGTCGTTATTTTGTGCGTGCAGGTGCGCAACTCGTTTGGGTTTCACGATCACAACCCGCCCCCACTAGATCTCATGGGAGCATTCTGCAAGGACGTGGAGGCGTTCCTCGCTGCAGACCCACAAAATGTGGTGGGCGTGCACTGTCTTGCGGGCAAGGGGCGTTCGGGGGTTATGGTCTGTGCTTATCTTCTGCACTCCCGGCTCTTCTCGACGGCGCTGCAAGCGCGGGGCTACTTCGACGAGATGCGCATGCGTAATGGCAAGGGCGTAACAGTCCCTTCGCAGGTTCAATACGTTGGGTATTATGAGCGGGTGCTACAGTACCAGCGCGACGGCTACGTGGTGCCTCTTGGTCGGAATGCCTTGACGATAGAAATCCTCTCGCTTGAGCTCCGCGACTTCGTGCCCCGCGATATCGCAGCTCTTGAGGCAGCTGAGGTTCATTGCCCTCTCTTCTAGTATAGTTCCAGGTGGCACGCTTGCATCTTGCCATCGAATTGGGGTGGCCAGCAAAGCAAAATGTTCAGGGGTAGATCGATGGGTCTTTGCAGCTCGATCTGCCGGAGCGTGCATTCGCTGACACGCGCGAGGCCGCGGCAGATCCATGTGGAGATCTCGTACATTGATCCCGATTCCCTTGCGCCGCGCGAAAAGCCCCGGCAGGTCTCTTCGCCTCTCCGCTCCTTTATTGAGGTCCAGGCGGCCTAGTCCAGCGTAGCTGCGCTGAATTGCTGAAGGAGGATTCGTGCAGGCGTCGTACAAGTCGTGGGAAAAGGGATGCAGCTTACAGCAGCATGCAGGATCCCTCATGCTGAAGTTTCCGACCGAAACGCCGCTGTATGTGAAGGGCGACGTAAGGCTGCGGGTAGTGCAGGTCAACGGCATCAACATCGATGACTACTTCGCGCTTTGGTTTCATACCACAATGTTGGGCCACAACTTCGAGTCCACAGTGGACTCGCAGGTGTGGGGAGTGCGCGAGGTGGATGCCCCGAGGCACAATCCCAAGCGCTCGGCCGGGGCAGATTCCAGTTGGACTTTCGCTGTGCACTTCAAGCGCACAGGACTGCATCCTTTCGCAGAACCACCACCCGCCAGTCAGGCCGACGGGCCGCTTCAGCCGTTACTGGAGAACACTACCCCGGATCCGAGCAGCGTGCTGTCCCAGCCGACGGCGATGATCGGGTCAGTGTCGACGTGCCCGCCACAGGTAGACGTGGAGGTGAAGCAGATTGGAGACGACATAGTGTAGGGGCTGTACTACACAAAGCAGGTCTCTGGTTCATATGAACCGTGCGCGGACTGTATTAATACGATCTCTATGCGTCGCTGTTGCAGTAACACTCCGACAAAACTGTGCTAAACACACACACACACACAGAGAGAGAGAGAGAGAGAGAGAGAGAGAGAGAGAGAGAGAGAGAGAGAGAGAGCTTATGTTGACACACCTGAACATGCACACCCAACAACACTTATTTACATAGCGCATCAAGCGCCTATCGAATGCTCTACATTCACGACTCCGGTCCGCTGACTGTAAGTAGATGACCGTCTGATCGCGGGCGATCCTCCAAGTAGGGGAGTGCCAAGTCGTCGGGCAGCTTGGCATGCGCCACGCGCCGTCCAAGGTCCGAGATGGGGGCATTGACGCCGCGTTGCTGCCCCTGTTGCGCAATCATGTTGTCGCCCTCCAACGTACCATCATCTGCTGGTGCCTGACCTACGAACTCGTCATCGGGTGCCCCTCCCCAACCCCAGGTAATCTGACCGTCCTGAATCTTGGGGTCTGCAGCGCTCAGCGCACTCACCCGTCGGCCGACGGATCGAAAATTTGAGCGGCGTAGAGCGGTGTGCGGGTGTGGCCTGAGTGATTCCTCAGCGCTCAGGTTCATCTCTTCATCAGTTGGAGCACGAATGCCGAAACCGTTCTTCGACCACTGCTCAGTCGCTTTGACTTTTTGCATGTAGGACGGGAAAGACGGCTCCACGCAGGACTCGCAGAGCGCGTTGGTTTTGGCGCTGGCCAGGCACCAGCGCTTGCACCACCTCTGGTGCTCGTACTTCAGAGGACTCTGGCCTTTGAGACCAGACATGCGCCTCGGTTCAGGGGCTTGCACGGTATGCATTTCGGCGCAGCGGGCAACGCTGATGCCGCTTCCCGAGAGCATGATGGGGGCTTCGTCTGTGCCATCACCCAACGAGTACAGGCCATTCGGACAGTCGATAACCTCAGTCTCCTCAAGTGATTTCACCCCGACGCTGCCAAGCGAGACGATTCCGAGGACAAACAGGGCCATCGCCGCGGCTGCGGGCGCATTCTTGTGAGCCATCGCCATGGCCCTTGGCAGCGCGACGTAAGTCAACAACTTTCTGATTTGCTCAACCGAGTTTCCAATCGTCAAGAGACGTCATGGCCAGCGAGCGGGGTTTCGCCATACGGCTCCTCCCGCTTGGCACGGTTGCCCTGGCATTCTTCTCTGTCATGGCGGCGGTTGCCCTCCAGAACAGAGGATCTGCGGGGTTGCCAGACATTGTAAGCGTCCCGGGATCAACCCCTTCGCGCTTGCCCTGCCCTGTGCGAGCAAGCCTTGAGCTGGCGCGGAAAGAAGCGTCAAGTGGGGCTCCTGTTTGGGAAGCTGTCGCAAGCTTTCTGTTTCCCCTCGTTGTAGTGCAAGTGAAGATGGTTCACGGGTTGCTTGATGGCGTTACGTAGACTTGAAGTGGCTAGGGCCAACTTCAACTGCCATGCACTGACTTGCTGGGTCGTGTTGTGCAGCTGGTTGACGTGCCCCTTGGGGGTAAGATGACCATCAACACCAAGAATGGACCGATGCTTCTCGACGTTGGGAAGCATATGCAGTGTCAGCAGTGCCACAGTCAGAACCTGCACATGCTCGCGAGCTGCCCCTGCAAGGTGCCGGTGGGCGGCATGAAAGACGGTGTGTACTACTCCGGGACTGTCACCGTGAAGCGAACAGACAAGGATCCGGACGACGGGGCGCAGGATGTGCAGTCGATCGACAACGAGGACACGGGGACAGGGTGCAGGACGCGACCGATGCACCTGCGTGTGAACGCGAAGGGGTCGTTCCTTGACGGGCTGCCTGTGTTCGCCGGCGACCCACGCACGGAAATGATGCTGGCGCAGTTGCTGGCGTATTTTGGTCCCGAAGCGAACAAGGGTTTAGTTCTGGACGGCACGCTCACGTGCCGGCAGCAGTGGGATCTTGAGCACCCGGACTACAACCTGCGCAAGCCTGGGTATCCCTCTGACGCAGCGGTCAAGATTCCATACGGGTCACGCCTTCTGCCACTGAAGGAGGAGGATGCGCTCTCGCCGTACAAGACAGATATTCCTGTTTCGTTAAGGCAGAAGTACGGTGGGGGGAAGGCAACGACAAAGCTGCGCCGGGGGCTGATCAAGGCGGAGGAGTCGCCGCTCTTCCAGCGAGATTCTGTGGCATTCCGGCGGCGGACCGCGAACAAGGCCGTCTTTGGGGGGAGCAGTCACGGTGCTGGGATGGACGACGATAGGAAAACTTCTATGCGGGGGATGCTGCAAACTCTTGCCGACAAAGTTGACCGTATTGCTCAGCGCACTTCCACGATGGACGACACTCTCGGCAAAGTTCGTCGAGTCATGCGCATGGGTCGCGACTAGACAACCGTTCTTTCTCAGTCTTCTGTGAGAAAATGGTAACCTTCTTGTGTCTCGAGTTTCACGATTCAGCCGCATCAGGAGACTCGGTTTCTGGAAGGAAGAGCGAGGACCTGCGCATGCTTGTTGGATTGTATGGGATCGTGTGTTTAGCGTCTGTGAGGATTGAAGATTTCCCGTGACCCAGGGTGCAAGCTTGCATCTTTCGACGAACGCCGGCCGCGATTTTTCGGGTTAAGATGTGTCCATTGCCGTGCTGGGTCGTCACAACTGATGACTCAGCATCGCCTTGAAAGCTGCCGTGTGTGCCACTGCAACGCCGAGCCACAATTTATTTTGCTCGCAAAATTGACACTACGGTACCCTGACAAACTCACCGACTCGACGTCCCCGGACCCTCTCGCAGCTGCCGCTCACAAGCAAAATCAAATGCAGAGCAGCACCCCTGGCTCAGACATGCAACTCGTGGCACTGGCCGGTGAGCTGCGATGCCGAAGCGCTTCCTGCAGGCATCTGGGCGACCTTGCGATGAGTATGCTCATCGGCGGCCAAAGTCGTACTCTTTGTGTTTATCCTTGCCCACAATATCCGGGGTCTCGATGAACTCCCTGAAGATCCGGCACTTGATCACCTCTGGATCCTTTGCCAGGGCCTTCATATACTTTTCCAACCCCTCCTGGCGCTCCTTGATTAAAGCCGGCGAAAGAGACCCGAAAAACTTCTTCGGTGGAAATTCCGGCAACTGCGTTGGTACACTCGTCTCAGAGGGACAGTCTCGCGGGGCATTCCCCCGGCTGGGCGTTTGACAAGAGCGCTGGGTCCCAAGCAGTCAGCAGGGGTGTTGGGGGCAGTAAAGCTGCTCTCTTGAGATGGTCGCGGCTGGCATGTTGGATGATATCGACTGGTACACCAGGTTCTATGGGGCTCACCACAATATCCTCGTTGGACTTGTACTGCTCGTCAAGCGCTGAATCTAGGTCTGCGAACTCCGAGAAGCGCTTCTCTAGGTTCCACTTCTCATCGTTGTAAACAACGACGAATGGGTAACGCTGCCCAATGCCCCGCCGCATGAGTCGAAGGCTGCACAGAGCTGCGCGAAGCTTCGCGGCAGGCTGGACCCAAACGCCGCGCAGCTGCCCTTGAGGCGGCCCAGAGACAACACGCGAGTGCGACATGCGGTTCGGACATGCAGGAACCACAGCACGGTGCCCAGAGGCATGGGAATAACTCATTTCGTGTCCCGAAAGACTGGAGAGTGAGTGTGG
>ENA-UOXV01000628-UOXV01000628.1-marine-metagenome-genome-assembly--contig:-NODE-628-length-51217-cov-8.619307_pt1 | contig 51217 bp, 52 predicted proteins | sample MGYA00238165_ERZ766961 | MGnify/ENA primary metagenome ERZ766961 (study PRJEB28924, sample SAMN03173240) | marine metagenome | biome: Marine; feature: Water; material: Subsurface seawater | place: North... | reverse complement strand
TTCCGCGACGGCTTTTTCCATGCCGACCTTCATCCGGGCAACATTTTTGTCGATGACGAAGGCGTGGTCCATGCCGTGGATTTCGGCATCATGGGACGGCTGGACCGGCAGACCCGGCAGTATCTCGCCGAGATGCTGCACGGATTCCTGACCGGCAATTACAAACGCGTTGCAGAGATTCATATTCAGGCAGGGTACGTACCGGCTAACCAGTCGGTCGACGAATTCGCCCAGGCAGCCCGGTCTATCGCCGAGCCGATTTTCGGTCTTCCGCTGAGCGAAATCTCGCTGGCGCGGCTTCTGGCCCAGCTTTTTGCCGTCGCGGAAAAATTCGAGATGCGGGCGCAACCGCAACTGTTGCTGCTGCAGAAAACAATGCTGGTTGCTGAAGGCAGTGGCCGGAAACTGTATCCGGATATCAACATGTGGGAACTCGCACGCCCGCTGATTGAAGAATGGATGATCGACAATATGGGACCCGAGGCACGCATGCGCGAAGCGGCCGAGGACATGCTCGACCGGTTGGAACGCCTGCCCCAGTTGATCGCAGATATGGAAGACTCGATCGGCGCCGTGACACGTGACGGCCTTCGCGTCGACCCGGCCTCGCTGGAGTCGCTCACCCGCGGCCAGGCACGGCGGGGCGCCTGGCGGATATGGATTCTCGCAGCGGCGGCAGCAGCGGTTGCCGTTGCTGTTCTGGACTGAACGCAATTTGTTGCCGAAAGGCTTTAAAATCATTAGGTTACCGGCTTTCCGGTGAAGGGGTGTCCCCGAATGCTCCACGGCAAACGCATACTTCTGATTATTTCCGGCGGGATCGCGGCCTATAAATGCCTCGACCTGATCCGGCGGCTTCGCGAACGCGGCGCTTCTGTGCGCTGCGTCCTGACGGATGCGGCAACGCAGTTCGTCACGCCGCTTTCCGTCTCGGCGCTGAGCGAAGACCGGGTGTACGGTGACCTGTTTTCACTGACGGATGAAGCGGAAATGGGCCACATCCAGCTTTCACGGGATGCCGATCTGCTGGTGGTCGCCCCGGCGACAACGAATATCATGGCGAAGATGGCCCAGGGTATCGGGGACGACCTGGCGACAACGGTCCTGCTTGCCACCGACAAGGATGTCCTGGTTGCCCCGTCGATGAATGTCCGCATGTGGGAACATGCCGCAACGCAGGAAAATATAACGACGCTTAAATCCCGGGGTATCCGCTTTGCCGGCCCGACCGAAGGCAACATGGCGTGTGGCGAATTCGGTGAAGGCCGGATGGTGGAACCACTGGAGATCGTCGCCGAGATCGAGACCTATTTCGCCGCGTCCGCCCCGCTTGCCGGGCGCCGTGCCGTGGTCACCAGCGGCCCGACGCTCGAAGCGATCGACCCTGTGCGCTACATCGCCAACCGGTCATCCGGCAAACAGGGCCACGCGATCGCCGCGGCGCTGGCCGGCATGGGAGCAGAGACGATCCTTGTGACCGGGCCAACCTCCGAAGCGGCACCCCCGGGCGTCGAAGTCCACCACATTGAATCTGCCCGGGAGATGTATGACGCCTGTATGAGTGCACTGCCGGCGGATATCGCCGTTTGCGCCGCCGCGGTCGCTGACTGGCGGCCCGCAGAGCAGGGCGACAGCAAGATCAAGAAAGAACACGACGCCGCACCGCCCCGTATCGAGATGATCGAGAACCCGGACATCCTGCGTACGCTGTCTGCCGCCGGGAACCAGCGGCCGGCACTGGTCGTGGGCTTTGCCGCCGAAACCGATAACCTGATCGAGAACGCCACCTCAAAACGCAAGCGCAAGGGGTGCGACTGGATTGTCGCAAACGACGTATCACCGGAAACCGGCACATTCGGCGGCGAAACCAACACCGTCCACCTGATTACCGGCACCGATACCGAAGCCTGGCCCGCGATGCGAAAGACCGACGTCGCCGACCGGCTCGCAGAGCGCATCGCCCATCACTTTGACCAAAATACAGAGGCTGCCGAATGACGCAGGTCGAGATTGCCGTTACCCGTTTACCGCATAATGCGGACCTGCCCCTGCCCGCCTACGAGACTGCACAATCCGCAGGTATGGACCTGGCCGCCGCAATAGACGCGCCGATGACGCTGGCGCCGGGCAAGCGCGCCATGGTGCCGACCGGTCTCGCAATAGCGCTGCCGGCCGGCTATGAAGCGCAGGTCAGACCCCGGTCCGGGCTCGCGGCGAAAAACGGCGTGACGGTACTGAACACGCCAGGCACCATCGATGCCGACTATCGTGGTGAAGTGAAAGTGATCCTGGTCAATCTCGGCGAAGACTCCTTCGAGATCGAACGCGGTATGCGTATTGCACAGATGGTCATCGCACCCGTTACCCAGGCCAGCTTTACCGAAGTCGATTCCCTGAGCGAAACCGAGCGCGGCAGCGGCGGCTTCGGCTCCACCGGCACCTGACGAAGCGCAACGCGCATGGATTTCACCGAAGACCAGATCCAGCGCTATGCGCGCCATATCGTGCTGCCTGAAGTCGGCGGCATCGGCCAGGAAAAACTGCTGAATGCGCGCGTTCTTGTTATCGGCGCGGGCGGGCTCGGTGCACCTTTACTGATGTATCTGGCCGCCGCGGGCGTCGGCACGCTTGGTGTCGTCGATGACGATTCAGTCGACCTGTCCAACCTCCAGCGCCAGGTTATTCACGGGACCGGCGACATCGGGATGGCGAAGGTTGAAAGCGCCGGCAGGACTGTCGCAGAGATCAATCCGGAAATCTCGTTTGTGCCGCATCCGGTCCGCCTTACCGCCGGGAATGTCGATAGCCTGATAGACTCATACGACCTTGTCGCCGATGGCAGCGACAATTTCGAAACCCGCTTCCTGGTCAATGACGCCTGTCACCTGGCCGGCAAAACCCTTGTTTCCGCCGCAATCCTTAGATTCGAAGGCCAGATCGCGACCTTCCGGTCGGGGCGCGGACAGGGCGACCCCTGTTACCGGTGCCTGTATCGGGAAGCACCGCCACCAGGTCTTGTGCCGAGCTGTTCCGAAGGCGGTGTGCTGGGCGCGCTGGCCGGTGCCGTCGGCTCGCTACAGGCGATTGAAGTCCTGAAGGAGATCATGGGAATCGGCGACAGTCTCGCCGGTTGGCTGATAATCTACGATGCATTGTCGAGCGACACGCAGAAGATGAAACTGTCCCGGGACCCTACCTGCCCGCTTTGCGGTGATACCCCGTCGATCACCGATCTATCGGCCCACGCCGCGTGATGGCATCACCCGATAAACTTTCCCTGATTATCCAGTCCGGCGATTACGACCGCGTGCACTATGCGCTGGTGATGGCGAGTGCGGCCCTCGCCGTGGGAAAACCGGTCACGCTGTTTTTCACCATGGCGGCGACCCGCGCGTTGACAGCAGGCTGGGCGGACAATTCCCGCGAGACCGCATTTGCCGCGGACGGGCTTGCGACGTTCGAAGAGTTACTGGCCGCCTGCAGCGAACTGGACGCAACCTTCATGGTCTGTGAACTGGGGCTGCGCGCCGAGAAACTCGGCCGGGGCGATCTACGGGACGATATCCAGATTACCGAGGGCAGCGCGGTGAGTTTTTTATCCGACGCATCGGAAAACGGGGCGATGCTTTACGTCTGAAAACCAGAGACGGAAACCGCCAGGTCAGACCTCGTAGACCCGATCCCGCGGATTGTGCTGATCGACGAAGCTGCGGATATTAACAATCACCTTCTCGCCCATCGCGATGCGCCCTTCATGGGTCGCCGAACCGAGATGCGGTGCCAGCACCACGTTATCCAGCTCGAGCAATGCCGGTTCAATCTCCGGCTCGCGCTCGTAAACATCAAGACCGGCGCCTGCGATCTTGTTTTCCGCCAGCATCCGCGCAAGGGCGGCCTCGTCGATGATCTCACCGCGCGCCGTATTGACCACGAAGGCGTGCGGCTTGAGCAGATTCAGACGCTCTTCATTCAGCAGGTGATGGGTATCCTTGGTATGCGGGCAGTTGATGGAAATGAAGTCCATATGGGCCAGCATCTGGTCCAGGCTTTCCCAGTATGTCGCCTCCAGCTCGGATTCGATCTCTTCATGCAGACGACGCCGGTTATGGTAATGCACGGTCATGCCGAACCCTTTAACGCGGCGGGCCACGGCCTGACCGATCCGGCCCATACCGATAATGCCGAGGCGCTTGCCGGAAATCCGATGCCCTATCATGAATGTCGGCGACCAGCCTTCCCATTTGCCTGAACGGACCAACCGGTCGCCCTCTGTCAGGCGGCGGGGTGCGGCAAGCAACAGGCATGCCGTCATATCAGCGGTATCATCCGTCAGCACGCCCGGGGTGTTGGTGACCACGATCTTTCGGGCATTTGCGGCTTCGAGGTCGATGTGGTTTACGCCGACACCGAAATTAGCGATCAGCTCGATCGAGTCCGGCAAGCGGGCGATCAGGGCGGCATCGATCTTGTCCGTTACCGTCGGGACCAGCACATTCGCGCCCTCGGCAGCCGCCACGATTTCATCAGCCGTCATCGGCTTGTCGCTGGCGTTCAGACGCGCTTCAAACAGCTCCATCATCCGCGTTTCCACGTCACGTGGCAGCGTCCGGGTGACGATGACGACCGGTTTCCGTTGGGGCATCTTCAGCCCGTCTCCCTGAATTTGTTGTCTCTCGGCAATTATTATCTCTGGCGTATCAGGGCCAAGTGCAGTTGTCCAGACATGTTGCAGGACCATGGCCCGCGAGCAATCCACATGCCAAAAACGGAGAAACACCGAAGACATGGAGCGATTCACCGCACCGGTTTATACTGCCGCCATGTTCCGGCCCCTGATGATCGTAATCGCTTTTGTCGCAGCGACCGCCCTGCTTATGGCAACCCCTCTGGTTGCCATTGCCGATACGGGATTGCCACTGCCCCGCTTCGCATCGCTGCGCGCCAATAAAGTGCACCTGCGGACCGGGCCCGGCGTCCGATATCCGGTCGACTGGATCTTCGTTCAGCGCAACCTGCCGATCGAGATCGTCGCAGAATTCGAAAACTGGCGGAAAGTCCGTGATTTTCAGGGCACCGAAGGCTGGGTACATCGCTCGATGCTGTCGGGCAAGCGGACAGCAATCGTTACGGGCGGTATTCAGCCGCTACGGCGAGAACCCGCCGCAAGTGCAAAGCTTACAGCCCGCGTTATGGAGAAGGTCGTAGCCCGCATACTTGAATGCGAAGGCGACTGGTGCCGTATCGAGATCGGCAAAAAACGCGGCTGGATGCGGCGTACCCATTTCTGGGGCGTATACGGGAACGAACGGCTCGACTGACGCCCCCCGTCCGCATGCACGCTGGACGTGGGGATTCCCCGCAAATTATCCAATTTTAAATAATTCACCTGTATTACCGACGGTGTCTCGGTATGCCGCAGCAAGATTCTTGCGGGATATCTTATAGAAACCAGAGGAATCCCCGATGAAACTCTCAATTATCAAAAGCACGATGACGGCAATCGCCCTGACGGCGCTCGTTGCCGGACCGGCCTCCGCAGAGGACGAACATGTCGCCCCGATGAAACAGCTGGCATCCAGCAAGGTCGCCGGTTGGGCTGCCAATCCGGTGGTTGTCGCCGCGCTCAACGCCCAGAACGGCAAACACGCGTCGCTCACCCAGGACCAGATCATCAAGATGGACAAAGCCTGGCGCGCCGAAGTCAAATCAAGCGGCGGTGACATGACCAAGGCTGTTCTCGGCAATGAACTGTCGGCCTATCTGAAGAAGGTCAAAGCCGAGTCTGACGGGCTGTATACGGAAATCTTTGTCATGGATAACAAGGGCCTGAATGTCGGCCAGAGCGACGTCACGTCGGATTACTGGCAGGGCGACGAAGCCAAATGGCAGAAAACCTACAGCATGGGGCCGAAAACGGTCCATGTCGGCAAGGTAAGCACAGACGAATCGTCCCAGGCGCTGCAGTCCCAGCTCAGTATGACGATTACCGACCCCGCCACCGGCAAAGCCATCGGCGCCATTACCGTCGGTGTGAACGTGGAAATGCTCGTCGAATAAGACGCGCCCGCGAAAACCCGTAAGACCCCCGGTAACAAACCTTCTCAGACGGAAGACTGTTCAATGACAAGCGACACTGCCAACGATTTGAATGCACCCTCAGCACAGGGCGCGGCTGAGAACGGGAAAAAGACCGGTACTATCTGGACCATCGGGCGAAAGGCGGCGGCGATTATCGCCGTCGCCGTCGCCGTTGGTATCGGGGTACAAACCACCATTCTCTACTCCTCCGCCCAGGATCGGGTCCTTCAGCAGGCCTCGGCCGGCGCATCCTCGATCGCCTCGCTACTGGCCTCTCAGATATCGGGTGCGCTCCGGTGGAAAAAATCTGACGTAATTTCAGCGTCTTACGCCAAATTTGCCGGTGACAGAAGTTCTGGATTCGCCGGATTCACAGCGTTTTCAGCCGACGGCAAAACCGTCAACAGTTTCACATCGAAGGAACTGAAATCCTATGACCTGTCCGGCAGCGCCCTGACGGCAGAGACCGCGAAAGACGGTATTGTTAAAATCACGGAAAGCCACATCATCGCGATCTTTCCGGTAACATCGGGCAAAAGCAACAAGTTCATCGGAACTGTCGCAACGGCCTGGACGCTTGAACAGATCAACGCCGACGCACAGGCGGCTGCAATCCGTTCTCTCATCATCGCCGTCATCGTTTTGCTGTCGGTTGTCGGTTTGCTGACCACCTTCATTCGCCGGGTCCTCAGCAAACCAATCATTAACATCACCGATTCAATGGACCATCTCGCACAAGGCGAGCTGGATACTGACGTTCCGTTCCAGGGCCGGCGCGACGAGATCGGCAGAATCTCCGCCTCGCTACAGGTCTTCAAGGAGAAGCTGCGGGAAAACAAACGTCTTGAAGCACAGTCGCGCGAGGCCGAACAGCACGCCGCGGCCGAACAAAAGCGCGCAGCCGACGAACGGGCCGAAAACGACGCGATACAGCGGGCCGAGTTGGAAAAACAGACCGAGAAAGCCGAAGACAAGGCGGTCTTTATGAGACTCGTATCACGGGCCTACGAACACCGGATTTCAGCTTACATGAAACATCTTGTGGAATCGCTCGAGAACGTCCGCAATAACGGCTCAACCATCAAATCGAACGCCGATAACACCTATAACAGCGCCGCTGCGGTTTCGAAAGCGTCCGGCGATGCATCATCCAACGTCGACACCGTGGCCGCAGCCGCGGAAGAGCTATCATCATCCGGCGATGAAATCAGCACGATCGTTACCGAAAGCGCTGCCGTCGCCGCGACCGCGGTAGAAGAAGCCAAGCGGGCGAATGACGGCGTCATCGTGCTTGACGAAGCAGCACAGAAAATCGGCGAAGTTGTCGGTCTGATCAACGACATCGCCAGCCAGACAAACCTGCTGGCGCTGAACGCCACGATTGAGGCTGCCCGTGCAGGCGAAGCCGGCAAAGGGTTCGCCGTTGTTGCAACCGAGGTTAAATCGCTCGCCGATCAGACCGCCAAGGCGACTGAGGAAATTTCAGAACAGGTAAGCGAAATCCAGAACGCGACCAGCGTCGCCGTGCAGGCCATCGGCGAGATCAGCACCACGATCAACAAGGTCGCGAACAGCACAGAAGCCATTTCGCAGGCGGTCACGCAGCAAAAACAGGCAACCGCGGAAATCGCCCAGAGTGCGAGCAATGCCGCCAACGGAACACGCCAGGTGTCCGAAAACATCGCGATGGTGAATACGGCAGCCGACCAGACCAATACGACCGTCGAGGAACTGAATCAGTCCGCGGAAGGTCTCTCCACCCAGACACGGGAACTGGACGAGGTGCTGAAACGCTTCATCTCTGAGGTCAAATCGTTCGAAGAGCTCGTCGGTGGCGATGAGGAAGAAGCAGCAACCGAAGACAGAGACGCAGCATGATGAGCTTTCCCAGGCCGTAACCGGCCAAAAGCGGCAGCGGACGGGACACGGATTGCAATCGCCCGCGGCCTTCAGCAGGCAGCCTTCTGCGGCGTCGCCGAACAAATCACATAGAAATTTTTAAGGCGCAGCCTGAATGGCTGTGCGTCGAGAAATAATCAGGGAACGGTAGGTTCAGGTTTGCTGATCGGGATCAGAGACGCCCCGGATAGTGACCCGATTACCCGAACCGTCATACTGGATATCCCCAAGCCCTGCGCCCATTGCGAGCGACATACCCCTGCCATGGAGCATATGCCGGGGCGCCGTATCGGGGTCGAGATGTTTGCGCCAATCGAAACCGGGACCCTGATCGGTGACCCGGATTGTGAAAGTGGAATCATCGCGCATCAATTCTACCGATGCAATGCGGTCACAGAATGCAGCATTGGCAAGACGGCTTTCAATTTCATCCTGCCATTTGCCGGTAGCGAGCAATTCAGACTTCTGATCGAAATCGATCTCCAGATTACCGTGCTCGACTGCATTGACGACCAGCTCCCGCAAGCCAGTTGTCGCCAATGGCGCAAGCGCCAGCACTGTCGTGGCAATCTTTATGCACTGGTCGATATCGTCAAAGGTTTGAACCTTGAGCGTCGCATGAAAATCCTTGAAATGCTGGTATGGCGGCGGCGCCACCTCTTCGACGCAACGCAATGTGCGGGATAGCCAGGCCAGCGCGTCTACATGGGGGGCCTTGTGCATGACACAACCCGGAAGTGGCAGCGCGTCATGGTTCGGCACGCCTGCTGGCGGCAAAGCCGGTTGCGCGGCATCGTTTTGTGTGGAGAGATGCCTGCGCCGGTTCATGTTCAGGACTTTCCAGGCCGCGTCAGCATAATCATTGTCAGATCGTCGTTCAGGGGCTCTCTCGCCTGGTCAAAGAAATCCGCAAGGATCACATCGAAAGGATGACCCGACGGGTCGATTTTGCCGGTCAGCGCCGCCCGCATACGGTCGTCATCATAGATCGGGTTTATCATATCCGGCGTCTCGGTCAGCGCGTCGCTATACAGGAACAGCGAGCTGCCAGGCGGGAAAGCCTCTTCATATTCTTCATATGATGAATCACCCGTCATACCGAGCGGTCGGCCAGCGGATTTCAGAAACGCACCATCCGGATATGCCGGCGAGATGAGAAACGGCTTTGGGCCGGCCGCTGCCGTATAGCGTATGACGTCACTGGATAGATCAATGTATCCGCCGATTGCCGTCGCGAACTGGCCGCTGGGCAACATGCGATGCAGCTTTCTATTTATCGTCTCTACGTATTCGATCTGACGTTCGGGGTCGAAAGTACTCGTCGCAACCAGGGACTGGAAGCGGAACGTGTTGAGGGACGCAACAACCCCGTGGCCGGTAAAATCTATGATACTGAAACCCATCCGGGCCTCGTCAACCGGCCAGACATTCCACATATCCCCGCCGAGCTCATCGCAGGTCTGGAAATGGCTTTTGATCTCTATATCGTATTGTTCCTGCAAACCGGACAATGCCCGTGCGCCAGGCATGATCTGGTGTTGCATGTCCCGCGCCTGCTGAAGGTCACGTTCCATTTTTTCACGATAGAGCGAAAGCTGGTTGAGCATATGCCGGTTCTGAAGATGAATGCCGACCCGGGCCAGCAGCTCCGCGTCGTTGATCGGTTTGCCGACCATGTCAGTCGCACCCGACTGGAAAATCTCGGCCCGATCCTTCGCGGAATCCGCCGCCGTCTGTACCAGAACCGGCAGGAGTTCATATTTCGGGTCGGCACGCAGTGCCTTGCAGACATCCAGCCCGTTCATCCGGGGCATCTGCAGATCGAGGACGACAAGGTCCGGATCCTCTGCAGCGATCATGTCGAGAGCTTCATCCCCGTCGCCGGCAAATAGCAGGTTTTCGTAACCGCCATTCGTGAGATAGATTTTCAGAAGTTCCCGGACCATTTTCTGGTCGTCGACAACCAGAATCCGGGAATCGCGCATGACCGCGTCCAGGTCGGCAGCCGCGCGCACAGGATCTTCGACCGGGGAGCCGGCCTGGGACTGAATGAAGTTCATAGTGCGGACACACCCATACCGGGCAAGGGCGTTCTTGCTCGCTTCAAGATGCAATCCACGGAAATCTCCGTGAATCGCCCAAAGATCAATCAGACGTCAATCAGGCGACGATCGGGATAACTTCGTTGATCTTGGTGTGTTCGAGAACCGTTTTGACCGGTCCCTGGGGGCCGCGCAGAGACAGATCGATATTTGTCTGCTTGGTCTCGTCATTCGCAAACAGGAGCATACCGATACCAGCGGAATCGATCGAACTGAGTGCCGAAAGATCGATAATGCAGGATTTTTTGCCCGCATCCGTTGCTGACTTCATAACTTCCTGAAATTCTTTATAGCTCGAAAACGTCAATTCACCGGAAAGCGTGATTTCGACGTGGTCACCATGAACGTTCATTTCGTTCGCCATAGCAGATTACTCCTGTTCGTTCTGCCACAGGATACTGCCTGAGGTTGCAGAACCCGTTGCGTCTAGGAGCCATAAGATAGTGGTGACATATTAATAATTCGTATGCGCTTGTAGAACAAAACCGCAGAGGTCAGGTAATAATGACTGAAATTCAGTCAAAATCGCCCGCAAGGGCCGCCCTCACCGCCGGTGATACACCCGCATTGTGAGCATAACTTTCGTGGCCGAAACCGACCGTAACCTCGACATCTGCCGATCGGAATGCGGCCACCTGGGCATCCGTAAACGGAAAGTGAACGAACTGAACCGATGAAGCCTTTCCGTCCTCTGTTGTGCGGTCGACGTCGACTTCAGCAACACCCATAATCTTTTCGCCGCCGACATTGATGAAAACGGTCTCTTCCACACCGCCGAGGGTAGCGAGAACTTTCGCACGCCGATCAGGGTCACCGATCTCGAACATAATCGTCGCAACAAGTTCGCGGCCCTGGGGAATAAGCGGATTATAGGCGGCGAGTTCATCGGGTATCTGCTCTTCGCCCCCGCGCTCGATATAAAGCATTTCGTGGATCTGGTTCCACATCGTCTCATAGTTTTCAAAATAGAACGTCGCGTGCGGGCCGACCTCCATACGCCGGTCTTTCTTAACCGACATCAGGGCTTTTTTCCGCTCTCGGCGGGTCGAAGCATAATCTTCGAAGGGGAGAATATCTTCCCGGGTAATCTGTCTCATATTGCTCATCTTATTTCCTTTCGTGCCGATAGGCCTGGGCCAGCAACTGCACCGGATGAGGCGCGTGAACCGGCACCGCCGGTGGCGGCGTTTCCTTTTCGGCGAGCCGTTCCATTCCCTGCAGAATATGAAGGCCCGCAAGCGGGCATTCCGACACAACGTATTTCGGAACATTTTCAAGCGCCTTACGCGCAGCGGGTCTGCCGACCTTGATCGCCGTCTCGAAATTGTCCTTCATCATGCCCCAGGAACCTCCATGCCCCGAACAACGTTCAATCACGTTCACATCAGCCTCCGGAATCAGCCGTAACAGTTCGGCCGCCTTCTGACCCATATTCTGGGCGCGGGAATGGCAGGCGAGGTGCACGGTCACCGGTCCGTCCAGAGGCTGCATACCTTCGGCCAGTCCCTCGTTTTTTGAAATGTCGACGACATACTGGCTGATGTCCTGGGTCGCTTCCGAGAGCAACTTGATATCCGGGTCATCGGGCAGGATCAGCGGCCATTCGAATTTCAGCATCAGAGAACAACTCGGCGTCAGCGCGACAACGTCATAGCCCTTTTCGATCCACGGCTTGAATTCAGCCGCAACTTTTCTGGCGGCCTCCGCAACAGCCGGAATATCACCATGCTCAAGCATTGGCATGCCGCAACAGGCAGGGTGGAGAACTTCGGTTTCGACACCGTTCTGCGCCAGCACTTCGAGCGCATCCATGCCCATGGCAGGATCGTTGTAATTGACGAAACAGGTACCGTAGACAACAGCCTTGCGGGCGGCGGCCGGCGCTTGCGCGTTGCGCGGCGGTGCGTCGCTTTTCACCCTGTCGGTCAGGGTCTTGCTGTGGAATTTGGGCAGCGCGGCCTTGGCATCGATCCCCGTCGCAGCCTGCATAACCGGGCGCGTGAGCTTATTTTCAGTGCGGGTCGCCCAGTTGGACAGCGGGGCGACAGCACCGGCCAGCTTGCCGTTCCGGTCGGTCTTCGAGATCTGTTTTGCGACGAACGGTACATCGCCCTTTTTAAGTTCCACGGCGCGATAACGCAGCATCAGATGTGGAACATCGAGGTTGAATTCATGAGGTGGCACGTAAGGACACTTGGTCAAAAAGCACATATCACACAGGGTGCAGGCATCGATGACCGGTTTGAAATCCTTTGAATCTACCGTGTCGAGTTCCATGCTTTCGGCCTCATCGATCAGATCGAAGAGAAGCGGGAACGAGTCGCACAGATTGTGGCAACGGCGACAGCCATGGCAGACGTCGAACTGGCGGCGCAACTCTGCGTCCAGTTTTTCTTCGTCATAGAAATCCGGTTCCTGCCACGGGATGGGATGGCGTTCCGGCGCACCCAGGCTGCCTTCAGACATCGGTCGACCTCGTTTTGAATGAATATTTTTGTGGTTCTGCGCATCTATCGGGCAACACTGTCACGCAGCTTGCGTTGTGCCGTCTGGATGCGACCGCAACCACCGGCCCCTGACGGAGCCGGTGGCTGGTCGGATTAATCGAGGTCGTTAAGCGCCTTCTGGAAACGTCCCGCATGAGAGCGTTCGGCCTTGGCAAGGGTCTCGAACCAATCTGCGATTTCGTCGAAACCTTCGTCACGGGCTTCGCGCGCCATGCCCGGATACATATCGGTGTATTCGTGGGTTTCGCCGGCGACAGCCGCTTTCAGGTTATTCTCGGTCGAACCGATGGGCTGTCCCGTTGCGGGGTCGCCGGTTTCTTCGAGATATTCGAGATGTCCATGCGCATGGCCGGTTTCACCTTCCGCGGTGGACCGGAAAACGGCTGCAACGTCATTGTAGCCTTCAACATCGGCCTTCTGTGCAAAATAGAGATAGCGGCGATTAGCCTGGGATTCGCCGGCAAAAGCCTCTTTCAGGTTGTTTTCGGTCTTTGTTCCACCAAGTGACGGCATGTCACACTCCTTGTTCTGGTTATAAAGTCAGTCGCTTTGTTATGCGGGGTCACAATGGTATGCGTCCCGCGGTCCGTTTCCTGCCGGACCGAGCTTACAGCCGCATTGGCTGGCGCCCACACTTTATATAGGCTGGACACCGCCCGCCGTCAATAGTTTAGAATTATTCCAGAAACGAGAGCCGCGCCGATATGCGACCTCAGTCGTCGGCGCTCACCCGCACGATCACGTCTACACGCTGGACCGACTTACCCTGGGGGGCAGCCGGCAATGCGGACACGTTGATCAACTCAGTCGGGATATCTTCGAGGGAACCGGTATCTTCATGGAAAAAATGATGATGATCACCGGTATTGGTATCGAAGTAAGACCGCCCGGCCTCTACCACGACCTCCCGCATGATCCCGGCATCGGTAAACTGGTGCAGGGAGTTATAAATCGTTGCGAGAGAAACGCTGACACCAGCGGCACGCGCTTCCGCATGAAGATCTTCGGCGGTAACGTGGCGGTTTTCGCCCTCAAACAGCAGTTTTGCCAAGGCAATACGCTGCCGGGTAGGCCGAAGGCCTGCCTGTTTCAGATGCGCAATCACGCCTGAATACGGCCGGGTATGAGAAGTGTTCTCAGTCATGAGTTAGATATAGGACGTCTGACGGAAATTTTAAAGCCTAAAAAACACAAGGCGCAAACCCGACATTTGGAATTAATCCAAACTATAACTGCCTGAACCGGCGGAAAGAGTTGCTAATCGCCGGTATGCAGCCGGTCGATCAGTTCCTTCACGGTGGGAATGAACCCGTTCGAATAGAACGGATCGTCCTTGAACTTGAATGCGTTATGGCCCGCGAACATCAGCTGGTCATCGACCGGGTCGCCATGGACGATATCCTGCAGTGTTTTCTGGATGCAGTATGAGCGCGGATCCGGCCGCCGACCGGTCGTCGCCGCTTCGTTCTGTGCCCAGTTGGAAAACTGGCACTGCGACAGACACCCCATGCAGTCTGACTGGTCCTTCTGGATTTCCTTGCTCTTTTCCGCCGACACGAAGATCACGGTCGAATCAGGAGTCCGTAGACCGTCTGTATATCCTTCGGACACCCATTTCTCGGCAAGCGCCTTGTCAGAGGCAGTGACGAAAATCTGGCGACCACGCGCACCGATCTTGAATTCATGGTGCAGGTCGCCCTCTGCTTCCTCGACAAACGCGATCTGACGGTCGGAACGGCCCTTCAGTTCGCGGAGAAACGGATTGCGTACCGCCGAAGAATAGAACCCCGTCGGGCTGAATTTATTGAGGAAGATGTCGCCCTCCTCGAGGGTGAGCAGGCGGGTCTTCCATTCCTTGGAAATCGGACTTTCCTGGGTCAGCAGCGGCCTCGTGCCGAACTGAAAAGCGACCGGCGCCACATCCGGGTCTTCGATCCAGTCTGCCCAGTCGCGCATATACCATACGCCGCCGGCCATAACGATCGGCACGGAATTCAGGCCCAGATCGTTCATGACCTTGCGCAGCTCCGCCACACGCGGGCGCGGATCTTCAGGAACATTCGGGTCTTCACTGTTCGACAGCCCGTTATGGCCACCGGCACGCCACGGATCTTCATAGACCACGCCGCCGAGCCATTCGGGGAACTTGTGATACGCTCTTTTCCACAACGCGCGAAACGCCCGGGCCGACGAGACAATCGGGTAATAATAGACGCCGTATTCGGCTGAAATCTCAGCAATCTTGTAGGGCATACCCGCGCCACAGGTAACGCCATGGATAAGACCCTTGGCCCCGCCAAGGACCCCGCGCAGAACCCTTTCCGCGCCGCCCATTTCCCAAAGAACATTCATGTGAAGCCGGCCTTCGCCGCCGGAAACATCATGGGCTATACGCGCCTGGGCAATGCCACCCTGAATTGCATAGGCCAATAATTCTTCGTGCCGGTCACGCCGTGTTCGCCCCTGATAGGCAAGTGGAATGATATTGCCGTTTTCGTCATAGGAATCTGCATTCACGCCGGAGAACGTGCCAACCCCGCCCGTCGCCGCCCACGCGCCCGAGCTTTCGCCATTAGATACAGCGATGCCTTTGCCGCCCTCCACGAGAGGGGCGACCTCCTTGCCCGAAATGACAAGCGGTTGCAACGGTTTCAGAATCTATCTCCCGGACACATGCCGTATGACTACTATTATATGAAGGGTTTCCGAAACGGCCAGTACCGGACAGTGATTTAATTTCACCGTCCGGGACTGGAGCACGTTTTTCGAAGTTACCGATCAGGCGTCGGTAGCGGCTTCTTCTTCTTTTTTGTCGGACAGGTCTTCGCCGGTTTCCTGATTGACGACTTTCATCGACAGGCGAACCTTTCCGCGGTCATCGACCGCCAGGACCTTGACCTTGACCTGGTCGCCTTCGTTGACCACATCTGTGACCTTGTCGACCCGGCGATTTTCCAGTTCGGAAATATGCACCAGACCGTCGCGGGAGCCCATGAAGTTCACGAATGCGCCGAAATCGACAACCTTCACCACTTTACCGGTGTAGATCACGCCGATTTCCGGCTCGGCAACGATGCCCTTGATCCAGTTGACTGCAGCTTCGGCAGCAGCGTTATCAACCGACGAGACTTTGATCGTACCGTCATCCTCAATATCGACCTTTGCGCCGGTTTCATCGCAGATTTCGCGAATAACCTTGCCACCGGTGCCGATAACTTCGCGGATCTTGTCCTTCGGAATCTGGAAGGTCGTAATCCGCGGTGCGAAGTCACTGACTTCTTCACGGCCCGATGTCAGCGCTGCTGCCATCTCGCCCAGGATGTGCATGCGGCCGCCCTTGGCCTGGCCGAGTGCGACCTGCATGATTTCCTCGGTGATACCGGTGATCTTGATATCCATCTGGAGAGCAGTGATGCCTTCCTCGGTACCGGCAACCTTGAAGTCCATGTCTCCAAGATGATCCTCGTCGCCGAGGATATCGGACAAAACGGCGAAGCGTTCGTCTTCCTTGATGAGACCCATGGCAATACCCGCACACGGACGGCGCAGCGGAACACCCGCATCCATCAGCGACAACGATGTGCCGCAAACAGTCGCCATTGAAGACGAGCCGTTGGATTCCGTGACTTCCGACACGATGCGCATCGTGTAGGGGAAGTCTTCCTTGGCCGGCAGCAGAGCACGAATGGCACGCCAGGCGAGCTTTCCATGACCGATTTCACGACGGCCCGGAGACCGCAGGAAGCTGGCTTCACCAACCGAGTAGGGAGGGAAGTTGTAGTGCAGCAGGAAGTTTTCGCGATATTCGCCTTCAAGCGCATCGATGATCTGCTCGTCCTGGCCGGTTCCGAGCGTCGCGGTGACGAGCGCCTGGGTTTCACCCCGGGTGAACAAGGCAGAGCCATGTGCACGCGGCAGGATGCCAACCTCGGACGCAATCGGCCGAACGGTTTCAAGATCACGACCGTCGATACGCTGCTTGGTATCAAGGATGGCGTTCCGGACGATGTCTTTTTCGACAGTCTTCAGCATGCCCTTGGCACGTTCCTGAATGCTGTCGTCATCATCGGCGAATGCTTCCATCGCGGCGGATTTGGCGGCGCCGATCTTTTCGACACGCGCCTGCTTGACGGTCTCCTTGTAGGCGTCACGGAGGCCGGCTTCTGCCGCTCCGCTGACCCGTGCAAGCAGCGCTGCTTCATCGTCGGGCGCCTGGGGAATGTCCCAGGGCTCCTTCGCGCAGAGTTCCGCCAGCTCGACGATCATGTCGATGACAGGCTGGAATCCTTTATGGGCAAACATCACAGCACCCAGCATGACATCCTCGGAAAGCTCGTTGGCTTCCGATTCCACCATGTTGACCGCGTTTGCCGTGCCGGCCACGATCATGTCGAGGTCAGTATCGGCCATCTGTTCCTGAAGCGGGTTCAGGACGTATTCGCCGTCGATATAGGCGACGCGGGCAGCACCTATCGGGCCCATGAACGGGATACCCGAAATGGTCAGCGCCGCAGACGAGCCGACGAGCGCAGCGATATCTGGATCGTTTTCAAGGTCATGCGCCATCACGGTGCAGATCACCTGAGTTTCATTCCGGAAACCACCGGCGAACAGAGGACGCAACGGACGGTCAATAAGGCGAGACGTCAGCGTTTCCTTTTCGGATGGACGGCCTTCGCGCTTGAAAAAGCCACCCGGGATTTTACCGGCGGCAAATGTCTTTTCCTGGTAGTTGATCGTCAGCGGGAAAAAATCGATCCCCGGCTTCGGCGCTTTCTGCGCCACAGCGGTGCAGAGTACCTTGGTTTCGCCATAGGTGACCATGACGGCCCCGTCGGCCTGCCGGGCAATTTTCCCGGTTTCGATGATGAGCGGACGACCGCCCCATTGAATTTCTTTACGGTGTTCGGTGAACATATCTTACATTCCTTCCTAAGCCCGCCACCCTACGTGGCCGGGCCGGTTTCGCATCGGCAATGTGCATTGATGCGGCCGGCGGGCGTTCGACCCTTGCCGGACTTTCATGCGCGACCCCCATGGCCGCGACCGTTTATCCACATTCGCTTATATGCAACACCGGCCCGCGATTGCGCAGGCCGGTGTGCATATCAAATCAAATGCGGTCTTCTGATCAGCGCCGGAGTCCGAGGCTTGCGATCAGTTTCTCATAGCGTGATTGATCTTTACGCTTGAGATAATCCAACAGGCGCCGTCTCTGGCCGACCATCATCAGCAGGCCACGACGCGAGTGGAAATCCTTTTTGTGTTCTTTGAGATGTTCCGTGAGGTTGCTGATGCGTTCCGACAGGATGGCAACCTGAACCTCGGGCGAACCGGTATCGTACTCGCCGGTGGAATATTCTTTAATCAGCTCTGTCTTGCGCTCTTGCGTAATCGACATCGTTTACTCCGTTTCCGCGTCCGTCATGGGGACGCCTTCGATGTTAAGCACCCGAACCGGCCGGATTTCCTCTCCTTCGAGACGGGCGAGCGCGACCGGGGTATCACCCGACATGGCACACAGCACTTCTCCGTCGCATATTGCGTCCAACTGGTTCGCATCGACGAAAATGGTACTGCCGCTTCGCGCCCGGACCGCGCGTCCATGACGCAGGTGGTCGGTCTGGGTATCCGTCATGGCCAGCGCCGGGATGTCGTCCAGCGCGGTCGTGACGGGCAGCAAGGTATCTTGCGGGGGGGCAGATAGCATGGATTCGGCCAGTTTATCCAGCGAAATCGCATCTTTTTCAGAAAACGGGCCACAAAGCGTGCGGCGCAGTTCCGATACATGCGCGACCGACCCGAGACGGACCCCCAGATCGCGGGCAAGGCTCCGGATATAGGTCCCTTTTCCGCAATCGACTTCGAAAACGGCGTGATCTGCATCGAGACGGTCGACAAGCTCGAAACGGCTGATTTCGACGTTTCTGGCCGGTGGCAATTCTCCGTTCCCGTCCCGCGCCATTTTATAGGATCGCTGTCCATCGATCTTGATGGCGGAATAAACCGGCGGCACCTGCAACACAGTGCCCGTGAACTCGGGCAGGGCAGCCTGTATGGACGCATCATCGGGGCGGACATCGCTTGTCGCGATAACACGGCCTTCCAGATCATCGGTATCCCGTGCCTCGCCGAAGCAGGCGGTAAACCGATAGGATTTTGCACCATCCATTACATAGGGAACGGTTTTGGTCGCTTCACCCAGCGCTATCGGCAGAACGCCGGTCGCCAACGGATCGAGCGTGCCCGCATGACCTGCTTTCTGTGCATCGAAAATTCTGCGGACCCGGCCGACGACCTGGGTTGAGGTCAGGCCGATATCCTTATCGACCGCTATCCAGCCGTGAATCGGCTTGCCGCGGCGTTTACGCCCCATCTTTTTCTGTATCGATATCTGTATCGGGGTCTGGATCGGGGTCCCGGGGCGCCGTTACGTCGGCGGAAACCGTCGGGCTTCGCAGCAGAGCCTCGATATGATCCGCATTGTCGAAAGTGGCATCGAGTTCAAAGGACAGCGACGGCAGACGGCGCAGATCGACCTCGGCCGCGACACGCCGCCGGAAAAACGGAGCCGCCCGGTTCAGGCTTTCCAGGATTTCGTCGCTGCCGGTCCCGCCAAGCGGCATCACAAACGCCGTGGCATTACGCAGGTCAGGGCTGACGCGGACCTCGGTCACCGTGATGGAAACACCGTCCAGGCCGGGGTCGTTCGCTTCGCCACGATCGATCAACTGGACCAGGACATGCCGGATCACTTCACCGATACGCAACTGCCGCTGGCTACGGGACTTAGATTCACCGCGCTTCATCGCAATAATCCGCTAAATAACCTGTTGTAGTGCCCTGCAGGCACCGATACCGAACTGAGCGCTACAGGGTTCGGGCGATTTCCTCGACATCGAAACATTCGATGACGTCACCGGCCTTGAGATCCTGGTAGTTCTCGAACGCCATGCCGCATTCAAAGCCCTGCGTGACTTCACGCACTTCATCCTTGAACCGCTTGAGCGTCGACAGCTTGCCTTCGTGGATGACAACGTCGTCGCGCAGAAGACGAACACTGGAACCGCGCCGAACAACGCCCTCGGTGACGTCGCAACCCGCGACCCGGCCGACCTTGGTGATGTTGAACACCTCCTTGATCGCCGCATTGCCCAGGAAAGTCTCGCGGATCTGCGGTGCCAGCATGCCGCTGAGCATCGATTTCAGATCGTCGACCAGGTCATAGATGATCGCGTAATAGCGTATATCCGTGCCTTCGCTCTCGGACAACCTGCGCGCCTGTGCATTGGCGCGGACGTTGAAACCGACGAGCATTGCACCGGACGCCTGAGCAAGTGTGACATCGGATTCATTGATCGCGCCGACACCGGAATGCAGCACCCGGACGGATACTTCGTCGGTACCGAGATTGTGTGCACTCTGGAGGATCGCCTCAACCGAGCCCTGAACGTCACCCTTGACGACGATCGGAATTTCTTTGACCTCACCTGCCTGGATCTGGTCGAACATCTGATCCAGCGTGCCACGGGCACCCGCCTGGACCTTGGCATCGCGATTGCGACGCTGACGGAATTCCGTGATTTCACGGGCCCGCGCTTCGCTCTCGACAACCCCGAATTCGTCACCCGCGTTCGGTGTGCCGTTAAGGCCGAGAATTTCAACCGGCATGGACGGCGACGCCGCATCGACGCGTGCAGCTGTGTCATCGATGAGCGCGCGCACCTTGCCCCACTCGGCACCCGCGACCACGATATCACCGACATTAAGTGTCCCGCGCTGTACCAGCACGGTGGCAACGGATCCGCGTCCGGTTTCTACCTTCGCTTCGACGACAACACCTTCGGCATCCCGATCGGGGTTCGCCTGGATTTCGAGGATCTCCGATTGCAGGATGATCGCTTCTTCAAGCTTGTCGAGATTGGTTCTCTTTAGCGCCGATACTTCTACCGTAAGGACATCGCCGCCGAGATTTTCGACAACCAGTTCATGCGACAGTAATTCATTATGCACCCGGTCCGCATTCGCATCGGGCCGGTCCATCTTGTTGATCGCAACGATGATCGGAACACCGGCTGCCTTTGCATGATCGATGGCTTCCACCGTCTGCGGCATGATGCCGTCATCGGCAGCTACCACGAGCACGACGATATCCGTAGCATTCGCACCGCGCGACCGCATGGCCGTGAACGCTTCATGGCCGGGGGTATCGAGGAACGTGATCTTGTCACCGCTCGCCATCCGCACCTGGTAGGCACCGATATGCTGCGTGATGCCACCGGCCTCACCGGCGACGACGTCCGTCGACCGAAGCGCGTCCAGCAGCGACGTCTTGCCGTGATCGACATGACCCATGATTGTCACTACCGGCGGGCGAGGCTGAAGGTTCGTGTCGTCCTTGTCTTCGCCGCCCTTGAGGCCGATTTCGACATCGGCTTCGGAAACACGTTTGGGCGTATGGCCGAACTCAGTCACAACCAGTTCCGCGGTTTCGGCATCGATCGTTTCGGTGATCGTCGCCATGATACCGTTATTCATCAGCGCCTTGATGATATCGCCGGCTCGCTCGGTCATACGGTTGGCGAGCTCCTGCACCGTGATGGTGTCTGGAATGATTACTTCTCGGAACACTTTTTTCGATTCCTTCGGCCCGGATGCTGCACGCTTTTCACGTTCCCGCTGGCGGCGTACGGAAGCCAGGCTGCGCTGACGTTCTTCATCGTTCAGCGCCTGCGAAATGGTCAGCTTGCCGCCACGGCGGCGTGAATCGCCACGCCGGGCTGCAGGTTTACGGGCCTCGGTCTTGCCGTCCCGGTTGGCCTCTTCCTCTGCGACAGGCGCTCGGACTTCGGTTTTGGCCTTGGCTTTCGGCTTCGCGGTATCCCCGGCACTCGGGTCGGGTGTTTCAAGTCGGGCAGCCTGTTCTGCGGCGCGACGCGCGGCCTCTTCGTCCAGACGGTGGCGCTCTTCCTCTTCGGCGCGCCGACGCTCTTCTTCTTCCTTGCGGCGCTGCTCTTCGACGTCGCGCTGCCGGGCCTCTTCTTCACGCCGGCGGTTTTCCATGGCCTCACGCTCGGCGCGGCTTTCGGCAATCTCCGTCTCGGTCTGGCGCGCACCTTCAAGGGCACGCGTGCGGGCGGCACGTTCCTGATCCGTCAGCGTCCGCGCAGGTGCATCCGCCTTCTTGACCGGTGCCGCGGGTTCGACGGGGGCCTCAACGACGGGTGTGGCCTCTTCGACCTTGGGCTGATCTCTGATTTCCGTCATCGCGCCGTCATCGGCCTGCTTGAAGGTACGCTTGCGGCGCACCTCTACAGCGACGGCCTTTGTGCGACCGTGAGAAAAGCTTTGGCGAACCTGGCCGGCATCAACCGTCTTGTTGAGCTCGAGCTTGCCGGGCCGTGAGAGCGACAGCTTTTTCTTCTTGCCGTCTGTGGTTTCTTTCTGGTCTGTCATCTTCGGTCAGCTTTCCTGCAACTCAAGATGGGCGCCGATATCGGCACCCTCGCTTTGTATTCCCGCACAACGCTGCGCTTCCCTCGACAAACGGTCAGCAAGACCGCCGGCGAAGATCGCTGCATGTACAGCTCTATCGCGCCCGAATGGTGCACCGAGCTGATCAGCCGTCCATAAAGACAGCGTTTCAACCCCGGCCGCACGTCGGGCCAGTTTCTCACGCCCGTCATCAGCGCCATCCGACGCTTCTATCAAAAGCGCCACGTCGCCGGCATCGAGCGCCGCCCGGACCTTTTCAAACCCGGCAACCGCCGCGCCAGACCGCCGCGCCAACCCGATCAGATCGAGGCAGCGGCTGTTCATCAGCGCGGCAAGGCGGTCGGGCAGGTCCGCCGGTACCGTTACGTTCCGGCGAGCAGCCTTCGAGAACACGTTCTCGGCGCAAGCCCGCCTTATTATATCGCCGCGCGCGGTCAACCACAATCCGCGCCCCGGCAGCTTCTCTTCCAGGTCCGGCACAACCATCCCGTCGGGCGAGACGGAGAAACGGACCAGCATCCCGCGCGGCGATGTTTCGCGCGTATAGATGCAGCGCCGCTCCGGCATCTGCTTTTCGGGGCGGGCCATGCCGATACGCTCAGACCTCCTCGGTGGAAGCCGGTTCTTCGGCGGCAGCCTCGGCAGGCTCTTCAGCCGCCGGCGCGTCTTCATCATCGAACCAGTGCGCCCGCGCGGCCATGATGATCGCGTTGGCCTGATCTTCGTCCAGTCCGTATTCGGCAAGAATTCCGCGGCCCTCACCTTCCCGGTTTCCGGGATCGTTCAGCTCGTCGGTCGCCAGGTCACCCAGGTCGTCGAGCGTTTTGATGCCGGCCTCGCCGAGCGTAACCACCATCGCAGGGGTCAAACCGGCCAAAACGGCGAGCTCGTCGTCAACGCCCAGTTCGCGGCGCATGGTTGCGAGGCGCTCCTCCTCTTCGGACAGGAAGTTATTCGCCCGGTTCCGCAGTTCTTCTGCAATATCCTCGTCAAAGCCCTCGATCGAGAGCAGATCTTCGATGGGCACGAACGCGACTTCTTCAATGCTGGAGAAGCCCTCGGTCACGAGCAGGTGCGCCAGCACATCGTCAACGTCGAGACCGTCAATGAACATCTGCGAGCGCGACCGGAATTCTTCCTGACGGCGTTCGGATTCTTCTTCCTCGGTCAGGATCATAATGTCCCACTGAGTAAGCTGTGATGCGAGGCGCACGTTCTGTCCGCGACGCCCGATCGCCAGGCTGAGCTGTTCGTCGGGGACGACCACTTCGATCTTCTGCTGCTCTTCGTCGAGCACAACCTTGGTCACCTCGGCCGGGGCCAGCCCGTTGACGATGAATGTCGCGGGGTCCGGGGACCACTGGATGATATCGATTTTCTCACCCTGCAATTCGCCGACAACAGCCTGAACACGGCTGCCGCGCATACCGACACAGGCACCGACCGGATCGATGCTGGAATCGTTCGACAGCACGGCGATCTTCGCCCGGCTACCCGGGTCGCGGGCGACTGACTTGATCTCGATAATACCGTCATAGATTTCCGGCACTTCCTGCCCGAACAGTTTCGCCATGAACTGGGGATGGCTACGCGACAGGAAAATCTGGGGGCCGCGAATTTCTTCACGAACGTCATAGATGTAAGCCCGCACACGGTCACCGGGACGCAGCGATTCACGCGGGATGGATTCATCCCGCCGGATCACGCCCTCGGCACGCCCGAGATCGACCGTGATATTGCCGAACTCGGTACGCTTGACGATACCGTTGACGATTTCGGTGACGCGGTCCTTGTATTCCTCGTACTGGCGCTTGCGTTCTGCTTCGCGCACCTTCTGGACGATAACCTGTTTTGCCGTCTGCGCAGCAATACGCCCAAAATCGATCGGTGGCAGCGGATCGATGATAAAGTCGCCGGCGACGGCGCCTTCCTGCATCGTTTGCGCCTCTTTCGGCGTTACCTGCGTTACCTCGTTCTCGATTTCATCGGTGACCTCAAGATAGCGGGCAAGCTTGATGTCGCCGCTTTTGCGGTCGATTTCAGCACGCACATCGTGCTCCAGCCCGTATTTGGAACGCGCCGCTTTCTGGATCGCCATTTCCATGGCCTCCAGTACTTCCTCAGCCTCGATCGATTTTTCCCGCGCAACCGCATCAGCGATTTGCAGCAGTTCAAGCCGGTCATATCCCGCGACCGGGATGTTTTCCATATCAACCATTTTCGTTCTTCCGTTAGCGTTAAACGTTTTCTTTGTTCTGTTTGTGCGCCTTTTGGCTGGCGGCAATCAACTCGTCGGTCAGCACCAGCTTGGCGCGTAATATGTCCTCGAAAGGAATTTCATAGGTTTCGCCATCGACTTCAATCAGGACGGTCTCGCCGTCGAGACCCTTTAACTTGCCGCGAAAGCGCTTGCGGTCAACGATCGCATCGCGCGTATCGATCCGCGTCTCAAAACCCGCGAAACGGTTGAAATCATCCAACCGGACAAGCGGGCGGTCCATGCCAGGAGAGCTGACTTCCAGCGTATACGCCTCGCTGATAGGGTCCTCAACATCGAGGACTGTCGAGATATTGCGGCTGATACTGGCGCAATCTTCGACATTCATCTCGGCGCGATCCTTGCGCTCCGCCATGATCTGCAAACAGCAGTCCGATGCACCGCCGCTGATCTGTACGCGCACAAGTTCGTATCCCATCGAGTCAAGGGACGGTTCTATCAGCCGTGCGACAAGTGAAGCCTGATCCATCGTCAGTATGTTTCGCCTAAATACGTTTCGTCCAAGTATCTTTTACCTAGCCGGGCGCCTATCCGGTCACCCAATAAAAAAAGCGGGCCGGGCCCACTCTTCTAAGCTTTTATTCGGTCCCCGGGAGGGCCTGTGGTTAAGTGTCGCGTAACCTAGTCCCGGCCAGCGCCGATGGCAAGCATTTATAGTGCCTCAGTCCGCCGCCCGATCCTGCCGGATATACGTCAGAAAAGCACTGCTGCGCCCCGCTCTTGCGGCCTTTTGCTCATATCGCGTTGCGGGCCAGTCATCCGGTCGGACCCGCCAGTCACCGGGCACGCGGGCCTGCCAGGAGAAAGCCGGCTGTTTCTGCATGTGCCACAGAATCCACTCAAGGTATCCGGGGTCGTCGGTTCCGATACGTAGTTCCGCACCGTCCCGCAGGGCCTCCGCCAGACGGTTGATGACCGGCGTCGAGACAATCCTGCGCTTGTTGTGACGCGTCTTGGGCCAGGGGTCCGGGAACAGGATGAAGGCCCGGTCGATGGAAGCGTCGGGCAGACGGTCGACAAGCTGGCGCGCGTCATCCCGGTACAACCGGACATTCCCCAGATTGTCGTCCCGGATATTCCCGAGCAGCTTTACGACACCGTTGATAAACGGCTCGCAGCCGATAATACCGGTGTGTGGATTGTTTTTGGCCTGCCAGGCGAGGTGTTCACCGCCACCGAAGCCGATTTCGAGCCATACCTGTTCGGTCTGCGCATCGAACAGGCCGCTCGGCGAAAAGGCCTCGGATTCACCCGGCAGTTCGATCTCGATTGACGGCAACAGGTTCTCGACCAGCGCACGCTGGCCGGTCCGCAACCGTCGGCCCTGCCGCCGCCCATATAATATGCGGCGGCGGGCCGGTTGATCCTGATCGGTCAGGGGAATGCGCGGCTTAGGAAGACGCCGCCGCTTTCAAGGCGTCGACGAGATCCGTTTTCTCCCAGGAGAAGCCGCCATCGGCGTCGGGCTCGCGGCCGAAGTGACCGTATGCCGCCGAGCGCGCATAAATCGGCCGGCTGAGCTGCAGGCCTTCGCGGATACCGCGGGGCGACAGGTCGACGACTTCCTGGATTACGCCTGCCAGTTTGTCCTCGTCCATCGTTGCGGTGCCGGCAGTGTCAACATAGACAGACAGCGGCTTGGCAACACCAATCGCGTAGGCAAGCTGGATAACGCATTTTTCAGCCATTCCCGCAGCAACGACGTTTTTCGCAACCCAGCGCGCCGCATAAGCGGCCGAGCGATCGACTTTCGTCGGATCTTTGCCCGAAAACGCGCCACCGCCGTGAGGTGCTGCACCGCCATAGGTGTCGACGATGATTTTGCGCCCCGTCAGTCCGCAATCGCCGTCCGGGCCGCCAATCACGAAGCGTCCGGTCGGGTTAACGTAGAATTCTTCCTCGGGGCACATCCAGCCGGCCGGCAAGAGAGATTCGACATGCGGGCGCACGATTTCACGGATCTGGTCCTGATCAAGCCCGTCAGCGTGCTGGGTCGAGACCACGACGGACGTCGCTCCGACCGGTTTGCCGTTTTCATACTGGAGCGTCACCTGGCTTTTTGAATCCGGGCCAAGGCCTGAATTTGAATCAGCGTGGCGCGCCTTTGCCAGAGAACGGAGAATTTCGTGCGAATAATACAGCGGCGCCGGCATGAGCGTCGGCGTTTCAGTGCAGGCATAACCGAACATGATGCCCTGATCGCCTGCGCCTTCGTCTTTGTTACCAGCGGCATCGACGCCCTGGGCGATGTCTACGGACTGCTGGTGAAGGTGAACTTCAACCTCTGCATTTTTCCAGTGAAAGCCTTCCTGTTCGTACCCGATATCCTTCACAGCATCGCGGGCAACGCCTTCAATCATTTCCTTGGTGATTGATTCCGGGCCGCGCACTTCGCCGGCGAGCACGATGCGGTTGGTTGTCGTCAGCGTTTCGCAGGCCACACGGGATAACGGGTCAGCGCCGAGATAAAGATCCACGACGGCATCGGAGATCCGGTCAGAGACCTTGTCCGGATGTCCTTCGGAAACGGATTCACTGGTAAATAGGTAAGTTCCCTTGGGCACGTTCTCGCTCCTCGAATTGATTTATTGTCTGGACCCGCCCGGCAGGGTTCGGTCCTGAGTGATTAGTCGCAGATACCACAGGCGGCAGCACGCTGACGCGCTTAACCATCTTGTGAAGCGTTGTGACAATAACCGCGCGCGAGGTCAAGTAATCTGCGTTACGCCGGTCTGCACCGATCGCGTCACTGGACAGATCGGGAGAGCATTGTGGGTAACCTAACTCTCGGCGAAGGATTTGCCGAGCTGTTTGGTAAGCTCGAACACGCGACGGCGTACCTTGGGATCGGTGATCTTGTAGTACGAACGGACAAGTTCGAGCGTCTCACGTTTTGCCATCGGGTCATGATCGTATTCAGCCTGCGCTTCGGCAAGACCCGCCTTGCCCCGTTTGCGGGTAAAGGTCGGGGACATGTCCTCGAAAAAATAATTGATCGGGACATCAAGGACTTCCGAGATATGGTGCAGCCGGCTTGCGCCGATACGGTTCGCGCCGCGTTCATATTTCTGAACCTGCTGAAAAGTGAGGCCAAGCGCTTCACCGAGCTTTTCCTGGCTCATGCCGAGCATTGTCCGGCGTTGCCGGACACGACTGCCGACATGTACGTCTACCGCCTCAGGCCCGCCCCTGGTGCGGATAGGGGTTGCGCGCTTCTTCTTTGTCTCTTCAGGCTTGTCCATAACGTGTTCGTTTTCTCGCGTATTACTGTTTCTCAGTTCAGGGTGGCCCGAGAGAGATCACGTGTCCCGGAGTGGTCTTCAAACTGACTAAGGAAGCGCTCAGTATACTATCGTGGGTACAAACCGCCACCAAAATTGTTTCGACATGTTTCATTTATATGCCTCCTTCTGTCGACAATGTAATACAATTGCATATAAAAACATCAGAAAGCCCACAAATCCGGCAATGCTATTGCCAAATCGGGAGAAAACAGTTCGGCCGGTCAAAGCTCTGGGAAGTTCCGAATCCACGATACCTGCGCGATCCAGGCCGAGGCGGACGACTACCCGACCATAGGCATCAATCACACCCGATATACCGGTATTCGCAGCACGAACCACCGGAAGACCCTCTTCGACAGCGCGAAGCCGGGCCGAGGCAAAGTGCTGGTGCGGGCCCGCGCTTGTGCCGAACCAGCCATCATTGGTGATGTTCAGGAGCCATGACGGCCGATCATCCGCATCCACAACACGACCCGGAAAGATTATCTCGTAACAGATAAGAGGGCTAAAAGCCGGCAAACCCGGCAAACGGAGTGTACGCGGTCCCGGCCCGGCAGAGAAATCGAGCGCCCCGGCGGTAATCTTGTCGAGCGGCAGAAAAGCCCGCAACGGCATGTATTCGCCAAACGGCACCAGATGATGCTTATCGTATATTGCCGCGACCCCCGCCTTGTCATCGACAGCCACCAGACTGTTCCATATACGGACAACGCGACCATTCTGCCGTTCCAGCCTGACTGACCCGGTCAGCAGCAAACCGTCGGGCGGTACCGCGCGGCGCATCAATGCGCGACGCGCAGCATCGGTCGACACTGAGAAAGGTGCGGCCGTTTCCGGCCAGATCACATGGGTGACCCGGCCATCGCTACCTTTACCGCTCATCTCGAGATGACGCGCGTAATTCCGGGCACGGCGCTCAGGCAGCCATTTGTCGCGTTGCGCAATATTCGGCTGAACGATCCTCAGAAACACGCCCGGCACATTTTCACCCGGCGCCTGGGCGAGACGAAATGTCCCGGCCACGGCAATCAGAGCGAGCAGGGCAATTCCCGAGACGGCCCATCTCCACGTCCGTGCGCGCGGGGCGCCCGAAACACCCGGGTCACCCAGCATCGCAAGCGCTGCCGCCGCAAAGACCGTAATCGCAGATAGACCATATACACCCAGCCATGCCGCAGATTGCAGCACCGGCGGCACAGCAACCCAGACATTCCCGACCGGATTCCACGGAAAACCGGTCAGAACCGTTCCCCGCACCCATTCAAACAGCACCCAAAACGCCGCAAGAGCGAAAATACGGCCAACCCCGGGCGACCAGATCTTTCGGGCAAGCACTGCCGCACCGCCGATAAACAGGCCCAGTCCGAGCGACAAACCCAGGACCGCAAACGGAATCAGCCAGGCGAACCTTGCCGCATCCACGAGAAGCGCATTGGGAACCCAATAGAGACCAGCGGCGAAATATCCCGCACCGAACATCCAGCCGACACCGAACGCGCTGCGCCAGGTCGTCGCCCCGTCGAGTAGCCATATAAAAACGGGAAAAGAGATCAGCAATACAGGCAGGAAATGAACGGGAGGCTGCGCCGCAACAGCCAGGGCGCCGAACAGAAAGGCGAGCAAAAGGCGGCGCCACCCGACAACCGTAGCAAGCATCCGGGCAAAGTTCTTAACAGCGGCGGGCATCATGGCGGACAACATGCCGGCGGCGGATATCGGAGACGGACGGGTCTTTCGTTCATTCGCCGGTTTGGACGGGCACCTGGGATGCTCGGAGACGACGAATGCGACGGGGGTCGGCTTCGAGAACCTCGAACTCAATGCCCGATTCATGACCAATCACCTCGCCACGGCCCGGAACCCGTCCTGCGAGATAAAACACCAGCCCGCCCATTGTATCTATGTCTTCATCCCGCTCTACTGCCGTCAGGAAAGTGCCGGCTTCGGCCTCGAAATCCTCGATCTCGAGGCGGGCATCCACGTCGATGATACCCGGCCCCTTGCGCACAAGTTCTGGACCCCGGTCTTTATCGTGCTCGTCTTCGATCTCGCCGATGATCTCCTCAACGAGGTCCTCGATCGTCACCAGCCCGTCTATGCCACCGAATTCATCGACCACCAGCGCCATGTGCAGCCGCTGAACGCGCATTTGAAGCAGCAGCTCCAGAACCGGCATCGACGGCGCAACGAATAGCGGCTTGCGGACAATCTTGCCAATCCCCGTATCCTGGTCGCCTTCCCAGCTCGGCAGCAGGTCCTTGATGTGCAGCATACCGACGACGTCATCGAGATTGTCGCGATATACCGGCAACCGTGAATGCCCGCACGCGCTCATAAACTTGGCAACATCCGCGATAGTCGTTTCAACGTCGACCGCTTTTATATCCGCGCGCGGGACCATCACGTCATTAACGGTGACATCGCGAACACTCAGGACATTGCGGAACAGGGTAAGTTCCTCTGCATTATCGCCGTCGTCTTCAAGCTCGATCAGCTCTTCAATCGTGTCGCGCAGATTATCCGCATCATTGCGGCTGCCGGTCAGCGTTCTCCACAACTTCCTGATTCCCGACCCGCCCTCGGTCGCTTCCTCTTCAGGCGGTTTTGACTCATCACTCAGACTGCTCATGGCCGGGCCTCCTCGATGCGCCGCTCAGCGGCAGCATAAGGATCAGATACGCCGAGCACTTCCAGTATGACAATTTCACGGCTTTCCATTCGATCTGCGTCGACATCATTTTCGTGATCGTAACCGCACAGGTGCAACACACCATGCACAACAAGATGCCGGAGATGATCCCGAGGCTCGATACCAGCTTCGTGCGCCTCGGCAATCAGCGTTTCAAGCGCAATGGCAACATCACCCAGCAGCACCGGTGCGCCAGGTATCACCCCATCATTCTCCGCCGGGAAGGACAGCACATTTGTCGGGCCGGTCTTTCCCCGCCACTGGAGATTCAATTCAGCGATTGCCGCATTGTCAGTGAGAAGGATGCTGAGTTCAATCGGGGCATTGGCCTTTTCCCTGACGGCCACGTCACGGAGCGCCGCCTCCGCTGCTTCCGATACGATATCGTTTGCTGTAGGCACCGAGGAGCTCCATCCGGCGGCCTCGACCATTATGTCGATTTCGATTTCAGGCACCAGACTGCTATCATTCATTTTCGTCGCCCCGCGCTTCAACCGCCTCATAGGCGTTGACGATACGTGACACCAGTTCATGCCGCACGACATCTCCGGCGCTCAGCTGCGTCGTCGCAACGCCCTGTACACCCTCCAGCGTTCTGACCGCGTGGCGCAGCCCGGATGTCACACCGCGCGGCAGGTCGATCTGGCTCAGATCGCCGGTGACGACCATGCGGGCATTTTCCCCAAGGCGCGTCAGAAACATTTTCATCTGAACGGGCGTGGCGTTCTGTGCCTCGTCAAGAATGACATAAGCATTCGCCAGGGTCCGGCCGCGCATAAAGGCCAGTGGTGCCACTTCGATTTCGCCGGTTTCAAGACGGCGGTCGACCTGTTCGGCCGGCAACATGTCGTAAAGAGCGTCATAGAGCGGGCGCAAATAGGGGTCGATCTTGTCACGCATATCGCCCGGCAGAAACCCCAGACGTTCCCCGGCTTCAACCGCCGGGCGCGACAATATAATCCGGTCCACCCGGCCGGAGGTAAGCATCGACACCGCCATCCCAACCGCGAGATAGGTCTTTCCGGTTCCCGCAGGTCCCAGTCCGAATGCCAGCTCACTATCCATCAGGGTGCGCATGTACCGCTGCTGCCCGGCCGATCGCGGCGAGATATGACGTTTCGGTGTACGGATAACCAATTTGCCGCTGTCGAGTTCCGCCACCCCGGAGGACTCTTCCTCGGCGGCGCTGCGTGCCAGCCGTACCGCCGCATCGATCTCGGCCAGCGCAACATCAAGCCCGTCGGCAAGCCGGACATATAGCGACTGCAGCGCGACGCGTGCGATCTCTGCGACAGACGGATCACCTGTGATGATTATGCTATTGCCCCTGGACGCGACCGTGATCCCCAGCAGCTGTTCTATCCGCGCGAGATGGCGGTCGAAGTCGCCATACAGAGCGGGCAAAAGCCGATTGTCATCGAACTCTAGCGCCAGGGACGACGGTGCCACCGTCTCGCCTGATGTTGCATTTTGACTCAAACGGTCGCTGGCTCCTGCAGGGCGGCGTCTCTGCCCTGAACGGGCAACGCCGCGAGAGAATTGGGGTGGGCAGAAAGAATACGAACATCGACAGTCCGACCGAAAGCAGCAGCCGCTTCGGCTGCGGTGCCAAAGTCCACGTGGACGGAATGCATCCACGGGCTGCGGCCTGCACGCTGCGTATCACCACGCCCGGGCCGGTCAAACAGGACAGGCAGAGTGGTGCCGATAAAGGTTTCGTTGAACGACATCTGCTGCTCATTGAGCAGCGCCTGCAATCGCGCAAGCCGCTCGGACTTCACTTCTTCAGGCACCGCATCTTCCATCGCTGCCGCCGGGGTACCGGGGCGCGGACTGTATTTGAAGGAGTAAGCCTGCGCGTAACCGACCTCGCGGATCAGGTCCAGCGTCGCGTCGAAATCGGCGTCGGTCTCTCCGGGATGACCCACGATAAAATCAGACGAAAGCGCAATATCTGGTCTGGCGGCGCGCAGCAGATCAATGATTTTCAGATAATCCGCCGCCGTGTGCTGACGATTCATCGCCGCAAGTATCGCATCCGAGCCCGACTGCACCGGCAGATGCAGATAAGGCATCAGCGCATCGATTTCACCATGCGCGGCGATCAGGTCGGGGGTCATATCGCGTGGGTGTGACGTCGTGTACCGAATCCTCTCGACACCCTCTATCCCGGCAAGCTCCGCTGCCAGCGCCGCCAGCCGCCACTCACCGCCCGACGGGGATTGCCCGTGATAGGCATTCACATTCTGGCCGAGCAGCGTAATTTCTCGGGCACCGCCATCCACAAGTTGTCTGGCTTCCGCGATCACGTCGGCGGCAGGACGGGAATATTCTGCACCGCGGGTATAGGGCACGACGCAAAATGCGCAGAACCGGTCACACCCTTCCTGAATGGTCAGGAACGCAGATGCGCCCTGCGACGCCGCTTCCGGCAAGAAATCAAATTTCGGTTCAACCGGAAATTCCGTATCGATTATACCGCGCCCCGCGCCCCGGCCACCGGACATTTCGCGTGTTGCGCGGGCCACCATCTCGGGCAGGCGATGATAAGTCTGCGGCCCGAAGACCAGATCTACATAAGGCGCGCGGCGGACCATTTCCGCCCCTTCCGCCTGGGCGACACACCCGGCCACGCCGATCATCATCGGCACCGCGCCGTCCGCACGCCCCTGCTTCAGTGCGCGTAATCGTCCCAATTCAGAATACACTTTCTCAGCCGCCTTTTCGCGGATGTGGCAGGTATTCAGAATAACCAGATCGGCATCCTCAGGTGCGTCGACGTGACGATACCCGAGCGGTGCGAGCACGTCCGACATGCGGGCGGCATCGTACACGTTCATCTGGCAACCATAATTCTTGATATGAAGCGTTTTCGCCAAGGAGGCTTTCCCGGATCGGTTGTCAGTGTTTTTTGTCGGAACGTCTGTCGCCCAAGCACCGGTCACCCGGGGCATCGGCACCCTGGACGGCCGCCAGCGCACTCATCGCACTGCGCAACTTTGTGCTACTGCTCAATTTTCGCAAACTAGCATCGGGGTTCAAACTGTCAACCGATCTGTCCGCCCGAAAAGCGCAACGCAGATACCGCCGCCGGTCATGATGCCCCGAGGGTTTGAAGTCCGTCCAAACGGCCGGCATTGGCCACGGATACGCCACCGGCAACGACCTGGAAACAATGCTCGGCCAGACCTTTTCGCGTCTCGTAATCGCGGATTGTAACCGGAGGGTGAAAAACCACGTCAACAGTTGCATGGCCAAGCCCGGCGACTTCCCAGAAATGGGGCGCCAGGGTCATATCGCCATACCACGCAAAATACGGCCGCAACGCCCGCCCGACCGGCATGCCGTCGAGCCGCGTATACGCGATTGAAACCGGCTGCACGAGAAGAGGCTCCCCGTTTGGCTCAACCTGAGCCACACTGAACAATGCGCTTTTAAAGGGAAGAACGGCATTCCCGTCGGAGCTTGTGCCTTCTGGGAAGAGAATCAGATTGTCACCGTCCTCCAGTCGCTGGACCATTTCGTCCCGCTGCATCGTCGCCTTTGCCGGGCGTCGGTCGACAAATACCGTGCGCTGCAGTTTGGCGAGGCCGCCGAAAAACGGCCAGCCGGCGACCTCCGCCTTCGCAACAAAAGAAGCCGGCAGCAATGCTCCGAGGATAGAAATATCCGAATAAGATGTATGATTGCAGGCGAACAGGACCGGACCGTTAGCCGCCATTTTGCCGTGCGTGCGAATCTGGAAGCCGAGGATTCGGACGCAGAGCCCGTGGTAAAAAAGCGGCAGCCGGACAGAAAGCTTTCGATTGAACCGCACGGCGAAAGCCTGGATGGGAACAAGCGCGACCGTTACGGCGAGATAAGCGGCGATCCGGACAAAGGCCCGCAACGGCGATCCCATTGACTAGAGTCCCTCGTCTTCGCCGTCGCGCCGGCTCTTGCGGTCATAGTGTTTCATGTATTTTTCTGTCACCAGGTCAGTCTTCACGATGATGCTGACATCCGTGGTGTTGAACTGATGATCAACCACCGCACCATCGCCGACAAAGCCGCCGAGACGAAGGTAGCCCTTGATGAGCGGCGGCAATTCGGCCAGTGCCCGGCGCTGGTCGATCTGATCCTCCGGCAGGAGGCGCATATCGACATAGCGTTCTTTCAGGGCAACCGGGCGGAGCGCGGGCGGCGCCAAATGGTAATGGTACAGATACGACAGTGGCAGTGCGAGCGCCTTCGGATCTGTGCCCGGCATGCTCGCGCAACCGAACATAATCGCGATATCGTAATGGAAAATATATGCCGCGATGCTCTGCCAGAGCAGCTGCATCGTCGGCCGGTTGCGGTATTCTTCCTCGACGCAGGAGCGTCCGAGTTCGAGCGTCGGGCCCTGCCCATGAATTATGCGCCCGATATCATATTCATCGGCCGTGTAGAAACCACCCTTCTTCTCGGCGACCGTACTGCGGAGAAGGCGGTAGGTGCCGACAACGCCGCCTGGCAAATCCGTGCGCTTGGTATCGATCACCAGAAGGTGGTCGCAGATCTCATCGAAACGATCAAAATCCCGACGCTTGGCCTTTGCCTCGGCCGACGGTATTGCGGACATCTCATCATAGAAAACGCGATAGCGAAGAGACTGCGCGGCCTCTATCTCTTCGGGGGTATTCGCCAGACGAGCGACTAGATTGCCGACATGAATCGGGTCAAACGTCTCTTCTGGAACTTCCGCACCATCCATCAGGAAATTGCCTTTGGGCCGCTCGCCGGCACACTCACTTTTCAACCTCTTCGTCATCACCGATCGGCACGCAATATAATTCGAGCCGTTCGCCAACGATCTTGAACCCAAGGTCCGCAGCAATTCTGCGCTTAAGTGCTTCCAGTGATTCGTCTTCGAACTCAACGACCTCGCCGGTGCGCACATTTATAATGTGATGATGATGTCCATCACCATCTTCTGCCGTTTCGAATCTCGCACGGCCATCGCGAAAATCGTGTCGCTCCAGGATCTGCGCTTCTTCAAACAGGCGGACCGTCCGGTAAACCGTCGCAAGACTGATCCGATCATCAATGGAAGCCGCACGTTTGTGCAGCTCCTCTGCGTCGGGGTGATCCTGTGCAGCAGATAGCACCTGCGCGATGACCCGCCTCTGGCCGGTCATCTTCAGGCCTTTATCTTTGCATAGCTGTTCTATTCGTGAGGGCATTGACGTTTCCACGCCTCTGAAATTAGGCAATGGCAACAGTATAGTCAAAAAATTGTCGTCCGAACATGGCTGCGAACGAATACAGTGAATCGACTATTCGCCGCCCCGGCGTTTGCCAAGACCGATCTTCTTTGCCAGCGAACTGCGTTGTTTGGCATAATTGGGCGCAACCATCGGATAATCGGCGGGCAATCCCCACTTTTCGCGGTATTCTTCGGGAGACATGCCGTAGGCTGTCGACAGATGCCGTTTCAGCATCTTGAGTTTCCGACCATCTTCCAGACAAATGATAAAATCCGGCGTCACAGAACGTCGAACAGATACGGCCGGCTGCGGCTTTTCGGCCGCGGCCTCACCGCCCAGACCCGCCAGGGACTCATGAACCGTCTTGATAAGAACGGGTAAATCACTAATCGCTACGCTGTTGTTTTGAACATGGGATGCGACTATATCCGCTGTCCAAGCAATCATTGCGCTGCCATCGCTAGAAGAATTCTCACTCATAAATCGAGCCTTTGATCAATAGAAACGTCGACTTTATAAGATTGTATCTACAGATTCGCAATGTTTTTTTAATACTTGATAGATGAATAGAAAAAATAAGCTCGCTGACTATTTTCTCGATATCACGGCGGAAGTGTGTCCGATGACATTCGTTAAAGCCCGGCTGCAGATAGAGAAGATGAATGCAGGGGAAATGCTGGAAATCAGGCTTGTTGGTGATGAACCTTTAAAAAACGTGCCTGATTCTCTAACTGAACTGGGCCATCGAATTGTGACGATAGACCGGGTACAGCCGGATTCAGATTTATACACGCTCGTTATAGAGAAAAAGTAGTCACCGGCAGATATGGCCTGGGAACAACTGTGGGCCCAAGACGGCGTCCGTCAGCCAGGCGCCCGCACGGCTTGCGCTTCAAGCGGGCAGGACATTGTGAGCGCAGCGGCGGTCGTCCCGTCCTTGCGCGTATAGTAATCGGGCCTTCTTCCGACGGGTGCCAGCCCCCGGCCCTCATATAGCCGGCGGGCGACATCGTTATCCTCCGCAACTTCGAGAAAAAGCTTTATTGCCCCCGCGACCGATGCGTATTCCATCGCCCCGTCCAGCAGAAACCCGCCGACGCCGTCGCCCCGAAGGTCTGGCGAAACAGCCAGCGACAATACTTCACATTCATCTGCGGCCTGGCGCAGCAAGGCAAAACCCGACACCGTCTGCTTGCGTTCGTGCCGCGCAACAATACCGTGAGCCCCCGGCATTGCCAGGATTCGCCGGATCATCGCGCCGGTCCATGCATCATCGAACGACAATGCGTGAATGCGCGCCATTATGCCGATATCGGACTCTTCGACCATGGACAGTTCATAACCTGTCATCGCTTCAAACGTCCTCCGTTCGCGGGAAGTTTTGCCTCCGGCGCCCTCAGATATAGGGGAGAGAGCGTATCCGGCGCCACCCCTTGTCTCTCAAAAATCGTCCGGGCGATCGCCGCAACATCCACGGGATCAGGGTTGCCGGCCCCCGGGTCCCGTCGAAGCAGATCCGGATCTCCGTCATAGGACTGCAGCAATCTCGAAACCGCGTTGCCTGCGAGGACGGGCTGCATCGACCCGATCAGCAGAAACAGGTCATCTGCCTTCATTACTTCGGGCGCGCCGATTGCCGCGCCCGCATGATCGAATGTCTGGGTGAAAAAATCTGCACGGCGTGTATCCATGACGCAAAGAACGGGGCAGGGCTCCGGCGCCCTGCCGACAACACAGCGCGCAACTGCCTCAAGGGAAGATACGCCGATCGCCGGCGCCCCGGACGCAATCGCGAACCCGCGTGCCGCCGCAATACCGGTCCTCACGCCGGTGAAGGAACCGGGGCCGCGCGTGACACCAATGAGATCAAGCGCTGTCAGCGCAACCCCCGCCGTCTCCGCCAGTTCCTGCACCATGGGCACAAGGAGTTCGGCATGACCACGGCTCATCGCCACCTCGCGCGTGCCGAGCACCTCGCCATCACCGACGAGGGCGACCGCACAAACATCCGCGCTGGTCTCAAGTGCCAGAATCAGGGTCATGGCGGGAAACTGCCTGTCATATGATTCGATCCAGTCATGTTAGCTTTATCGTCTATCTCTGGCCCGAGAACCAGCAGGAGCAATACATGACCCTGGTCGAGATCCGCAAACCGGACTTCGATGTCGAAATCGAAATCGCCTATGCAACACCCGACAACTTTACGGGAGCGCCGGTTTATGCCCGGCCCGGTTGCTATCTGCATGAAAAGGCAGCCTCTGCCCTGGCAGAGGCAATCCGGTTGGCAGGTATCCTGGACCTTCGGTTTCGCGTCTTTGATGCGCTCCGCCCCACAGAAGCCCAATGGGCACTCTGGCATCATACACCCGACCCCGAATTCCTTGCAGACCCCAATCGCGGCTCACCTCATTCACGCGGTGTCGCCGTCGATCTGACGTTAATAGATACAGCAGGTAACGACCTGGACATGGGAACCGGCTTCGACGCGTTCACACCGCTTTCGCATCATGGCAATCCCGGCGTGGATGCCGGGGCGCAACGCAACCGTCACCTGCTGATGGGCATCATGACGACTGCCGGTTGGGATTTTTACCGCAATGAATGGTGGCACTATCAACTGTTCAATTCGCGTGACTACGACCTTGTTCAGGATGCCGACCTTCCCGAACCAATGATGCCTCCTGGCGCTGCAAACGGCCCCGCAGGAAGTTCCGGGGGCACGCAAACATAACCACCAAATACAGGCTGGATATCGAGCCGGAAGAACGAGAATATCCGTAAATCTTTTGATAACGTGCTTGTGAACAGAATTATTGACGCACTACAGTGCGAATTCTGGGTGGGACTATGGAAATTACGATGACACAAATTATTCGAAAACGAATACTGGCGCTATCATTTGCCATTACCGTAGCGGCAGGAACACTGATGCCCGCCCAGGCTGCAGAGCCTCAGAGTTCCGCCGTCGTCGTGATGTATCACCGGTTCGGCGAGAGCGTGCATCCATCCACAAATATCCGTCTCGAGCAATTCGAGTCACACCTCGCAGAACTCGCCAAGCCCGAATACACCGTTCTGCCGATACCGGAAATTATCGCCAGGCTGAAGGCAAGACAGCCATTGCCCGGCCGAACGGTCGGTATTTCGATCGACGACGCCTTCCTGTCCGTCTACGCCGAAGCATTTCCCCGGCTGAAAAAAGCCGGTTTCCCGTTCACGCTCTTCGTCGCAACAGATCCGGTCGACCGCGGTATTGGCGGCTATATGAGCTGGGACCAGATACGCGAGCTGAAGCAAGCCGGCGCCACGATCGGCAGCCAGACCCATACACATTTGCACATGGCATCCTCCAGCGCAGAACAGAACCGGGCCGAACTGCGGAAATCGAATGACCGGTTCAAGACGGAACTAGGCGAGGTACCGACAATCATCGCCTATCCTTTCGGCGAATTCAGTCTTGCGGTCGGTGCAGTGTCAAAAGAAGCCGGGCTTTCCATCGGCTTCGGCCAACATTCCGGTGTCCTCCACCCCGACGCGGACATGACGTATCTGCCGCGTTTTGCGATGAACGAAAACTTCGGCGGGGACAGCCGCTTCCGCCTGGCGGTCAATGCGCTGCCCCTGAATGTGTCAGATGTTTCGCCCCGTGATCCCCTGCTGAACCGCGATAACAATCCACCGATACTGGGTTTCACCGTAAACGGTCCGGCGGCGAAACGCCTTTCGGGCCTGGCCTGTTACGCATCGGGGCAGGGCAAGGCAAGAATGGAAAGGCTGGGTGCCCGGGTGGAAGTTCGTCTTGAAAACGCCTTCCCGAGCGGACGCGCCCGCATCAACTGCACGATGCCGACACGCGAAGGCCGCTGGCACTGGTACGGACTGCAGTTCTACGTACCGAAGGGCTAAACCCGCCACGAGATATTGACGGAAGACAAAACGGCCGGGTCAGGGAAATCAATATGCCGGGTTTTGAGTCAAGCGTCGGGAGAAACAGACCGCCCGAGCTTGGCATCATCGAAGGCCCGCAATGTATTTGCCCGCATGATCACGCGGATCGTTTTGACATAGTCCACGCCGCGTTCCGAATACCGAAGCAACGCGCCGGCAAGACGGTATCCATCGATGCCGTCATTCTCGGCACGCATCATGGCGCGCGCTTTGCGGAAATCGCGATAGGCCGGATGACTGTTCAGATTATGGACATAGGATTTAACGCCATCGATCAGGTGATCGAATGCACGGACCCTGAACGATGTTCCGTCAGGGCGCTCCTTCGGAACGATCCCTTTCTTGTGCGCCTTATAGGCACGCTGGCCGAACAGGGCATTGCCTTCGCGCGCGAAGCGGGACGTTCCCCAGCCGCTTTCTTCCGCCGCCTGGGCAATCGCGAGAGACGGCGGGACGATATCAACATGGGTCAGCAAAACCACGGGATCGGCGCTCTGCGAGCCATAGCGCTCCGACGTCGCTTCGAGCCAGAGCCGGTCAGGCTCTGAAAGTACCCCGCCTTCGGAAACGTGGTCACGCAGCGTCGCAATGCGCTCCCGGTCCTGAAGGATCAATTCGTTCACATGCAGGATCAGCGGCAGCGTCGACTTTATGAAGGTGGTCTTGCGCATTTCTGCGCGCGGTTGGTGCCTCAAATCCTGCGGCAGGCTCGCCAGAAACAACCGTGGCACTTCCCCATGGACACGCACGCCGTCGATCTCGTAGCCGATATCCCGGAACAGGGCCCATAATTTTCCGGTGGTCTGGGTCAGGCTCACATCAAGCGGTTTCGCAATCCCGGCGCCATTCAACGCGGCTTCGCCAATGCCCGAGACCGACTTGCCACCATCACCGGCAGATGCCTGCGCCGCAGCCTTCGGCCCGCTCACCGCTGCGGTTTCTACAGCATGCTTTTTGGTCAGCGCCCCGACCGCGAACATCCCCGCCGCGCCAACAACCAGGGCGGCAATAGCCGCTTTGTGAAACATCGTACCTGAACCTGCAGGTGCTTTAACCGAATTGGCCATGTCTCGTTCATCCTCTGTAGCCCGCCCGTTTTTTTTGGGTCGGTTTCGTTTTCCCGTTTCTTCCACGAACCGGCTGCCGCCTGATCCGCCCAATTTACGCCCGGTGTGCGCCCGGTGTGCGCCCGGTGCACGCCAGGGCATTCGTTAAACGCTACTCGATCGCCTCTACCCGCAGCACATCAGGTACATAATGTTTCAGCAGGTTCTCAACCCCCATATGGAGGGTCGCCGCCGAGCTCGGACAGCCAACACAGGCGCCCTGCAGGCTGAGATAAACAACACCGCGTTCGAACCCGCGATAGACAATGTCTCCGCCATCCAGCGCCACCGATGGCCGTATCCTGGTGTCGAGCAATTCCTTGATCTGCCCGACTATTTCGTCATCTTCGCCATCATCATCCGCGCCGTGGTCTTCTTGCGGCAGGACCACCGGGTCTCCGGACGCGAAATGTGCCTCTATCCCTGCGGTGACCGCTGGTTCCAGCGTCTGCCAGTCCGTCGCTTCGCTTTTCGCGACGGACACGAAATCCGCCCCGAAAAACACACCCTTCACCCCGTCGATCCCGAACAGCCGCTGCGCCAGGGGGGCTTTCTCCGCCATGTCAGGCGACGCAAAATTAACCGTACCGGCCACCATCACCGGACATCCCGGAATGAATTTGAGCGTGGCGGGGTTGGGCGTTGCTTCGGTAACGACGTTAATCATTTCGGTTCATCACGGTCTGTTGTGCGCGACGGTCTTCGAAGGTCTGAATCGTCATTCGATCAGCAGAAACTGGGTTAAGCAGAAGTTAAGATCAACCTGAAATCGACCGGTCTGGAATCGCCTTTCCGCAACCCTTTGAAATGCTGGCCGGTTTAATTTCATTCCGGATGCGGAAAGTTTTTTGGTTTAACGGATTATGAGTATTTCAGGTCGTGCGTTCCGGTTACACCCGCCCGCCACCACGGACGAAGAATCCCCTGCACAATATCAAAAGCGCAGAAATCAGGGATTTCAGTCGATGGAGAGGGGTATGAAAAACAGGGTGGACGCAGAAATCAGGCGTTCAGGTGCGCCATCTGAGGGTCGTTTCGGTAAGCGGGTTCTGAAAAGGTTTACCGGCCGCAGTACTGCGTTCCCACTCGTTTTTAAGCCGGAAATACCATTTCGCCTGCTGGTCGGGCTGGCCGGTAAGACGCAGGGCCGGATCCCAGCGCAGGCCCTGCGCCTGCTTTTCGAACACCGCCTGGTCCTGCCCCAGAAACGATCTCACGAACGGCATTGCCAACGGCTTTAACAACGTCAGCCACGGCATCGACCACCACATCATATGCGTGGTGAGCGTGCAGTTCTCATTCACCGGTGTACAGGCGGTCATGCCGCAATAGAAATTTTTGCCCGCGCGGATATGCTCGATGCGGATTCCGGGCAGCGCGAAGGCGATCTGTACCTCGGGCGTGCCGCCAAGCAGCCGGTAGATTTTCGAATTTGACGATGCCCGGTGGGACGTCATATCGAAACCAAGCGGCGAGGGGGCGAAATGCTTTTCCTTGTCGCGCCGCTCACCTGGCCGGCGCCACCACCAGGATTCATGCACATGCGGCGTGTGCGCCGGATCAATAAGCCCGACCACGGCATGATCGATGTTCACCGGGAATTCGAGCGCATGCACAATCTGCGGCGCGCCCTCGCCGACATCCGGCACTTCCGGCGCCGCAATGTCAGCACCATCGCCGTCACCGAACCAGATCCAGATCATGCCCTGGCGTTCGCGAACCGGAAAACTGGCGACCGTGATTTTACCGAGATCGACGGGATCATCTTCTACAAGCGCCGGGATGGCTGTGCAGCATCCGTGCCGGTCGAATTTCCAGCCGTGGTAACAGCATTCGACCTCGTCGCCGCGGATCCGCCCGGCAGACAAAGGCGCACCGCGATGAGGACAATTATCGCGCAGCGCAAAAACCTCTCCGGTCGACGTCCGGCCAAATACGATCGGCTGGCCGCAGATTTCCCGGTGCACAAGCCTGCCCACGGCAACATCGCGCGAGGCGATGCCGAAATACCAGATATTACGAAGCATCAGCGGAGAAGGGGGCAAAACAGGGACTGAACCAGGACAGGCGTCAGGTCAGCATATCAAGCTGTTCGGACGTCAACGTCCCCGGAACGATGGTAATGGGGATCGGGAACTTGCCCGACATCTTTCCTCCAATAGAAGACACGAGCGGCCCCGGGCCTTTTTTGTCTGTGCCGGCGCCGAGGACCAGGATCGAAATCCGCGGCTCTTCGTCGATCAGCGCGAGTATCGTCTCGGCGGGCTTGCCTTCGCGCACATACAGCGTCGGCATTTCACCGGTCCATTCCTGAACCTGGGAAGAATGTTTATGAAGAAAATCCTCTGCCTCGGCGCGGGCCTCCTCGCGCATTTTCTCTTCGACCGCCATCCAGTGCTGAAACTCTGCCGGTTCCATGATGTACAGCAGGGCAAGCCGTCCGCCGGTCCGCCGTGCACGACAGGCTGCGAAGTAGATCGCGTTAATGCATTCCTCGGTATTGTCGACAACACACAGAAAGACACGATTGCTCCGCGCAGACGGGTCCAGCGGCGCAGTATCCGCAAACGCCGCATCTCCCGGCTCAGTCTCCACTATATCATCGCTCATAGTCAGGCCCTTCTGAAGATAACGCCAGCCAGCCAGCCTGCCACAAGGGCAATCGCAATTGCAATCAATCCGTACCAGGCTGCATGATCATGCGCAAAGTCGTAGATCTTGGCTTCAAGCCCAACCTTCTGGACGGTCAGCGGCGTTTTCTCGCTGCTGACGAGCCGGCCATCCTTAAAAAGATGGACGGTCACCTCATACGTCCCGATCGGCACATTGACCGGAAACGGAATCGTTGAGCGGAACAGTCGGCCACGTGTGATCTTTATATCGGATATATCTTCGCTATACAGCGCCTGGCGTTTCTTGGAGCGAATAAACGCCTCGCGAAATTCGAGTATCGCCTCGGCCCCGCGGGAAGAGCGCGTCGACAGATCGATCCGGCTGGATCCGATCTGCAATTTCTCCAGCACTTCCGGTGCCGCGATTTCACTCAGCGGTTTCGACGCCGCAGTCCGGTAATAGGCCGGCGCATTTTCAAACGTCACCGACGTGCCATTCACCCATATGCCGGCAACCCGCTCTTTCCGGCGGATGATTTCGTCGCGCTTCGGGCCCTCAACCGTAACCACAATGTCGCCAAAGCCCTCGGTGGCGCCAAACAGCAGAAGCTCTGCACCGGTAAACCCGGTCGAGATCGCGACTTCACGGGTCGACAGGTCGGTAACAATGCTTTGTGAACTCGCCGGCGCCGGCACACCAAGCACCCCGAAAATAACACCCCATCGGGCAAACCGTTTTGACAAAAGCAGCATGGGGGCCAGCATCAATGTGCCCCCCCGATGCCGAGCGAAAACAGATCATCGGGCGTCGCCACGAGTGTCCATGCGACACGTGCACAAACCGCCAGAACGATCAGACCGAGCGCAATCCGGACTTCTTCCCCACGCAGACGGGAACCGACACGGGCCCCGATCTGCGCGCCGATCACACTGCCAATAACCAGCAGCATGGCGAGCACGATATCAACGGTCTGGTTATTCACTGATTGCAGGAAGGTAACGTTCGCGGTCACAAAGACGATCTGGAACAGCGATGTGCCGACAACGACCGAAGTGGGCATCCCGAGCAGGTAGATCATCGCGGGAACCATCACGAATCCGCCGCCGACACCCATAATCGCCGCAAGGATGCCGACAAACACACCGATGCCAAGCGGCAGCAGCGCGCTGATATACAGCTTCGAGCGCCGGAACCGCATCTTGAACGGCAGGCCGTGGAGCCAGGTATGGTAATGCAGCTTGCGGCGCGGCGCGGACGGATTGCGGCTTCGGAACCAGGCGCGAACACTTTCGACCACCATCAGGACACCGACAATGCCGAGAAACAAAACGTAGGAAACCGCGATCACGAAATCGATCTGGCCGATCTCTCGCAGGAAGGTGAACAGCGAAACACCGAGCGTAGACCCGATAAAGCCGCCGATCATGAGGACGACACCCATCCGGATATCGACATTGCCCCGCCGCCAGTGCGCCAGCGCACCCGACACAGACGCCGCAACAACCTGATTTGCCTCTGTCCCGACGGCAACGGCCGGCGGCACGCCGATAAAGATCAGCAGCGGCGTCATCAGAAAGCCGCCGCCGACGCCAAACATGCCGGACAGAAAACCCACCATACCGCCAAGCCCAAGCAGCATAAGCGCATTGAGCGACATTTCAGCAATTGGCAGGTAAATCTGCATAGTCGAATCTTATCGGATGGAGGTGAACAAAGCCTTTTTGCGCCCTTCCCCCCGATGGCGCAAGGGGGAGCCGGGCATGGGCGTCACCTTGTCACGCATATCTCCGTTGCGCACATGCCGAATAGAACCAGCCGACAGCAATCCTGTTTCAGGAAGAAATCAGGCCAACGATTTCATGGACCTCGCTCAGGATAGGCTCGGCGATTGCCCGCGCCCGCTCTGCGCCGTCGGCGAGAACAGCATCGATGTGACCAGGATCCGCCATCAGCTTGCGCATTTCATCGGATATCGGCGCAAGCTTCTCGATGGCCAACTCGGCAAGGGCCGGCTTGAAATCGCCGAATCCACGCCCACCGAATTCCTGCAAAACATCTGCCGACGTCTGATTGGACAGTGCCGCAAATATCCCGACCAGGTTGGATGCTTCCGGCCGTTCCTTCAGGCCTTCCGTTTCCGAGGGAAGTTCTTCAGGGTCGGTTTTTGCCCGTCGGATTTTTTTCGAAATTTCATCCGCCGTATCCGTAAACGTGATCCGCGACTGATCGGACGGGTCCGATTTCGACATTTTCTTCGACCCGTCCCGCAGGCTCATGACCCGGGTTGCTTCACCGAAAATAAGCGGCTCGACAATCGGGAAGAACTCCACGCCGAAATCATTATTGAATTTCTGGGCAATGTCGCGCGTCAGTTCGAGGTGCTGCTTCTGGTCTTCGCCGACCGGCACATGGGTCGCCCTGTAGGCCATGATGTCCGCCGCCATCAGGTTCGGATAGGCATACAGCCCAACCGAGGCATTTTCGCGGTGCTTGCCGGCCTTTTCCTTGAACTGGGTCATCCGGTTCAGCCAGCCGAGCCGGGCGATACAGTTGAATATCCACGCGAGCTGGGCATGGGCCGATACCTGGCTCTGATTGAAGATGATGCTGCCCTTCGGGTCTATACCGGCGGCAAGAAACGCGGCCGTTACCTCGCGGGTATTGCCGACAAGCTCTTTCGGATCCTGCCATACGGTAATCGCGTGCAGATCGACGACACAATAGATGCATTCATAGTCGTTCTGCAGGCCAACGAAGTTTCTGATCGCCCCCAGATAGTTGCCGAGGTGAAGATTGCCTGTCGGCTGCACGCCGGAGAAGATCCGGTTCATCGTGAAATATCCCGTAATGTGAAAGCGCGCGCGTTATCGCCTCAACCCGGCGACCGGTCAAGCAGGCGCTTTATATCCGAGATGCGGGCCGCGCCGAAACCGACCGCAGCACCCGCAAAAACGACAAGACCGAGCACCACCAGAGCGACAAGGACAAACACGGCGAGGAGCACATTGGTGGCCGCGAAACCGCCGAGTGTATCCTGCGCCAGCCACAGCGCACCGGCCATCGCAACGCTGGCCAGCAATGTCCGCGGCACCGCACGGCGCAGCCGCGAATCAATTTCGAAATTTCCGCGCCGCAGCAGGAATAGAGCCAGGAGCCCGGCATTGATCCAGGCCGATATTGCCGTCGCAAGGGCAATGCCGACATGCTGCAGCGGTCCCATAAGGGCGAGATTGAGAACGAGATTAATGGCAACACAGAAAGCCGCCACCTTCACGGGCGTCGCCGTATCTTCACGCGCGAAGTATCCGGGTGCGAGGACCTTGATCAGGACATAGGCCGGCAGACCGAGCGCATACGCGGCAAGCGCAGCCGACGTCGCCGCGGTTTCGCCCGCGCCGAATTCACCGCGCTCAAAAAGAACCGACACGATCAGATCAGGCATCACCATCAGTGCGGCGGCGGCGGGCAGCGTCAGCAGCAAAGCAAATTCGAGGGCGCGGTTCATACTGGTCGCGGCGGCCGCTTCTTCGCCTGCACGGATCTGGCGCGACAGAAGCGGCAGGAGGGCCGTGCCCACAGCAACACCGATCACCCCCAGCGGCAGCTGGTTCACCCGGTCTGCGTAGTACAGGAACGACACCGATCCGCTAGGCAGCAGCGAAGCAATCACCACGTCGATCAGCAGGTTTATCTGTACGACACCGGCGCCGATCACGCCGGGTAGCATCAGGATCAGCAACCGCTTTACCCGGGGCGTCAGCCGGGGCCGCAGCAGCCGGATCCTGAAATCAGCGCGATGACAGGCCACCATCAACCAGATGAACTGCGCCGCCCCCGCCGCGGCGACACCCCAGGCCAGGGCATGACCCGGTGTTTCCAGGAAAGGCGACAGGCCGAGAATTGCAGCGATCAGACAGAGATTGAGAATGATCGGCGTCGCAGCCGCCGCCGCAAACCTGCCAAGCGCGTTCAGCACACCGCCAAGCTGAGAGACAAGCGAGATAAACAACAGGTAGGGAAACGTGACCTGCGCCAGCTGAACGGCGAGTCCGAACCGGTAGGGGTCATCGGCAAACCCCGGCGCAAAACCATACATGACCCAGGGCATCGCCACCTGAAGCGCCGTGACAAAAAACACCAGGGTGACGACCAGAACAGACAGGACTTCCTCGGCAAAACCGCGCGCCGCATCCCGCCCGCCTTCCGACATCTGCCGCGTGAACAAGGGCACAAAAGCGGCATTGAACGCGCCTTCGGCAAACAGACGGCGGAAGAAATTCGGCAGCTTGAAGGCGACGAAAAATGCGTCGGCTACCGGGCCGGCACCCAGCGTGGCCGCAATCAGAATATCACGCGCGAAGCCCAGCAGCCGGCTGATCATCGTGAAGCCGCCGACCGTGGCGATGGAACGAAGCAGCGCCATGACCTGCCCTAACCCTTCCTGTGCGTTGCCGGGCCGGCACTATCCCGTGACGGGCCCTTGTGTACGGAAGCGTTCAATGTCGGCCTGAATTACGGCGCTGCAACGGCATGCTCTATTCCGCCGCCGCAGTCGCCACAGATGCCGGGGCATCGACGGGGATGGACGCGTCTTCCTGCATGACGGCAAGCAGGGATTTGCGAATCTGGTCGAGCTTGTTCTTGTGCGTAACCTGCAGTCCGAAGACGTCCTTCACATAAAATACGTCAACAGCGGCCTCACCGAAGGTGCTGATATGCGCCGACGCGATCTGCAGCTGTAGCGCAGACAGCCCCCGCGTCAGGTCATATACCAGCCCGCTACGGTCCCGTCCGTTCACCTCGATGACGGTGTGAGTGCGGCTCGCATCGTTGTCGATCAGAACACGCGGCGCGACCTTGAACACCTTCATCCGGCTGGGCAGTCCGTCGTCTTTCCTGAACTCCTCACGCGGCCGCAAGCGGCCTGCAAGTGTCTGCTCGATGCGGGCATAAAGCCGGGCCAGTTTGTCGGCACGATCGAACGGCTCACCATTTTCGTCCTGAACCCAGAACGTATCGAGCGCCATCCCGTCGGTCGTCGTGAAAATTTTCGCATCAACAATGCTGCCGCCGCTCAACGCCATCGCACCGGCAATACGTGAGAACAGGCCGGGGTGGTCATGTGCATAGATCGTAATCTCGGTCGCACCCTTGAACCGGTCGACACGGTTCTTGATCGTCAGCGGGGCTTCCCGCGATTCCGCCTCATGGGCAATGCGCGCATGCCATGCAAGCGTATCCGCATCGAAGGATAACCAGTAGGACGGATAGCCCCGGGCAATGTGCGCTTCAACGGATTCGGCCGGCAAATCGGACAACAAGTCCCGCATTTCATGCTTGGCATGCTCGATGCGGGCACCGCGACCTTCGGCGGAGTGACCGCTGGTCAGTCGCTCTTCCGCGGCCTCGTAAAGATCGCGCAACAGCGCTGCCTTCCATGCATTCCACACATTCGGCCCGACGGCGCGAATATCCGCCACCGTCAGCACCAACAGCAGACGCAGCCGTTCGACCGACTGCACGACAGCGCAAAAATCCGTGATCGTCTGCGGATCATTGATGTCGCGTCTGAACGCGGTGTTGCTCATCAGCAGGTGATGGCGCACCAGCCATTCGACGGTCTCGGTCTCCTCGTCGGTGAGTCCGAACCGGGGGCAGAGTTCGAGTGCGACATCGGCGCCGAGTTCGGAATGATCGCCCCCCCGACCCTTGGCAATATCGTGCAGCAGCACCGATACATAGAGCGCGCGCCGGGACTGGATCTTGTGGATGACCTCGGACGAGATCGGCATATCCTCGACATACTTGCCTTTCTCGACACCGCGCAGGATACCGATGGCAAATATGGTGTGCTCGTCGACCGTATAGACATGATACATGTCGTGCTGCATCTGGGCGACGACGCGGCCGAAATCGGGGACGAAGCGACCGAAAACCCCGGCCTCGTTCAGGCGGCGCAGCGTTGTCTCGGGATCGGTCTCCGACGTCAGCATTTCCGTAAACAGGCGGTTCGCCTCGGCATCGTCCCGAATGGAATCGATCACGTTCAGGTTCCGCGTGATCGCCCGCAACGCCTTGGGGTGTATATCGAGTTGCTCGGCCTGCGCCGTATGAAACAGGCGCAATATCTTTACCGGATCATCAACGAATTCCCGCGATTTGGCGATATTCAAGCGGCCACCCTCGACCTCGAATCCCTCGATCGATTTCTGGAACAACCCGAGCGACGGGAGCCGGAATTTCGGTTTACGCTGGTGTTCCGCCTCGAGCGCCGCACAGAATATGCGCGTCAGATCGCCGATCTCCTTCGCGATCAGATAATAATGTTTCATGAAACGTTCGACGCCGCGCGCACCCGCACGATTTCGATACCCCAGAAGCTGCGCAATTTCCGGCTGCATGTCGAAGGTCAGGCGGTCCTCGCCGCGCCCGGCAAGAAAGTGGAGGTGACACCGCACATCCCACAGGAAACGATGGGCGCGATCGAAGCGGCTGGCCTCTTTCTTTGACAGCACGCCGCGATCGACAACGTTGGATACCTCGTCGACCTTGTACAGATACTTCGCAATCCAGTAGAGCGTCTGCAGGTCACGCAGGCCCCCTTTACCTTCCTTTATATTAGGCTCCAGCACGTAGCGGGAACCTCCAAGCTTGTCATGGCGGGCATCGCGCTCGGCGAGCTTGGCCTCGACGAATTCAGGTCCGGAATCATCTGCAACCTCGGCATAAAACCGGCGGCGCAATTCGTTATAGAGCTTCTTGTCGCCCCAAAGGTAGCGGGATTCCAGCATGGCGGTGCGAATGGTCAGATCGCTGCGCGCCAGGCGGATGCATTCATCGACAGAGCGGGTGGCCTGGCCGACCTTCAGTTTCAGGTCCCACAGCATATACAGGATGTATTCGATGACCTGTTCCTGGCGCGCCGTTTCCTTGTAGGGCAGCACGAACAGCAGATCGATATCGGAATATGGTGCAAGTTCGCCACGGCCGTACCCGCCGACGGCCGCAACGCTCAGGCGCTCGCCCTCGGTCGGGTTTGCTGCCGGATAAACATGATCGGTGGCAAAATCGTAAATCAGGCGGATGACCTGGTCGGCAAGGAACGACAACGCCTCGGCAACCTGCTCGCCATTCGCTTCGCCCGCATCGAAACGATGACGGATTTCCGCCCGTCCGTGTTCCATTGCCGCCTTCAGAAGAGCGAGGAACTCCTCACGGATCTCCTGCGGCAGGGCCTTGCCGGTAATGAGCTGGTCAATCTCGCCGACCATCGCGGCGCGGTCGATGATCCGGCGCTGTTTAGGAATAGAACGCATCTAGTGGTTACCAATTCTGCAGATCAGCGGAATATATAACATGTCTAAAGAATGTCCGAATACGATTCCGGGTTTGATCTGAATTAAGGAAACCTGTGCGGAATATATGTCAGGATGACATGACTTGTCTGGCCCCGACAACCTGAAGGCGACGCGATGACCGTAAACCCCCCCTTTAATCTCGATCACTGGGTCGACAGGTTCCGCGACCAGTTGAAACCCCCCGTGGGCAACAAGCTGCTCTTCGAGGAGGACGGCATGATCGCGCAGATCATCGGCGGGCCGAACACCCGGGTCGACTTTCACGATGACCCGGTGCAGGAATTTTTCTATCAGATCAAAGGCGACATGATCCTGAAGGTCGTCGATGAGGGCCAGATCAGGGATGTGCGTATCAACGAGGGCGAAGTGTTCATGCTGCCGCCCCACATGCGCCATTCGCCACAGCGCCCGGTGGCGGGCTCCTACGGGCTGGTCGTGGAATCACCCCGCATGGCGGGGATGCTGGACGCGTTCGAATGGTACTGTTTCGAGTGCATGGCCTGCATCCACCGCATAGAGGTGCCGGTGCACAATATCGTCGACGACCTGCCGCCCCTGTATGAAGCGTTCTATGCCGACGAAGCCGCGCGCACCTGCGACAGCTGCGGTGCGGTCCACCCGGGCAAGGGCAA
>ENA-UOXV01000626-UOXV01000626.1-marine-metagenome-genome-assembly--contig:-NODE-626-length-51234-cov-33.200063_pt1 | contig 51234 bp, 46 predicted proteins | sample MGYA00238165_ERZ766961 | MGnify/ENA primary metagenome ERZ766961 (study PRJEB28924, sample SAMN03173240) | marine metagenome | biome: Marine; feature: Water; material: Subsurface seawater | place: North... | reverse complement strand
TTCAAAAATGGTGGTAGTAAAATTCACTACGAGCAACTTTTTGGAACTATAGGCTTTGAAGGAATGTCATCTCTTCTATACCATATTCACCCCCCTACAGAAGTAAAAGAAATATTAAAAAAAACAGATGTTTCTCCTAAAATTGCTATAAACAACAATATGCAAATGAGAGGGTTTAAAGGTTTTGGAGTTAATTCAAAATCTAATTTTTTAAGATCTAGAGTTCCTATTTTAACTAATTCTGATGTAACGTTACATTTAGCAAATCCTATTGAAAACTCTAAAGATTTTTTTTATAAAAATGTAGATGCAGATGAAGTGATATTCATTCATAAAGGAGAAGGAGTTTTAAGAACCCCCTTAGGGAAAATAGAGTTTGGAAGTGGGGACTATTTAGTTATTCCAAGAGGTATGATTTATAAAATGGATTTTAAAGACAGGCACAATAGACATTTTATAATTGAGTCTTCTCACCCTATATACACCCCAAAAAAATACAGAAACTGGTTTGGGCAACTTTTAGAGCATTCTCCATATTGTGAAAGAGATTTAAGAGTGCCTACGGACCTAGAAAGCCATGATGAAAAAGGCGAATTCTTAATTAAAATTAAAAAAGAAGGATTTTTATACGATTACATTTACGGGTCTCATCCTTTTGATGTGGTTGGATGGGATGGATACAATTATCCTTATGCATTTTCTATTCACGACTTTGAGTCAATTACTGGTAGAGTACATCAACCGCCTCCGGTTCATCAAACTTTTGAAACACCTGCTTTTGTAATATGCTCTTTTTGTCCTAGAATGTATGATTACCATCCCAAAGCAATTCCTGCTCCTTACAACCATAGTAATATAGATTCTGATGAAGTTCTATATTATGTAGATGGCGATTTTATGAGCAGAAATGATATTGAAATAGGACAAATAACCTTACATCCTTCAGGAATTCCACATGGGCCACATCCAGGAGCATACGAAAGAAGTATTGGCAAAAAATCTACGGAAGAATTGGCAGTTATGGTAGATACATTTAAGCCTCTAAAACTAACCGAACAAGCTTTAAAAATTGAAATTAAAGAATATTATAAATCTTGGATGCACTAGTCTTTAACCCTAAATGAAAAAAGAATTAAAAAACACCGAATATAGCCTAGAAAAAATCTTTAAAGAAGCCAAAGACTTTTTACCTCTTTTAGGTACAGATTATATTGAATTTTATGTTGGAAATGCCAAACAAGCAGCCCATTTTTATAAAACAGCATTTGGCTTTCAGTCAGATGCTTATGCAGGCCTAGAAACGGGATTGAAGGACCGTGTTTCTTATGTATTAAAACAAGATAAAATTAGAATAGTTCTTACCACAGCCCTTAATAGCAAGTCACCAATTGGTGAACATGTAAAAAAGCACGGAGATGGAGTAAAAGTAATAGCGCTTTGGGTGGATGATGCCAAAAAAGCTTATAAAGAAACCATTAAAAGAGGAGCAAAATCTTATTTAACGCCAATTACGGAAAGTGATGAATTTGGGGAAGTTATAAAAGCTGGAATTTTCACTTATGGTGAAACAGTACATTTATTTATCGAACGCAAGAACTATAAAGGAGACTTTCTTCCTGGATTTATTAAATGGGAGTCCGACTATAATCCTAGCTCAGTGGGGCTTAAATTTGTAGATCATATGGTTGGAAATGTTGGATGGGGGGAAATGAATACTTGGGTAAAGTGGTACGAGGAAGTTATGGGATTTGTAAACTTCTTATCTTTTGACGACAATCAGATTCATACTGAATATTCAGCATTAATGAGTAAAGTGATGAGTAATGGGAATGGTAGAATTAAATTCCCGTTGAATGAACCAGCCAAAGGAAAAAAGAGATCACAAATTGAAGAATATTTAGACTTTTACGAAAGCCCTGGGGTTCAACATATTGCTATTGCAACTGACGATATTATTCAGACTGTAAGAAAATTAAGATCAAGAGGAGTTGAGTTTCTATCGGCGCCACCAAAAGAATATTATACTGCAATTCCTACAAGGTTAGGAGAGCACATGAAAATAATGAATGAAAATATTGATGAACTAGAAGAATTAGCCATTTTAGTGGACGCAGATGAAGAAGGATATCTTTTACAAATTTTTACTAAACCAGTAGAGGATAGACCCACCTTGTTTTTTGAAATTATTCAAAGAATGGGGGCTAAAGGCTTTGGAGCAGGAAATTTTAAAGCTTTATTTGAATCTATTGAAAGGGAGCAACAAAACAGAGGAACATTATAATATAAATGGACAACAAATTAAATAAAGATACTTTAAAAGCTCTTTCTGATAAGGGGCTCAATACAGATGTCTATCTAGAAGGAATTCAAAGTGCAAAGCCTCTAACCTACTGGGATTATGTTCAGCCAGAAGCATTATTGAATCTTCAAGTTCAACGAACAGATTTACCGGACGAAATGGTTTTTATTGTATACCATCAAATCAATGAATTACTATTTAAGATGATTCTATGGGAAATTGAACAATTGGCTTTTTGTAAAAAGCTAACAACAAAGTTTTTTTCTGAGAGATTAGAAAGGATTAGTCGATACTTTGATATGCTGTGTAGTTCCTTTAGAATTATGAAAGACGGAATGGACTTGAATCAATATATGAAGTTCAGAAAAACATTAGCTCCCGCTAGTGGCTTTCAAAGTGCTCAATATAGAATGATTGAATTTGCAAGTACTGATTTAATTAACTTAATTGACTATAGATTTAGAAAAACAATTAATAGAAATACACCATTTCAACATGCTTTTGAACACTTATATTGGCAAGCGGCTGGGAAAAATCATGAAACTGGTGAAAAAAGTCCGATGATTCGTCTTTTTGAAGAAAAATATTTGGATGATTTTATTGGTTTCATGAAAAAATACAACAATAAGAACCTTTGGTGTCTTTATGAAAACCTCCCTGAAAAGGAAAAAAGTGATTTGGAGCTTTTAAATTCCATGAGACATTTTGACCATACTGTAAATGTAAAATGGGTAATGGAACATTACAATACCGCTTCTAAGTATTTAGATGGAGCCCAGAAGAAAGAAAAGGCAACAGGAGGGAGTGACTGGAAAAAATATATGCATCCTAAGTATCAAAAAAGAACATTTTTTCCAAAATTATGGACCAAAGATGAAATTGAAAATTGGGGTAAACAAAACCTAGAAAGTCATGAAATACTTAGTAATTTTAACGAGTTAGAAATTTGAGCTATGGAAAACGAAAGAAAACTTGAAGAGTTTCAACAAAAAATTGATGCTAATATAAAAATAGAGCCAAAGGACTGGATGCCTGAAAAGTATAGGCAAACTTTAATTCGTCAAATATCTCAACACGCCCATTCAGAAATAATCGGAATGCAACCCGAGGGAAATTGGCTCACAAGAGCACCTAGTTTGAGAGCTAAAAAAATTTTAATGGCTAAAATTCAAGACGAAGCAGGTCATGGTCTATATCTTTATTGTGCTGCAGAAACATTAGGGGTTAAAAGAGAGCAGTTTTTGCAATGGCTTCACGAAGGAAAAGCAAAATATTCTAGTGTTTTTAATTATCCTACTCTTACTTGGGCAGATATGGGTGCGGTTGGATGGTTGGTAGATGGTGCCGCTATAGTAAATCAAGTTTCTCTACAAGGCACTTCTTATGGCCCGTACTCTAGAGCAATGGTGAAAATATGTATGGAAGAAAGTTTTCACCAGAGACAAGGGTTTGAAATAATGGTTCAATTAGCAAAAGGGACAGTAGAACAAAAACAAATGGCACAAGATGCATTAAATCGTTGGTGGTGGCCATCCATAATGATGTTTGGTCCTCATGATTCAGAGAGCGCGCATTCTAATCAATCTTTAAAATGGAAAATCAAACGAGAATCCAATGATGAGCTAAGACAAAGATATATCAATAAAACTATCGAACAGGGTCATCATTTAGGTTTAACTTTTCCGGATCCGAACCTTAAATTCAATGAAGAGACTAAAAATTATGATTACTCACCAATAGATTGGGACGAGTTTTGGAATGTTGTAAAAGGAAATGGCCCAGGAAATAAACTAAGAATAAATCACCACGTCAAAGCACATGAAGATGGAAAATGGGTCCGAGAAGCGGCAAAAGCTTATTCCAATAAAATAAATCTTTCAATAAAAACAGCCTAAATGAGTAGCGACGATCAAGGCATATTATGGGAAGTGTTTATTCAGGTTAAAGCAGGCAGGCCTTATAAACACGTTGGCAGTTTACATGCTTACGACAAGGAAATGGCAATGAAATCTGCTAGAGACTTATATACTAGAAGAAACGAAGGCAATGGAATTTGGATAGTAAAGGCTGAAGATATAGTTTCTTCTGAAGCAAGTGATGGAGAAGCATTTTTTGACCCTTCAAATGATAAAGTCTACAGACATCCAACATTCTATAAAATTCCCGATGGTATAAAGCATATTTAATGAAACATGAACTTATAGATTATTGTTTAAGATTAGGTGATTCATCTTTGATATTAAGTCATAGAATTGCAGAATATTGTAGTAAAGCTCCTATTTTAGAAGAAGACTTAGCTATTACCAATGTTGGGTTAGACTTGCTTGGTCAGGCAGAAAACTTTCTAAATTATGCCGCCAAATTGAAAGGCGATACTACTGCTGATCTTCTTACTTTTAAAAGAAGAGAAGGTGATTTTAGATGTTTGCATTTAGTACAGACTCCAAATACAGACTTTGCATTTATTCTAGCAAGACAGTTTTTAATGGATTGTTACCACCAAATTCTTTTCAATAAACTCTTAAATAGTAAGGATGAAACAATTTTAGGAATTTCAAAAAAAGCAATTAAAGAAGTAAATTACCATTTAGATAGAAGTAATGACTGGATAAAAAGACTTGGTCTAGGAACTCAGGAAAGCAACAAAAGAATTCAAAATGCTATAAATGATCTTTGGATGTATACAGACGAATTATTTACAGACAATTCGACAGATTTATCAATGGATAAAAATAAAATTGCACCACTAAGCAGTAGCCTTAAAGATGAATGGTTACAGATGGTGAATAGCACTTTAAAAGATTCTGAAATAGAAGTTCCTGAGGATATTTATTATTCTTTAAACTATGGTAAAGATGGGTTTCACACAGAATATCTTGGATATATTTTAGCAGAAATGCAGCACTTGCCTCTTTTATATCCAGATGCTACTTGGTAAAAGAGTTGTTTTTTAATTCCTTTAGCTTTACATAGCGAAGGAAAACTCCCATACTTGATAACTTACAAACTATAAATCCAGTTTTTCCATCTAAGAAACCCCCTCGTAAAAAAAAGTCTCTAAAAAATCTAAAAGCAGGTTTTATTAAAAAGTGAAAAAAACTAGGGTTCTCTCCTTTTTCAAAATGATCTTTGGCACTCCAAGTGGAATATTGGTCCCATTTTTTTAAGTAATGGGCAGTATTTTTAAATGTGAAATGCAGGAGAGGGTTTGACAAATTACCAATTTCACCACTGTAAGAAATCTCAGAATGAACTTTTTTATCTTCATATCTACACTCTTTTTTAAATAGCCTTACAACTTTGTCTCCCTGCCATCCTGAGTATTTAATCTTTTTACCCATAAAATGATTGATTCTTCTTATCCAATATGCATTATGCTTTGGATTGGAAGTTTTCCATTTTAGAATTTCCTCTTTTAGCGAAACACTTAGTCTTTCGTCTGCATCTAATAAAAAAATCCAATCATTGTTGGCTTGTGGAATAGCCCAGTTTTTTTGCGAGGCAGAATATTGATATTCTCGCTTAATAATTTTTACTCTTTTTTCTAAGGCCAATTCTACTGTTTTGTCCGTACTAAAAGAGTCCACAACAATAATCTCATCCGCCCAAGAAACACTTTCAATTGCCTGAAGAATATGATCTTGTTCGTTAAATGTTGGTATTATAGCTGTAATCTTTAACATGCAAAAATTGTTTGACAAAGGTACGATATTATCATATTTTTGTGTGAATATTTGGGAAATAACCCTCGATAAAAGTATTATTACATTTTTACAATTAAAATATGAAATACAACTTAAGTGAAATAACAGAGCTAATAAAGAACAGAAGAACTATATACCCTAAATTCTACAGTTCTAGAAAAGTTCATAAAGAAATTATTGAACATTTAATAAGAAATGCAACTTGGGCTCCAACTCACGGGAATACACAGCCCTGGAGATTTAAAGTTTTTAGAGAAAAAAGTCGAGGGAAATTAAGTGAAAAACTAGGTGAGCTTTATAAAAAACTAACCCCTGAAAATTTATATAAAGAAGAAAAACTAAATAAAATTATGGCAAGACCATTTCTTTCTTCTGTTGCAATAATTGTATGTATGGAAAGAGGAAATAATGAGAAAATTCCAGAAATTGAAGAGGTAGAGGCTGTAGCTTGTGCCATTCAAAATATGTGTCTTACCGCTACAGCTTATGGATTGGGTTCGTTTTGGTCTAGTCCAAAAATCATTTATTCTAAGGAAATGAATTCCTATCTAAATTTAGGAGAGCAAGACAAGTGTTTGGGTATTTTATATCTTGGTTATACTACTATTGACTGGCCAAAAGGCCAAAGAAAACCAATAGAATATTTAACCGACTGGAATGATTAAAAGGAAATAAATGGACAATTTAGATGAAGGTCTGATTAAATTAGTTAATCATAAAGATCACCCAACTAATAAAGCTTACAAGGTTTTTTTCTTTTATAAAAAACACGAAGCTGAACATTTTAAAAACCTACTTTTAAAGGAAAATATTCACTTTGAATATGCAGATGAGCCTAATAAAAGAGGAGAAATATTTTTATTTGGGATTAGAAAAACTGACAATCAAAAAGTTCTTGAGCTCAATTACCAAACAATTGGAGAATTTAGACCTCGATTTATTGCTCAGCCTTGGGCTCAATATGCAGTAATAATTTTAAGTTTTTTAATTGTTATTTTTGCAGTAGTTTCTTTTTATAAAAACAAATAGAAGTTGACTAAAAAACACCTTATAGTATTATTATTCTTGATGGTTATTTCTAGCTTTTTTGGTCAAAAAAAAGATGAAAAAAATAGACAAGTAGGTTTTTTAGTAGGCTCTTTGGTCCCGATTAATTATTTTGGGGTTGGTCCATTAGAAGTGTCTGAAAATAATTCTAGTATTTCACTAAAAAACGAACTAGGATACAGCTTTGGAATGCTATTAAAAACTGATTACTCCAAAAAAATAAGTTTAGAAACTGGAATAGTTTTTTGTCAAAGAAATTTCAAGTTAACTGGTGTAACCTCTAACCAAGCCAGTATTTTAAGAGATACCAGTAGTTTTGGATATATTAATTATTCTTCACCTATAAAAGGGATAATTTATGTTCAATTAAATAAATATTTATTTATGAGAAACTCTATTGGTTTTAATATAGACTTCTATGCTTCTTCTGTAGCAAGTGAAGGAGATAACTTTCTTATAAACCATTACTCAGAAAGAGCAAGATGGATCAACGGATCATTAAGTGGAGAACTTGGAATTGAAAAAAGAAGTAGTAAAATTGGCACATTTTATATTGGAGCTGAAGTAAATATTCCTATATCATCAATTGCGGTAACTAGAATAAAGTTTTTTTATGATAGACCAATCTATGATAGATATGAACAAATATTTTTGAGAGGAAACTTTTTTGGTATTAAATTAAAATACTATCTACCAGTAGAAATGGAAAGTGAAAAAAAAGAGGACTAAAGCTTTCTATTAACTTCTACCTCTTCATATGCTTCTACAACGTCTCCAACTCGAATATCATTATACTTGGCAATGTTTAGACCACATTCATAACCATTCTTTACTTCTTTTACATCGTCTTTGAATCTTTTTAAAGAACCTAGCTCTCCTGAATAAACAACAATTCCCTCTCTAATTATTCTTACCTGATGGTTTCTATTAATTCTACCATCGGTAACGTAGCACCCTGCAATAGTTCCAAATTTAGTTATTTTGAAAGTTTCTCTTATTTCAGCTGTTCCTACAATTTCTTCTTTGAACTCTGGAGAAAGCATTCCTTCCATCGCTTCTTTAATTTCTTCAATCGCCTTATAGATTATAGAATATAGTCTTATATCTATTTCTTCTTTTTCTGCTATTTTTCTAGCTCCAGCAGATGGTCTTACTTGAAACCCTATAACAATAGCATCTGAAGCTGATGCTAATAAAATATCTGATTCTGTAATTTGCCCTACTGCTTTATGAATAATATTAATTTGAATAGATTCTTGAGATAATTTTAATAAAGAATCTGAAAGTGCTTCAATAGAACCATCTACATCTCCTTTTACAATTACATTAAGCTCTTGGAAATCTCCCAAAGCGATTCTTCTACCAATTTCATCTAAAGTGATATGCTTGGTAGTTCTAAGACCTTGTTCTCTTTGAAGTTGCTGTCTCTTAGAAGCTATTTGCTTCATTTCCTTTTCATCTTCCAGAACATTAAAAATGTCTCCAGCGCTTGCTGCACCATTCATCCCAAGAACAGAAACTGGTCTTGACGGACCTGCCGATTCTACAGTTCTTCCACTCTCATCATGCATGGCTTTTATCTTACCAAATTCTTTACCTGCAATTAATGTATCTCCAACTTTCATTGTACCATACTGAACAAGAAGTGTTGTTACATAACCTCTTCCTTTGTCTAAGGAAGCTTCAATAACTGTCCCTTTTGCATCTGTATCTGGATCGGCTTTTAATTCTAACAGTTCAGATTCTAAAAGAACTTTTTCAAGCAATTCATCTATTCCAGTACCATTTTTCGCAGAAATTTCTTGGCATTGGTATTTACCTCCCCAATCTTCCACCAGAATATTCATTGCTGATAATTCTTCTTTAATTTTATCTGGATTAGCTGTAGGCATATCGCACTTATTTAAAGCAAATACCATAGGAACTCCTGCAGCTTGTGAATGATTAATTGCCTCTTTTGTTTGTGGCATTACTCTATCATCGGCAGCAATAATAATTATAGAAACATCTGTTACTTGAGCTCCTCTAGCTCTCATTGCAGTAAAAGCTTCGTGGCCAGGTGTATCTAAAAAGGTGATTAATTTATTATTATGTTTTACAGAATAAGCTCCAATATGTTGGGTAATCCCACCTGCTTCACCCGAAGTAACATCTGCACTTCTTATATAATCTAATAAAGATGTCTTACCATGATCAACATGCCCCATTACTGTAACAATTGGAGGTCTGTCCTGCATGTTTTCAGGGTTTTGAGTGTCTTGAACAACTGAAGCAGTTACATCTGCACTAACGAATTCTACAGTAAAACCAAACTCTTCTGCAACCATAGTCAAGGTTTCTGCATCCAGTCTTTGGTTTATGGAAGCAAATATCCCTATTGACATTAAGGTGCCAATCACATCATTTGGAGACTTAGACATCATTGAAGCTAGTTCTGATACCGATACAAACTCTGTAAGTTTTAAAGTACTTTTTTCGTGTTCAGTAATTAATTCTTCTATCTCCATTTTATCAGAAACTGCCTGTCTTTTTTCACGTCTAAGTTTTGAAGATTTAGATTTCCCTTTGCTGCTTAGTCTTGCTAAAGTTTCTTTAATTTCTTTTTGGATTTCTTCTGGTGTTGGCTCAGTTTTTTGAGGTGGTCTAGAAGATCTTTTTTGGTCTTTAAAAGCTTTTTTTCCAGCATTCTCTACATTTACTTTTTTAATTCTTTTCCTCTTTCTCTTATTGGGGTCCTCATCTAGAGGGGGTTTTGCTTTCACTGGAGTTTTTGGCAACTCAATTTTACCGAGAACTGTTGGCCCAGAGAGTTTCTTAATCTCTGCTTTAATAGTTTCAGATTTTTGAACAGATTCTTCTTTATTTGCTGAAGATTCTTCTACTTTTTCATCTGACAATACTTTTTCAGCAGTTTCATCATTAACTCTTTCATCTGGCTTCTCTTTGGGGGTAAGATCAATTTTCCCAAGAACGGAGGGGCCGGAAAGCTTGTCTGCTTTGGCAATTATTTTTTCAATATTCTTTTTGGGCTCTTGCTTATTTATAGAAATTACTTTTCTTTCGGTCTGTTCTATAACAACATTATCGGCTTTTTCTTTTTCAAATTTTTCTTTTTGAAATTCTTGTAATAAAAGCATATACAATTCTTCCCCAATTTTGGTATTTGGATTGGAGCTAACGTCTTTATTTTGTGAACTAAGAAATTCAACGATGGTAGAAATACCAACATTCAACTCTCTTGCAACCTTACTTAGCCTTTTTAATATTGCCATAATATTTGTTGTTTCTAACTAGATTTTATTTATCAAATTCAGAGGTTAAAATCTTTATAATTTCATCAATTGTTTCTTCCTCTAAATCTGTTCTTTTCACTAAATCGGTTTTACCAATTTCTAAAACACTTTTAGCAGAATCACAACCAATAGCTTTTAATTCATCAATAATCCAATCGTCAATTTCATCTGTAAATTCATCTAAATCTACATCGTCAATATCTTCTGCTCCTTCTCTATAAACATCTATCTCTAGCTCTGTTAACTTTGAAGCTAATTTAATATTGTGACCGCCTTTTCCAATAGCTTTTGAAACTTCATCTGGTTTTAAAAACACTTCAACTCTAGTCTGATCGTCGTTAATTTTCATATTGGTAATCTTGGCTGGATTCAATGCCCTTTGAATTAACAACTGTAAATTAGTGGTCCATGGAATAACGTCGATATTTTCATTTCTCAACTCTCTAACAATACCATGAATTCTTGAACCATTCATCCCAACACATGCTCCAACAGGATCAATACGATCGTCGTAGGACTCTACTGCCACTTTTGCTCTTTCTCCAGGATTTCTAACAATTTTTTTAATGGTTATAAGACCATCGAAAACTTCAGGGACTTCTTGCTCGAATAGCCTTGCTAAAAACTCCGGAGCTGTTCTGGATAAGATTATAACAGGATTGTTATTTCTTAAATCCACTTTGGAAACTACTGCTCTTGTGGTGTCCCCTTTTCTAAAATAATCCGATGGAATCTGCTCTGTTTTAGGTAAAATTAATTCATTGCCATCATCGTCCAATATTAGAATTTCTCTTTTCCATATTTGGTAGACTTCTCCATTGACAATATCTCCAACTCTTTCCTTATATTTTTGGTAAATACTGTCTTTTTCTAATTCTAAGACTTTAGACGCTAAATTTTGTCGTAATGATAAAATATTTCTTCGTCCAAAATCTTCGACCTTTACTTCTTGTGAAACATCTTCTCCAATTTCAAAATCTGGTTCAATTTTCAAAGCCTCAGAGTATTTAATTTGAGTCCCTTCATCTTCAAAGTCCTCATCTTTGACTATTTCTCTGTTCAGCCATATCTCTAAATCACCTTTGTCGGGGTTAATAATGACATCTACATTGTCATCTGAACCATATTTTCTTTTTAGAGTAGCCCGAAAAACATCTTCTACTATTCTCATCATGGTGACTCTGTCAATATTCTTTAGTTCTTTGAATTCTGAAAATGAGTCTATTAATTCTATTGCATTCATTTTATTTAATTAAAAGGATATAATTAATTTAGTTTCTCTTACCTCACTCATCGATAATTGATGAATAGTTTCCACTTGTTGTTTTTTATTAGTTAACTTGTTTTTTTCTGTTTTAATCTCTTTAATAGAAATTTCTTTTTGATCTGCTTTTATTAGTTCTCCAGAAATAATCTCTTCACTGAAGGTTGTAACCGTTACATTTCGTCCAACATTTTTCAAGTATTGCTGTTGAACCATAAATGGCTGGTCTATTCCTGGCGAAGAAACTTGTAATTCAAAATCTTCCTGCTCTCGGTCTAAATTGTGTTCTATATTTCTACTTACACTAACACAATCTTTGACACTAACTCCACCGTGTAAATTATCCATTCTTACATTTATAGCATTCTTAGAAGATATATTAACATCCACTAAATAATTTCCATTGTCTAGTTCGTTAATTCTTTCTTGTGCTAATCTGATAATTTCTTTTTTTTCAATCATAATGAGAAAAAAAAGAGGGGACTTTCGTCCCCTCTTTAATATTATCTTTCTATTTCAGTGTAAAAGTAAGATAAATTAAGAACCCTTACAAGTAAAACGTAAAAAAACTATGTCCTTACATATTTTATTTGTTGAGTAATGTTAGACACCGTAATATTTTCATTGATAAAAGGATTGCCCTTTAGTATTAAAAAAAAACTAATTGAAGATCATAAATCCCCTAAAAAAGCAATTGACAACTTAAAGATAAGTTTAAGAGGGGTTAGTTCTAAAACTGGATTAAAAATTTTAAACCAAATTAATTCAAGTGGTATAGTTGAAAAAGCAGAAAAAATCATTCAAGAATGTATGGAAAGTAAAATCCAAATTATTCCTTATTGGCATGCGTTTTACCCAAAAGATCTAATCCATTGTACAGATGCTCCATTTTTAATTTATACAAAAGGAGAGCAAAACCCTAATACCCAAAATTTAATATCTATTGTAGGAACTAGAAACTGCACAGATTATGGGTTAAAAGAAATTAAAAGAATATTAAATTACTTAAAGTCATATCCAATTGGAATAGTTAGTGGATTGGCCTATGGAATTGATATATATGCACACAGAACAGCAAACGAACTTAATTTGGTAAACCATGCAGTTCTTGGAAGTGGAATAAATAAGATATATCCAAAAAAGCATTTGGAGGACAGCCAAAAAATAAAAAAAAATGGGTTGCTTATTTCTGAGTTTATGCCTAATGAAGGTCCAAGAGCTTATCATTTTCCAAGAAGAAATAGAATTATTGCTGGAATGAGCAAGTGTACGATAGTTGTAGAGTCAAAAAAAACTGGGGGTGCTATGATTACAGCAAGATTGGCAAATGACTACAACCGAGATGTTTTTGCGGTACCCGGAAACAATCAACAAGAATATTCATCTGGATCAAATTTATTAATTCAAAGACATCAGGCAACAATTTTAAATCATCCAGAACAAATTGTTGAGTATTTAGATCTTAAAAAGATTGAAAATAAAACTACTTTAAAACATAATAATATCAAGCTTTCTAAAGACGAGAAATTGGTCTTAAATATTATTTCAAAAAATAATGAAATGTCAATTAATGAAATTCAAATACAAAGTAGTTTAAAGACTTCTTTTTTAAATTTTGTTTTAACAAATCTTGAAATAAAACAATTTATAGAACCAAAAATTGGCAATTTTTATAAAATTAAATTCTGAAACTATATTGTTATTGTTAGCTTAGTAACAATGAACATCTCCAACTTTATATCTAAAAGGTATTTGTTTGCTAAGAAATCTAGGAATATTATCAATCTTATTTCCCTTATCTCTTTATTTGGGTTGTTGGTTAGTGCAGCTTCCTTGGTAGTGATTTTAAGCGGGTTTAATGGGATTCAAAAATATGTAGAAGATGTCTATGGAAAATTTGCAGCTTCCTTATATATATATCCTCAAACTGGAAAGTTCATCCAAGAGAGTGATTCTATATTTTCCAAATTAGAACATAATAATCAAGTAAAATATTACAGTAAGATAATTGAAGAAACTGCAATGTTAAAATTTGAAAACAAGTGGGTTACAGCTAAAGTAAGAGGCATAGACACTAACACTCATAATAAAATAAATTGGAGTTCTAATTTAATTGAAGGCGATGGAGAACTATATATAGAAAACTACCCAAAAATACTTTTGGGTTATGGAATTCAAAATGAATTACAAATTCCATACAATGAGAATATTAATAACGAAATAAAAATTTTTAGCATTTCTAATAAAAAACAACTCTCTATTCAAAACCAAAGCTCTCTAAAGAAAAATAATTTGATTTTTGGTGGCGTTTATACAATAAATCCTGAACTAGACTTTTCATCTGCAATGGTGGATTACAATGCTGCTAATTTGATTTTTGAAAGAAAAAACGGTGCTAATTATATTGAAGTTTTTTTAAAAGATAATGAAGAAATTTTTACCACTAAAAAACTCTTAACAACCCAGAATCCTGATTATATTTTTAAAACTCACAAAGAAAACAATCAACTTATTTATGCAGCCAGCGATGCTGAAAAATGGATGGTATTAGCAGTTCTAATTTTTGTTTTAATACTTTCCTCGTTTACTGTAGTTGCTTCAATAACGATGTTAATAATTGATAAGAAAAAAGATATTAAAAGCTTAATAGCCTTGGGTTGTGACACAAAAACTATTAAAAACATATTCTTTAAAGAAGGGTTAATGATAAGTTATTTTGGAAGTATTAGCGGGTTGATAATAGGAATCATTATATGTTTAGTCCAAATGAAATTTCATTTATTAAAATTAGAAAATGCAGCAATTGAATATTGGCCTGTATTGATAAAATCTCAAGATTTATTATTATTACTAGCTATACTTTTCGTCACTGGATTTGTCTCTGCATATCTCCCAGGAAAAATTCTAGTTACTAAACTATTGAAAAGTTAATCTTCTTCAAGTACTTTTAACTGAACCTTGCTGATTTTTGTTTCGTCCACTTCTAAAACCTTTAGTTCATAGTTTTCAATATTGAAAATTGTTCCTTGTTCAGGAATTGTTTCTGCATAAGAAATGATCATTCCAGATAATGTTTCATACTCCTCTTTAACCGGAAGTTTTAATCTATATTTTTCATTAATGAAATCAATTTCTAATCTAGCTGAAAATAAATAGGTCTCTTTATCTATTAAATGGTGATCAAGTTCTTCTTGGTCGTGCTCATCGTCAATTTCTCCAAAAATTTCTTCCATTATATCTTCCATAGTTAATATGCCAGATGTACCACCATATTCGTCTACCACTACCGAAACACTTCGTTTTTTGTCAATAAAATCTTCTAATAGTTTTATGCCTGACATGGACTCAGGAACTATAGAAACAGGAATCAACATTGATTTTATACTGACTGGCATTTTAAATTGTTCCGTACTGTGTACATAGCCTATTATATTGTCAATATTGTCTTTGTAAATAATAATTCTAGAGTGACCTGAATCTATAAATATTTGTTTCAAGTCTATCATATTATCATTAATTTCTAAAGCAACAATCTCATTCCTTGGAACCATACAATCTCTAGCAATAACTTCCGAAAAACTCAAAGCGTTATGGAAAATCTTAACATCGTGCTCCATTTCTTCACCACCATCTAAGTCTTTCTTAAGCTCATTTATGTATAGGTCAAGATCTGTTTTTTTAAAACTTACTTTGTCTTGTTGTTCACGATTTCCAAAAATTTTCAAAACCAAATTACTTAGTAAAACTACGAAAGCAGTAATTGGCCATAACAAGACATAAACAACCAATAATACCAAACTAAAAAAACGTAGGGTTGCATTGGGATTTAACCTGAAAACAGCCTTTGGCAAAAACTCTGCAAATAACAATATGAAAAATGTAGAAAATAAAGTTTGTATTAAAAGAACAATCGTTTGGTTAAAATTAAATGTCAATAAATAGGGCTCTATCAACTGGGTTATATATAAGGTATAAATAACCATTGCAACGTTATTTCCAATAAGCATTGCAGCTATAAACCATGCAGGTTTTCCATTGAAAAAAGAAAGAATCTTTGCGCTAAACTCTCCTTTTTTATTGTCCAATTCAATCTTAATCTTACTTGAGGATATAAATGCTATTTCCATGCCCGAAAAAAAAGCGGAAAACAAAAGAGATATAACTGTAATTGTGAGTAAATAAATAGCTGACATTATTGTTTTTTATTTCCCAATCTGTTACTTAACCCTCTTCTTATTAAGTATATTCCCCAAGACATTACAGTCAAAAGATAATAAGCCTTATTGTTAGCAAAATCGTCCACAAAAGAAAAATAGATAGCAGAAATAGTTGAAATAATTGATATTACTAACCAAATTTTTTCAGAACGTTTATTCCATTTCTTTAAACTCTCCATTACTGTAAATCATAATTAACATGGCTTTCAGAAACATCTGAAAGCTGAAAAAAAGTGAAGTTACTATTGGCCTTCAATTTTGTGCCTTTGATCTTTCCTTCACTATTTGAAAAGGTAACTAATTTTTCAGAATACACACTGTCTTTAGCAAAATCAATTTCCAACTCTTCTGCAAATAAGGTATCCAAATTTCGGTTATTAAACACCACATTTTCTCGGACAAAAAGCTGTTGTTCATTAGAAAATAACTTGCCATAGTCAGCTACTAGAACTGATTCCACTTGCATAAGAGAATCATAAAAAATTAATTCTAACCCTTCAGGACATTCCATTATTAATTGTTCTTGATCTGCCATTAACTTAATAAGTTTTGGCGCTTTAAGCAAGAGCTTAGATTTCCCAAGATCAGAGAAGTTCAAAGTAACTCCAGTAGAAGTCTCTAGGGATTGGGTTTCATTATTAGAATATTTTAAACCGTTGATTTTGTTGTCTTCAACACAAGAAATTAAAACCCCACTTAAAAACAGACATAAATTCAATACAAATCGAATCCTCAATCTCTAGTTTTTAGTTCGACATTTTGTCCCCAGAAAGGAACTTGTTGTGAAGAATTACTCTTTATATCCAACATTATTAATTCACTTTTTGGTAATAATTGTCCATTCCAACTATTGATTGCAGAAGCTGGTGTTTTACCACAGGAGCTAGAAGCATATTTTAATGCCAAACAATAAATTAAGCTTTTATTAAAAGCAGAGTTTCCATATTTTGAGGAGCTAGCGGCTACGATTCTAGCCTTTTTATCATTAGAAATACATTTGTCAGAAAGCTTTCCTGCAATTGAAAATCCTTTTTTGTATTGCTTTTTATTAAATGCAATATCGTATAATATTTCATACATCTTTTGATTTAATATTTCATCATCACATATAGTAATAGCTCGATTAAATCTCTCTTCAGCTTTAGGAAATTCTTTTCTTTTATAATCTGCTACTGCTGCGTTGTATAAATCTTTTGCAGTAGGTGGATTATCAGGATCGTTTAAAACTTTATCCAATAAAGTGATATATAAATTGGATTCTGTACACTTGTTGTTACTTAATCTTTCAAAAATCTTCTTAGTTAAATCCATATTTTCTGGATCTGCATTGTATTTTGAAGAATATATTTCTTCCAGCTTATCACAACTAGCACATGGACTAATTTCTTTGTCCAAAAAGGCTTGAACATTATTGTATTTATCCGCTTTATTACCTTTTGAAATATTTGCATCACATATAGAAGAAAGAGTTTCATAATTTTCTAAAAACTGATCGCACTCTATTTTTTTTGTTTTGAGCATATATTTGTTTGCGTAAACAAAATACTTAATGTCGTTGTAAGATGTGAACTGCGGCGATTTCTCGAAAACTTCTTTATATAAAGCATAAGCTTTTGGAAACCCTTTCGAAGCATCAAGTGCCATAATATCTGCAGCAAGATCAGCTTTGATTTCGTTACAATTTCCAAAGTTAGTCACCCAAGCATCATAAATAGAATATATGGTGTCAACATACAACTTTAGTTCAGGAGATTTTGTCTTTTTTTTCTCCTTAGCCATCTGCTTATAAATATAAATTCCGTTTTTGTATAAATTGGGTTTATATTGAGGGCAAAAGGTTTGTGTTTTATTCCAAAACTTAGCTGCGTCTGGATAAACTTTTTGCTTCATAAATTCTGAATATAAAGAAACATTTTTCCTGCACTCTAAACTATCTTCTCCCCAGTTAGCTTTGCTCGCTTGAAAACAGTCCTGTGAAGAAATTGTGATAAATACCAATAGGTAAGCTATGGATGTAAATAATTTATTCATGTTTTTTTTATTAATCATATTTTCTTTTTCTAAACCAACGATCATATCTTGTATCAGGGCCAAGTGAAAACCCTATTGAAAATTTAAAATAATTCTCTTCAATTTTATTAATCGTTAAATCGCCAAGTTTTCCAACCTCAACCCCAAAATTAACTCTTGAAAGCGATCTTGAACTAAGCAGTGGTATAGATACCCCAAAATTTATGCCATTTTGAATTAAAGAACTCTCATCTACAATTATTTTTGACTGTGTTTGGTGTATACCTAAGGAAAACGTAGACTTACTCAAAAGCGATTTATTGGTATTGGACCAATCTAAGTTTGGAGACAACCTATAGCCCAAAGAAATTCTAGAATAAGTGCTCATTGGGAAATCACTCTGTGAAGAATATTTAGAGTTATCCTGAAATTTTGTCCAATCTACAGAGCTATATTGAGCGCCAAGGTCCCACCTTCGTTTGTTTTTATATACTTTACCAATTGACAAACCAAATTCTAATTTTTCAGGAAGAATCATATTAGAATTTTCATTTTCCATGGCTAAAGTATCTTTTGGAAATTCTTGAACGCTAAAATTGTATTTAAAAGTATATGCAAAGAAATCATTGTCCGTACTGATATCAGAACTCAAAGAATAGTTAACTCCTAGATTTAAAAAAAGTTTGTTATTAGATGCTGTTTTGAATCTTTTGAAAATTTGAAGACCTACATCAAATCCCCAGCCACTTAATGATGATCTATATTGGATTCTAGAGTTGTAATCATTAGAATTGTTGTAAACAACTGTACTTGTTCTGTCTAAGTTTCCAAATAAGTAAGAACAATTAAGCCCTAAAGATATTCTTGTGGTATCTCCTTTATTAAGGATATTAAATCCATTTCCAATAAGTAACTTATTAACGGATCCATCTCCTTTAAAAATATAAGAAACGGTAGAGGTGTCAAAAGCAACTGTACTACTAACTTCATATCCTTGAGAAGATAAAGGAGTTATTCCAAAAACCAAACCCCAATTCTTAGTAATCGGAAGTCCCATAAATAAATTATTTAGCCCAAAATTATTTCCTGAAGACGTAGTTTCGTTGTTGTTATAATTAGAATTATATAAAGCAGATTTTCCAGCAAGAGAAACATTATATATAGGGTTATACTTTATGAAAGAAGCGTAAGAAGCTGGATTATTAATATTAATATATTGTGGTTCTGAACTTGGAGAAGTAATATTTCCAAACCCAAAATAATGTGCAGATTGAATGGTATTAATTTCCCCTATTCCATACCTTGAAAAAGGGGAAGTATTTAAAACTTGTCCCTTGATATAAACAACAGTAGTGAGGAAAAATATATATAGAAAAAACTTTTTAAGCATTGTATATTAAAACGGTATTTAAACCCTTTAATGTTAAATTTTCATCTGCAAAGATGCTGTTTTTTTTTGTTGATACAATTGATTTTATAAAAGTAGTATCTCCACCTGTCAATATAACGTTGATTTCAGGGTGTAATTGTTCGTATTCAGAAATATTTTGAATGATTTCATTAATAGTTCCATTAATTACTCCACTCACCAAAGATTCCTCGGTGTTTGTCCCGATTAATGGTGTGCTTTTAATTTTAAAATTTATCCTTGGCAAGTTTTCTGTAAAACTACTTAGAGCTTTCATTCTTAAATTAAACCCCGGTGAAATACTTCCTCCTAAATACTCGTTAGATTTATTTATAAAATCATAGGTAATACAAGTTCCAACATCAATCACAAGATTGTTTTTATTTGGAAAAGTGTTGTAAGCTCCAACTGCATTTGCAATTCTGTCATGACCTAACGAATCTGCAGACTTGTACTTTATAGCAATTGGAAGGTTTAATTCATGTGACATCAGAACTAGATTTGGGTAGGATATCAATAATTTTTGCTCCAACTTATTATTTCCGACATTTGAAATTATCCCAGTTTTAAAGGGGGTTTTTTCCAATTCATTTTCAATGTTGTCTTTATTATATAAAAAAACATTTAAAAGTTGTTGATCTTTAAATTGAGCAACTTTTATCCTTGAGTTTCCTATGTCTACAACTATACTCATATATGAAAAATCCGGCTTAAAGCCGGATTAAATTTAATTGAAAAGAATGAATTATATTCAATACTATAAAGAAGATTTTTCTGACTTTTCGATTGGCTCAACACTTATTTCACCAGAAGAAGTCTTTATTTCATTCTCTGAAATAGTTTCTCCATCTTTAATGGTGGAGACTGATAAAACATTTGAATTAGTAGATGGCTGATTTATATCTGGATTTACTACCAAATCTTTATTTTCTGATTTAGCACAACAAGCTTTTTTACCTTCTGAAGAACATTTTTTAATCTCACTTTTATTAACTGCTGAAACCTCATCGGAAACATGCCCACTACCTAAAATAGGTGCAATTACCAATCCAATAAGACAAGTTAACTTAATAAGAATATTCATAGAAGGTCCAGATGTATCTTTAAAAGGGTCTCCAACAGTATCTCCAGTAACTGCAGCTTTATGCGCCTCAGAACCTTTATAAGTCATTTCACCATTAATTTCAACACCTGCTTCAAAAGATTTTTTTGCATTATCCCAAGCTCCACCAGCATTATTTTGAAAAATAGCCCAAAGAACTCCACTAACAGTAACGCCTGCCATGTAGCCACCAAGCATTTCAGCAACTAATAGATTATTAGATGGATAAGCCAACTTGCCTATAAGTACTATTATAATTGGGAATCCAATAGTTAATAGTCCAGGAAGCATCATTTCTTTTAAAGATGCCTTGGTAGAAATATCTACACATTTATCGTATTCTGGTTTGCCAGTCCCTTCCATAATTCCTGGAATTTCTTTAAACTGACGAACAACTTCGTTTACCATTTCCATTGCAGCTTTTCCAACTGCATTCATCGCTAACGCTGAAAAAACAACAGGTACCATTCCACCAACAAAAAGCATAGCAAGAACAGGTGCTTTAAAAATATTAATTCCGTCAATTCCTGTAAAAGTTACGTAGGCTGCAAATAGCGCCAATGAAGTTAATGCTGCAGAAGCAATAGCAAATCCTTTACCCGTTGCAGCAGTTGTGTTTCCAACAGCATCTAAAATATCGGTACGTTCTCGAACAATAGGGTCTTGCTCACTCATTTCAGCAATTCCACCTGCATTATCAGCAATAGGGCCAAAGGCGTCTATAGCCAACTGCATTGCAGTAGTAGCCATCATTGCAGATGCTGCTAAAGCAACTCCGTAAAACCCAGCAAACGCATATGATATCCAGATTGCAGCGGCAAATAAAAGTACGGATGAAAAAGTAGAAATCATTCCAGTCGCTAATCCGGCAATAATATTGGTTCCTGCTCCTGTACTAGACTGTTGAACAATTTTTAAAATTGGAGGTTTTCCTAGCCCAGTATAATATTCTGTAAACGCAGATATTCCAGCTCCAACAACCAAGCCAACTAAACAAGCATAGAAAACTCTCATGGACGAAATGTCTTGAAGACCTTCACCAAAGAAATTCATTTGCATTGTTTCAGGAAGCATAAATTTACATAACACGAAACACGATATGGCAACCATTAAGATAGATGCCCAATTTCCAATGTTTAAGGCTTTTTGAACTTCAGGTTCTTTAGCGTCATTAGAAGATATTTTCACAAAGAAAGTTCCTAATAGAGAGATGACAATACCAACACCAGCAATTGCCATTGGTAATAATATTGGACCAATACCACCAAAAGCATCTTCAATCATTCCGCCCATGTCCTTAATGATGTAATTTCCTAAAACCATTGCTGCTAAAACTGTAGCAACATAAGAGCCAAATAAATCAGCCCCCATTCCAGCAACATCACCAACATTATCTCCAACATTGTCAGCTATAGTAGCTGGGTTTCTTGGATCATCTTCCGGAATATCTGCTTGAACTTTCCCAGCTAAATCTGCACCAACATCAGCAGCCTTTGTATAAATACCTCCACCAACTCTTGCAAATAATGCAATAGACTCAGCTCCTAAAGAAAATCCTGCTAAAGTTTCTAAAACCATAGTCATGTCAGAAACACCAGTTTCTGCAGACCAAACTCCACCCATAAACATTTGGTAAAATAATATAAAGAAAGAGGTTAGTCCCAATACTGCTAATCCTGCAACTCCTAACCCCATGACTGTACCGCCACCAAAAGAAACTTTTAATGCTTGTGGTAAACTTGTTCTTGCAGCCTGAGTAGTTCTAACATTGGTTTTAGTAGCTATTTTCATGCCCATATTTCCTGCAAAAGCAGAAAAAATAGCTCCTATTATAAAGGCAACTACAATTAAAATATGAGTAGATGGAACCAAAAATGAAACACCAGCTAGAACAATACTTGCAGCAAATACAAATATTGCCAGTAATCTATATTCCGCATTTAGAAATGCCAATGCTCCTTCATAAATATGATCTGAAATTTCCTTCATTTTACCATCTCCGGCATCTTGCTTCATAACCCATGCTCTTTTAACTAGCATATATAGTAATCCTACTAACGATAATACAATAGGTAAATAAATAACAAATGATTCCATAATTTTAAAGAATTGATTTTTAGGACAGCGAAATTATATTTTTAAACATTATTGTGCAAATATGAAGATGGAAATATAGTGTTTACAGAGTAAAAGATAAAATTTAAAAGTGTTATATATGGTTTAATTGCTTAGAAAAAGTAGATTTTGCAAACTATTAAAAAAACAAAACTGTATCATTATATTTAAATTCAGTCTTTATAAATGAAATTTATATTTAAAATATTATTGCTTTTACCAGGGCTTATATTGGGACAAAATAATCATTTGGAAAGCTATATACCTTTTGATAGTTGCAAATTCAGTTCTCATCCCATTTTAGAAATTAAAGTATGGGTTCATGTATTACAACAATCTGCAGAAACCCCAAAAAATATTACCAAAGATTCATCCCATTTTATAGATGAGCAATTTCAATGGATAAATAAAATTTACAGTAATTTAAAACCTCCTTCTAGAAATAATTCCAATAACGAAAGACCATATATTAAAGATTCAAGAATACAATTTTTAGTAGATACTATTTCCTACCATATAGATAGTAACGGATGGGAAAGAATGGATATTGTTATGGAAAAAGACACCAATAGATGGTTAGAAATTTTAGAAATAAATGCAGATTCTAATACAATTACTATAAAAGGAGTAAAAAATAATTTTAGGCCCATACTAGATAGTTTGAAAGTCTTTGGAACAAATTCTAATAATGGGATTTTGCATACTACATACACAAAAAAAGAAGGAAGAAATACCGTTATATATATTAAAGAAACTCTAAGGGTATCCGAAGGAAGAGTGGGATTTATAAGCTACTTTAAGAAAGTTGACAAAAATTGCAATAAAGATAACTGGGTAAAATTCGCAAATGAAAATAAAGAATTTTTGCATGTCTTTTATACTGGTGCTTCAAGTTCTGTTCCGGCATTTGGGTGTGGACCATCCCCCTTCTACTTAAATGTTTCAAAATTCCTTGATAATGGAAGATATGCAACAGCACAATTAACCGCACACGAATTGGGTCACTGTATTGGATTAAGACATACCAACACACCCCAATTTTCAGACCTTCCAAGAAAAGATAAATTTGGTTGGGTCAACTGTAATTCTAATGATGTTAGTAATAATATTATGGGCTACAATTTATGTAGGAACTACTTATCTCCTATGCAAATTGGGCATATTCATTACCGATATTCAACCATAAATGAGCTAAGTCTAACCACCAATAATTTAATGTCAAACAGTTCTAAAATTGTTATTAAAAAAAATACTAATTGGGATAAAAATATTTTATCAAAAGGAACTCTAATCATTAAAAAAAATAAAACACTTACAGTTTCTAAAAATCTTTTGATGCCAAAAAAAGGAGTCATAGTTTTAGAAAAAAACAGTAAAATCATAGTTGATGGTGGGAGAATATATAGTCCATCAAAAAATTGGAACGGTATTATAAGAAAAAAAGGCAAGGCTAAAAACAAGAAATGGCATTGTAGAAAAAAAGTAAATAGTCAAATTATTTTACTCAATAATGGGGAAATTTCTTATTGATCAATTTCGAATTCTGGTTTTTTCTTTTCTGGTTCTTCGACTCCAAGCTTTTTTAAAAATTTATCTAGTTTAGAAGAGTCCTTTTTCTTTTTTGCTTTTAAATTTTGACGGTCTTTGAGCTCTTGAATAGTGTCCTTTTCTAATGTTTCTTTTTCTAATTCAAATACCTCACTCTTTTTTTCATCTTCTTGGTAATCTCCCTTTATAATATCTTTAATTGTTTCTTTTTCATTAGAAATTATTTCTTTTCTTTCTTTCTTAATTTCTGCCTTGTCAAAGCCATAACTTAAATCCTCAACAGGTCCCGATATTTTTAAATATAATTGTTTCCCTTTTACTGGATTTTCTTGGACAATGTCAGATTTTAATTTCTTTTTTCTAACTATGTCAGCCCAATTAAAACTTAAGTGATAATCCACCAGGTTTTCAAGATTATAATTTCCGTAAAAAGAAAAATCTAAGACATCATTTTCAAAATTGGTTTTATCAATTTCTGTTATTCCATCAGAGAAAATTATAGTGGATTTGAAATCTTTAAATACTACTTTATGAAGATTTTTCTTGTAATGATTTATATCAATTATATTTCTAGTGATAACACTATTTTCAAAAACTTTTAGAATGTCGTATAAAAAAGGATACTCTAAAAGTACAATGCCTTTAAAGGTATTCTTAGATTCAATAGAAGAGTTTTGAAAATCCCAATTGTTTAAAGAATCAAAAATTAATTGCGAATTAAAATCACTTGAAATACTACCTGAAATATGTTCGTTATTTATATAATCCTGATCAAAATCGTTAAATGATTTCATTAACTGTTTAATATTTAAACTTGATAATTCGCCGTCTATCAACCAGTTTTGATTGTCACTACTTAAATCCGCATTATAGATGTTTAATAAAATCTCTCCATCATAAGACTCCATAAATAAATTTTTAATGTCTATTGATTTATTGATTTTGAGTCTTTTGGAGGAGATATTGAAAAACTTTAAATTATCGTAATAAAGTTCATTGGCAGCTATAGCCCCTTCCAAATCTATTTGATAATCTGTTTTGGAAGAATCCTTAGAATCAAATATTTCTAAGAAATCATCTAGATGGAATTTATCAAGTTTTAAGTCGTAATTACATTTAATTTTTTTGGAGTCAGCTTGAAACCATTTATTCCAGTCCATGAAGTTTAAATTCATTGAAAATTCATCTTCATTAAAAAAGGAGTTTTGAACTGTAATGTCCATATTTTTTTTAGAAATATCAGCTTCAAAATCATTTAATTCTAACTGGGTTTTTAAAGGCAAATATTCTATATTTATTTTTTTGCTAACTATCTTCCCATCTAAATTCTCAAAAAATAATTTATCGTTTTTAGTGGTGATTTTTGTTTCCATTTCAATAGCAGTTTCTCCATCTAAAGAAAAATCTTTAAGAGTTGTGAAAAAAGGAATTTTATTTAAGTCAAATAACCCCTCTATGTTTAAAAAATAAGTAGGCGTTTTAAAATTGTCAATCTCTAAATTGCCCCTCATTATTTTATCATTCATGAGAGCTGAAAAATTAATGATTTTAAGATTTTGTTCCTTATTATTAAATGTTCCACTTAAATCAATCTTTTCTAACTGAATATTATTTAGCTTGTCTTTCAAAGTTGCATTTTCAGCATTAAAATTGACAAAGAAACTAAGGGGTTGCTTGTTGTTCATCTCCCCATTTAGATTTCCATCAAAATTGAATATTCCTTCAGAGCTAAATTTGGTTTTTATGCTGGCATAATCTAATGGCAGAATACTAAATATTTCAGATATTTGAATTTGGTTTCCTTTAATATTTAGATTTATCCTATCTTTTTTTGAACTTTTATAATCCCCTTCTAAAAAGAAGTTCATATCTGCTATTTTTAATTTCCCCTTTTTTATTACCAATGAAAAAGGATCATTTTTTACTTGTAAAATAATTTCTGTATTCGCGTTTTTGGAGCTTATATAATTTACGCCTTCCAAATCGAATTTATTTACTGACATACTAGATAGTATATTTAAATCGTATTCTTGGTTAGAGAATTGGCCTTTCAACTTTGAATCTGAAATAGTGAAATCGTATTCTTGTCTTAGTGGAATGTTTTGGTAATTTACAGAGAAATCTTTAAGAGTAAGTTGCTCTAAAGAAAACTTAAAATTATTATTTTCAGATTTGTCTTTAGAAATAAATACATCGAAATTCTCTTTCCCATCTGTAATAACTTTGGCAGCAAGACGCCCATTTTTCAATACCAACTTCCTAACTAAATATTTTTTATTAATTAAATCATAAGCATCAAAATTTAGAAAAGCGTTCTTTGAAAAAAGTAAAGTATCATTGTTAGCTAATGGATCTTTTATTAAAAGATTGGAAAATTGCAAAGAGATTGCTGGAAAATAATTGAATGCACTTAATTCTATATTTTGAATAATCATTGGTGAAATAAGCTGATTATTTATCTGTTTTAATGCAATATCTTTAATCTCTTTGTCGTATAATTTTATCACAGAAAATAAAACTCCAAATACCAATAGGATTATTAAGGCTAATATTGAAATGATATACTTAATTATACGAATAACCATATAAGTTGAATAGTTTTTAATTTACTGCAGACTTATACTATCAAGAGTTGCTTTTATTTCTGCTATATCTAGATAGTATTTAGACTTTAAATTTTCAGCAATAGGATCTTTACTAGGTACATTTAGTTTAAGTGGATTTTTAGCTTTACCATTTATATATACTCGATAGTCTAAGTGTGGACCAGTACTTAAACCCGTACTTCCAACTTCTCCAATTTTCTGTCCCTGTTCTACATATTTACCCACTTTTATTCCTTTTGCAAATCTTAATAAGTGTAAGTATTTAGTAACTACATTTCCAAAAGAATGTTTTATTTTAATCATATTTCCAGCACCTCCAGATCTGCCAGCAAATATCACTTTTCCATCCCCTGTTGAAACCACATCTGTTCCTGAAGGTGCTGCATAATCTACTCCGTGGTGTGGCCTGTAAATCTTTTTAATTGGATGCAATCTTCTATTAGAAAATTTGGAGGATATTCTTACATACTCTAAAGGTGCAGAAAGTAATGCCCTTTGCATACTTTCTCCAGATTCTGTAAAATAACTTTCAACCTTTTTAGATTTTGACAAATATCTAAATGCATAAAAGTCCCTTCCTTTATGGTTAAATAAAATGGCTTTAATATTTCCAACACCAATAAATTTATTCTCTACATATTTAGACTCGAAAATTATTTTGTAGTTGTCTCCTGATTGTATATCAAAAAAATCAATTGTCCAAGCATATAAACTAGCAACTTTAGAAACCAATGCGGGACTTAATTTATTATCAATAAAACTTTGCCATAGACTAGAAGATATTGTTCCAGATGCTTTTTGTATTCTTATTTCAACAGGGCTTTTTATAACGGTTATGTTCAAAGAATCTAAAAAACTCATGATTACCTTTTCGGTAAGTGAATGCTGGTAAATTAAATTGGAAAATTTATTGCTATCGGAACTGAAGATGGTATAGTATTTATCTCCTGGATATATTTTTCTTATATCATAAATTTCTTTAAAATCATTTCCTAAAGTATAAATATGGTCGTAGGAAATATTTAAACTTTGTAAAATCTCGCTAAAACTTTGACCGTTTTTTACCGAGCTGCTGTCAATTTTAAAATTCTCAAGACTGAAGCCCTGTATTTTTTTAAATATCTCAACTTCTTCTGTAGAGTTAATAGACTCCTGAATTGATTCCTTAACATTTGTATTGGTAGAATTACAAGTTGAAAATAAAAATACAATTCCAAAAAATACGGAAGTTGAAATGAAAATGTTATGTCTAAATTCCATATAGATTACAATGATAATTCAACAGCGTAGTTAAACTCTAGACTTCAAGACAAATTATAAACATTAAAATGTGTTTTTAGTTCAATAAAAATTGCTTCTGTGGACTAACTTTATATGCTCTTTTTCCCTGTTTTTTTTAAAAAAAACTATTCCGAGTGAAAATATATCTAGACTAAGCATTACTTTATCAAAATTGCAAATTTCTTCCCAAGCTTGTTTCATGTTATTAGACCAATAAATATCGTCAAAAATAAAAATTGAATCTTCATTTGCTTGCTCAGCTAGCCAATAAAAATATCTTAATGTAGCTTCTTTAGAATGATTTCCATCAAAAAAAATCAAATCAAATTTATTTTTTAAAAGTTGGGGGATTATTTGATCAAAAGGCTGATTTATAAGCTCTATGTTCTTAAGCTTTAAAGTGTTGAAGTTTTTTTGAGCTAGGCTACTTACTTTAGGATCTCCTTCAATAGTGGTAACTTTGCCATCTTTATTGGCATTCGATAGATAAGCTGTTGTAAGTCCTAAAGAGGTGCCTATTTCTAGAATATTTTTTTTCTGAAAGAAACTTACCACCCTAAAAAGGATTTGTGCTTTTTCTGGTCTAGATTGAACTTTTTTAGTTAAAATATTAATCGTGCTAGTTGAAGATTTAATAGATTTTGATCCTGCCCCTAAATCTTTTAATTCAATTGCTTCATTTTGTTTTAAAAGCAAGCTTCTCACATGTTCTATTCCGATAAAAGAGTAATACTTAATTGAGTTGTCCAATATATTTTCTATGAATTCATGAACCATTGGAGAATGAATATTGTACTTATTGGTTCCCTGAAATAAAAACTTTAAATAAAAGCTGATTTTTTTAACCATATGCAAATTTAAGGCTTTAGTTGGTGCTAATAAAAATTTTATTAAAGACATTATCTATTAGATTTGTAGTTATGAAAAGTGAAAATGAAAAAAAAGAACTTTCTTTTTTAGGACACTTAGAAGAATTAAGATGGCGGCTTGTAAGATCAAGTGTTGTTATAATTCTAGCTGCAATAGTATTATTTTATTTTACGGATCCTATTGTACAGCAGTTTTACATAAATATGTCCAAAACAACTTTTCCTACTTATCAGTTTTTTTGTCTTCTTTCTGAAAAATTAAATATTAGTGATGCACTTTGTGCAGAAGACATCCCTATTCTAATTCAATCTATTGAAATGACCAAACAATTTTCGACAAATATGTATTTTGCATTAATTGGTGGGTTAATTATTTCTTTTCCATTCACATTTTACCAAATATGGTCATTTGTCAAACCTGGTTTAAATATTAAAGAACTCAAAGCAACTAGGTGGATTGGCTTTAACGCTAGCTTGTTGTTTTTTACAGGTATTTTATTTGGCTACTTCTTAATTAGTCCTCTTTGCGTTCAATTCTTCGGAGGATATAAATTGACAGATCAAATTCAAAATAACTTTACAATTAGTTCTTACATGTCAATGATAACAACTTCTACTTTTTTATCTGGTTTATTCTTCGAACTTCCTATTGTTATGTATATTCTAGCAAAAATTGGAATTTTAGGTCCGGATATTCTAAAAAAATATCGAAAACATTCTTTAGTCGCTATCCTAATATTATCTGCTTTAATTACTCCACCAGATGTAGTAAGTCAACTTTTAGTCTCCTTTCCTATTTATGCTTTATACGAATTTGGGATTATTATCGTTAAAAGAGTGGAAAAGAAAAGATTAAAAGATCTTGAAAATGAAAAATCCAATACTGACTAATGGAACTTAAGTCTATAAATATTAATAAGTCTTACAATGGAATTGAAGTTGTAAAAGGAGTTTCTGTAAGCTTAAAAAAAGGAGAAATAGTTGGTCTACTAGGCCCCAACGGTGCTGGAAAAACTACAACCTTTGATATGATAGTAGGATTAATAAGTCCGGAAGAGGGAGAAGTTTTTTTAAATGACTTGAAAATTACAAAAGTTCCAATGTACAAAAGGTCAAAAATGGGAATTGGATACCTCCCTCAAGAAGTTTCAGTTTTTAGAAAATTATCTGTCGAAGACAATATAAAAGCAATTTTAGAAATGTCTAGTTGGTCTAAAGAAGAACAAAAAGATAAATTGGAAGAACTAATCTCTGAATTTGGATTAAATCATGTAAGAAAAAATTTGGGGAGAAATCTTTCTGGAGGAGAAAAAAGAAGGACAGAGATTGCCAGATGTTTGGCTAATGAGCCTGATTTTATATTATTAGACGAACCTTTTGCAGGGGTTGATCCAATTGCAGTAGAAGACATCCAAAGAATTGTCCTTAAACTCAAGAAAAAAAAGATTGGGATTTTAATTACGGATCACAATGTTCAAGAAACATTGTCTATTGTTGATAGAGCATACTTACTTTTTGAAGGGAAAATTCTCAAAGATGGAACAGCAGAAGATCTTGCTAAAGATGAGCAAGTAAGAAAAGTTTATCTAGGTCAAAAATTTGAATTAAAAAAGAAAACAATTGATTTTTGAATGGCGTTAATTCTAAATATTGAAACATCTACCAAAACTTGTTCTGTAAACCTATCTAAAAATGGAAAATCGCTAGGGGTTAATGAAATTACAAGTGAAAAATATGTTCATGGCGAAAAGCTACACCTTTTAATAAAAGATCTTTTTGCATCTTTAAATCTTTCATTAAAACAGCTGGATGCAGTTGGTGTCAGCGCTGGACCTGGGTCTTTTACTGGCCTTAGAATTGGTGTTGCAACAGCAAAAGGACTGACTTTTGGACTTGACATACCTCTTATTAGTATGAATTCTCTTGAGATAATGATCAATGGCTACCAAAATAAATCCATTAATGAAAATGCGATATATTTTCCAATGATAGACGCCAGAAGAAAAGAAGTTTTTACAGCTGGATATAATTCTGAAAAAAAACAAATAACAGAAATTGCATGTCCGGAGATTAATTCTAAGTTTTTAAAAATTTATGAAGATTACCAAAAGCTTTATTTTTTGGGAGATGGAGCATTAAAGTTTCAGGGAGAATTCAATTCTAAAATTGTAGAAATTGATGCATCAGTACCAAACTCCTCAACTGGCATGGCGTATAATACATTTGAAAAATTCAAGAATAAGAAGTTTGAAAGCATTCCTTATTTTAACCCTTATTACCTAAAAGATTTTTTTACTGGTTAAAAAAAAATGAAAAACTTCCTCCTTGAATTAAAATTATATAGATATTAGCAAACAATTAATAATTGAACTAGTTTGTACTATATAGAAGCTTCCAAAGAAACTCCACTAGTATCTTTAAACTCAGAAAAAGGTGTTTTCTTAATTGATGGTGAGTGTGTTTCTGAAACTCCTGACGAGTTTTTCAATAACATTACTAATTGGATTGAAAATTATTCCAAGAATCCTTATAAAACTACCACGCTAACAATAAATCTAAGAGGGATAAATATTTCATCTTCTAAATTTTTACTAAATATTATATACCAATTGGAAAACATACATAAATCTGGTTTTCAAGTTAAAATTAGATGGGTATATAAAAATGGGGAAGATGGAAATTATGAGCTAGGAAAGGATTACTCAGAAATGGCTTCAGTTCCTTTTGATTTTATTGAAACTGTTGAGAACTTTGTGTCCAATATTTAACCTAACTTAAAGCCTGTAATATGACTAAATCAACGCACCAAATACTGTATATAATATTGTTTGTTTTATTGGCAGTATTGTATTTTATTCAATTTTCCAGTTCAAGTAACACTGAAAATATACCAACTGTTGAAAAGGAATTGGCTATTCAACCACTTAATGAAGGAGGACTAAATATAGCATATGTAAATAGCGATACAGTTTCTAAATATTATGAATTTGCTAAAAAAATTCAAAAAACCTTAACTACTAAAAGATCTGAGGCAGAAGGACAAATTAAAAGCAAATACTTTGCTTATGAAAGTCTAGTTCAAGAATTTGAAAAAGCTTCACCAATTATGGGAGATAGGGAGAAGATGGAAAAGGCTCAAAAAATCAGACTACTAGAACAAGAAATTATGCAAGTTGAACAGCAACTTTCAGAGCAAGTTTCTAGACAGGAACTAGAACTGACACAAAGTTACATTGTAAAAACTAACGACTATATGCAAGAAATTGGCAAAACTCTTGGTTATGATTATGTGATGAGTTATAGGGTTGGTGGCGCAATGCTTTATGCTAATGAACGTCACGATATCACAAATGAAATAATTAAATTGCTTAACGAGCGTTACGAATCTTCTAAATAAGAAACGTTTTATTATTTTCTTCGTATATTTTGTTAAACTTCGTTATGAACTTTTTAGTTCTTTTAGAGAAATATCAAAATGCAATCCTTGGAACATTAATTGTTCATATACTCATTTTTGTTTGGCTAAATATTCAAAATGTTTCTTTTTATATAATCCAACCAAAGGAAAAAGTTCTAGCTACTCTAGATTTTACCTCCCCTGAAAATAATTTAAATCCAAAAAAAAGCAAAGAAAATTTTACTGATAATGAAATTGTAGTTACCAATGCTGCATCTAATTATGATCAGGAAAAAGACATGAGTGCATCTCAGAAAAAAGCACTAGAAGAAAAGGTAATAGAAGATGTTAAAGAATTTGAAAAGAAACAATTTAACGATTTTGGAAAAGACAATCCGGTTAAAGATAATTCTCCTCTAGAAAATGAAAAAATAAAAGATAATTCGATTAGCAAAACTGTAAATAAGTCCTTAAAAAAGACCTCTAATGCTACTGCAAAATATTTTTGTGAGAATAGAAATATGATTTTACAAAAAATCCCATCTTACCTTTGTAATCAAACAGGCACAGTTAGATTGACTATTAAGGTTAATCCCAAGGGAGAAGTAACAGACTGCAAAGTAGATAATTCAGAAACTAGTACTTCTAATCAGTGCTTAATAGAAAATGCTATAAATTACGCTAAGAATTGGAAATTCAACCAAGATTTTTCAAGCACACAAAGACAAGAAGGTTGGATTGAATTTATTTATCTATCTCAATAACAAAAAAATGCGATTAATTATATTTCTTCTGTTTCTTCAAATAATTTCTATTTATAGAATATATAGTCAAAACAATGGCTTATTAAAAAATGAAACAATTACAACCTATTGGGGAAGTAACGAAAAGCAAGTAAGAAGTATTGGGACTTATCAAACAAGCGGATATTCAAATATTGGCGCTAAAACTGGTAAATGGATTCACTTTTACAAAAATGGAAATCTTCAAGAAGAAAGTAATTATTTTCTTGGACAGTTGAATGGAGAATACAAATCATACTATCTCAACGGAAAACTAAAATTTAGAACCTTTTACACTCTTGGAAAAATTGATTCGATTTTTGAAGCTTTTTACCAAGATGGGACTTTGGCTGAAAAAGGAGAATATGATGTTCTTCCTAAAATTAATAGAGAAGATACAACTGTATTAAACTATTGGCTGAATAGAAATGAAGGAATACAATCTTACAAAAGTAATTATTGGGAATATTATTATGAAAATGGTAGGATTATGGAAAAATCTCATTTCGTAGGTGATTTAGATTCTACTGAATTTATTGATCAATTTTATAAGCCAAATGGAGATACTCTTATTACAGATGGAAAAGGATATAGAAAAACATATTACTCTTCTTCAAAACTAAAAACTGTTGTAAAATATAATAATGGCTTAAAAAATGGAGTTTTTGAGCTATACAAACCCAATGGTCTTATTCGAAAAACAGGAACTTATCTCAATGGGGAAATGTCAGGACTTTGGAGAGAATTATACCTCACTACAGATACAGTTTACCAAGAATTAGAATATAAAAATGGCCTGAAAAATGGATTATTTAAGGAATATTATGTGAATGGAAAAATAAGTATGGAAGGAAACTATATTAAGGATTTAAAAAATGGAGACTGGACTTATAGTTTTATCAATGGCGCTTTAGACATGAAAGGGTCTTTTAAAGAGGACAAACAAGAAGGGTTTTGGACTTTTTATTATCCTAAAGGAATTGAATATTACAAAGGGAATTTTACTAATGGCCAGAAAGAAGGAAAATGGGATTTTTTCTATAATACAGGAAGGATTTGGAAGAAAGGGGAATATAAATATGATCAAAAAAATGGTTTCTGGTTGACAAAATTTGAAAATGGCAAAACTGCTATGGAAGGAAATTATGTTATGAATAAAGAGAATGGAGTTTGGAAATCTTGGTACAACAATGGGCAGTTAAAGGATCATGGATCTTATAATTTAGGGAAGATGGACGACAAATGGGTCGGTTATTATACAAATGGTCAGAAAAAGTATTCTGGAGAATATGAGAACGATTATAAAATTAACTCTTGGATTTATTACTCTGTAAAAGGGGATATTGTTGAAACGAGAAATTATAAAGTTTTAAATAAACGAAGTATGCTTATCCCAGATGAAAATAGAATGGTGAAAAAATCTGTTGCAGATGGTAAATGGATAAAATATAGTGAATATGACCAAAGCTTAAAAAGTGTAGAAAATTATGCCGATGGGAAATTAGATGGGGAGTGTACTTACTATTTTCCAGGAGGAATAGTTCCTAATAGAATTGTGAATTATAAAAATGGACTGTTAGAGGGGAAATATCAAAATTTTTCTAGAAAAGGAGCTGTAATTTCTGAAACTAATTACAAAAATAATCGAAAACATGGAGATGTAAAAGTATATAGCAAGCGAGGTAAATTAATCTCACACATAGTTTACAAAGAAGGGGTAAAAGTAAAAGACTTAATTAACAAGATTAATTTTAAATATAACTCTCCGACTAATAAAAAATAATTAATTTGTATAGCAAATATCATTATAATTAATTAATGTCATTTTCTCTACATTTTAAAAAAATACTTTGGTTGCTGTTTATTTTAGTTGTTAATAGCACTACTATAAATAGTCAAAAAGCTATCATTAACGGTACAGTTCGAGATGGTGAAGACTTAGAAATTTTAGTTGGAGTCAATATCCAAACTCAAGAGCAAATAGGAACAATAACAGATTTTAACGGCAAATATTCTATAGAATTATCTGGTGGCGAACACACCCTAATCTTTAAATACATAGGATATAAAACTGTAAAAAAAACAGTTTCTGTTATAAATAATCAACAGATTTTATTAGATGTAGTTTTAGTAGCTACCAATAATCAATTGGACGAAATGGTCATTTCTGCTAATAAATATGAAGAAAAATTAGGAGAGGTTTCTGTATCAATGGCCATTATTAAACCAGATTTAATTGAAAATAAAGCCACTAGAGATGCTGAATCTATAATTGAACAAGTGCCGGGAGTTCAAATTAATGAAAACCAAGTAAGTATAAGGGGGGGAAGTGGTTGGAGCTATGGTGCGGGAAGTAGAGTAATGGTAATGGTAGATGGAATGCCCATGCTAGCTGGAGATGCCAATGATATTAAATGGACTGGTATTCCGCTAGAAAACATATCTCAAATAGAAATTTTAAAAGGTGCTTCATCCGTGCTTTATGGTTCCTCTGCATTGAATGGGGTAATAAATATTAGAACTCAATATCCAAAAGAAAAGCCCATTACAAAAATTAATATCTCCAATGGTTTTTATATGTCTGGGTTTGGAACTAGAAAAGGAACATCTTTAATGGGTGGTGACTCAATTTTAGACCAAAGAAGTGACCAAACCTGGTGGAACCAACCAAGAGGGTATGTTCAAGGGAACTTCACCCATTTAAATAAACTTAATGAATACAACGAACTAGTAGTTGGAGGCTCATTTATGAAAGACCAAGGTTATCGTTTTGGATCTGACGATCAAAGAACTAGAGTTAATGCTGGGTGGAAGCATTTTTCAAAAAAATATAATGGTTTGTCCTATGGTTTAAATCTTAATAATAATTTCAATAAAAATACACTGTTTTTCTTGTGGGCTGGTCAAGACAGTGTACTTCATGCATTAGGTGGGACAAATCCACAAAGTACTACAATGAGTTCTTCAAGTTCATCAAGAATAATTGTTGACCCATATATTTCATTGGTTACTGAAAATGGGAAAGAGCACCACTTTAAAACTAGATATTATAGAACAAATAATGTAAATAATACCAACCAGAACTCGCTTTCTGATTTTGTGTTTGGAGAATACCAATTTCAACAAAAATTTAAAGGCAATACTACCTTAACAAGCGGAGCTAGTGGCTCTTACACCAATGTGGTTTCTGAACTTTATGGCAACCACCAATCTTCCAATCTTGCGGGATATATACAAACTAATAAAAAATGGGATAAAATTAGCATTACTGCCGGGATGCGAATGGAGTATTTTAAAATTGACGAGGTAGAATCGGATGGAAAGTTATTTGGAAAAAATTTAGGTATCCCATTTCAACCTGTATTTCGACTTGGAGGAACCTATAATCCGCTCAAATATACATTTCTAAGAGCATCTTATGGTCAAGGTTATAGATTCCCTTCAATTGCCGAAAAGTATATCTCTACTTTTGTTGGGGGATTAAATGTCTTTCCAAATGTGAATATTCAACCTGAACACGGATGGAGTGGTGAAATAGGTATAAAACAAGGTTTTTCAATTAATAATTTTAAAGGATATATAGATTTGTCTGGGTTTATTACCCAATATACTGATATGATGGAGTTTATGTTTGGATTTTATGACTTAGACGGGTCAGATATAAGTACAGCTGAGCTTCAATCTATTGTAATTAATAATGGAATTGGAGTATTGTCAAATTACTTAGGGGCAAGAAGTACCAATATTCAAAATGCAAATATTCCAGGGTTTGAAATAAGTATTGTAGGCCAAGGTAACTTTACAGAAAATATTTCATTTAGTACTTTAGCTGGGTATACCTACATCCATCCTACTCCAATTGATGTAGACTCTCTATACCTTTTAACTTTTAGTAATCCAAATATTGAAAATCCAAAAAATACCACACTCAAGTATCGAAACAAGCATATGGTTAAAATTGATTTTCAAATAGATTATAAGATATTTGCCATTGGATTAAGCAGTAGATATTCAAGTTTAATGGAAAATATCGATGATGTTTTTGTAACTCCTATTGCAGGGATTGAAATATTACCAGGATACGAAAGCTATAGAAATTCTAGGATGACAGGAGATTTAGTTTTTGATACACGTTTGGCCTACAGTATCAACCAAAATTCTAAATTATCATTGCTAGTTAATAATTTATTAAATAGAGAGTATACCAATAGACCAGGAAATGTCTTGCCGCCTAGAACCATTCTATGGCAATACTCATTGAAGTTTTAATCTATTAATAAGTCAACAACTTCAAACGATAAATCTGCCTCAAAACCCTTGAGGCTTAAATATTTTAAAATCTTTTGTTTGGAATTAAAATCATGCTTACTACCAAGAGATTTATACTTTTTTAGAGCCTCTTGCTTTACAATATTTTTGTACTTTTCATTATCAATACCTTCAATTGCTGGTGCAATATGATGATCTTCGATGCCTTTTTGAATTAGATGGTGTCTTATTTTATTCTTCCCCCAGAAATATAAATTAAATCTATCGTGGACAAAAGCATTTGCATAGCGTAGATGGTCTATGAATTGGTTCTTTTTAAGTTCGTTGATTAATTTGTTTTTCTCTACAATCTTAAGCTTGTATTTGGAGCATATTATTAATGCTTCCTTTGCTGATAATTCCTTTTTCGAACATTTATTAGACAAGAAAAGGTAGGCTTTTTTATACTTTTCACTTGGCATTACTTAGTCAAAATCCAAGAAGAGATTTTATATCTTTTACTGATTGATTTTTGTAATTTTTTGGCATTATTTTTATTTAAAAATTTGCCAACAGATATTCTAAATAATTTATTTTCTTTTTTTAATTTTCTTGCACTTATTCCTTTAGTTTTTAATTTGTCAATCATGTTTTTCGCATTTAACTCCTTAGTAAATGAGCCAATTACTACTTCAAATGTTTTACTCCCAGATTGATTATTTGTAATAACAGCAGGGTTAATCTTATTTTTTAATTCACTTTTTAAAATTATAGAATTACTTTTTTCTGATGTTTTTTCAATTGACTGGATAGCTTTTATTTCTTTTTTGGTAGGGTGTAACTTAACTTCATCAATAGCCAATACATTGGCTTTTTTAAATGTAAAAGGATTTAAATCCGAGTAGTTAAATTCTCCACCTTGTTTGAGTAACTGAGTTTGAATAGGAATCCAAGCAGAATAAAAAACTACTAGAATCACACTTGCTGCTAAAGCCCAATTTTTAATTTGTGTTTTTAAATATTTGGAGGAATTTAAATCAATAACTTTTTCTGATTTACTAGACATCTTAAATTCGTCGATATTTAAAGGCATTAGGCCATAGGAAGAGGAGAGTAAATTATTGGACTTTTGCTTGAAATTTAATACCCCATCATTATTATATAAAATGCCTATTCCTTGAAATTCATGCTTATTTTGAGTCTTTAAATTCTTATTTATTTCTAAAAGAATGTTTGTTAACCCTTGTACAGCATTTTCATATGAAATATTATTTTTTTGAGCAAAGGCGTTTACCAGTAATCCATCGTTATTTACAAGATTTTTATTAAATAGAATTTGCTTATGGGGAGGGGATAAAACAGATTTTTTTTCATCAAAATTTGCTGGAGAATATTGTGCAACAAATCCTCCAAGATTAGGGAATATTACACAATCATGTAATTGTAAAAGCTCTTTTATAATTTGATTTATTTCTAACATTGGTTATTGATTCAAAATAACAAATATTGTGTTAAGATTCCAAATCTAGGATTGTAAAAGTTCTTTACTTGGTCTTAAGGCCATTAAAAATTTTATTTGCCTTCGATTTCCCTAATACATCTTCAAGTTCAGTTAGTGAAATAGTCTTTAGATTTTTTACAGATTTGTATTTAGAAAGCAGCATAGTAATTGTTTTTTCTCCAATTCCTTCTATACTTGTTAGTTCAGTTCTAACTAAGCCTTTCATACGTCTATTTCTATGGTGGGTAATTCCAAATCGATGGGCTTCATTTCTCATATTTTGAATCACTTTTAAAGTAGGGGTTTTTTTATCTAGATAAAGTGGATATTGATCCCCAGGAAAATAAATTTCTTCTAATCTTTTTGCAATTCCTATAATGGCTATCTTTTTTGCAAGTTTTAGCTTTTCTAAACTTTTCAGAGCACTGGACAACTGTCCTTTTCCGCCATCTACTACAATTAACTGAGGTAAAGATTTTTCTTCTCGTATTAATCTTTGGTATCTTCTAAATATTACCTCTTCCATAGATGCAAAATCGTCTGGTCCCTCCACAGTTTTAATATTAAAAAGTCTGTAGTCTTTTTTACTTGGTTTGCCATTTTTAAAAACAACACAAGCAGCAACTGGAAAATTCCCTTGGATATTGGAATTGTCAAAACATTCCATATGAACAGGTCTTTGATTGAGCCTAAGGTCCTTTTTAAAAATTTCCAATAATTTAACAGTTGGCGTCTCAGGATTTTTGATGGCTTCTGTTTTTAAGAATTCTATTTTTTTTGCCAATGCATTTTTCTTAGACAATAAAAGCAATGCTTTCTTATCTCCTCTTTGGGGAATATGAAAATTAATAGCTGTTTCTAATGCTATTAAATATGGCGATATAATTTCTTTTACATGGTCAAAAAAGTCATTTAAATTATCCGCAATGACATAGGATATAATTTGATCTTCGCTCTCTTCTAACTTTTTCTTTACTACCGTTGTTTTTGATTTTGTAATTGCACCATTCATAACTTTTAAAGTGTTAACGAAAGCATAGTTATCATGGCTTACAATATTAATTGCACCAAGAGAAGAAATATTGGAGTCAACTACGACAGATTTTGCCTGGAATTTTTCAATGTTTTTAATCTTAATTTTTAGCTTTTCAGCTTCTTCATATTGGTATAATCTAGCGTGGTCTTTCATCTCCTCTCTTAAAGCCTTCAAAGCTTTGTAGGTATTTCCATACAAAACTTGCTTCATATTATTTAAGCGTTCTTGATAAATCTCAACATCCACTTCTCCCTGACAACAACCTTTACAATTGCCAATATAAAAGTCTACTGATGTTTTGAAAACTTTATCTTCTATTTTTTGGGGACTCAACTGATGATCGCAAGTGCGTATCTCAAAACTATCTTTCACCAATTCTAAAACAGCCTTAACAACTTTCACAGAGGGATATGGGCCAAAGTATAAAGAGCCATCTTTAATTTTTTTTCTCGTATAAAACACTCTAGGGAAAAATTCATTTTTAATACAAATCCAAGGATAAGTTTTATCGTCTTTAAGTTGAATATTGTATCGCGGTTGGTATTTTTTAATTAATGAATTTTCCAGTAGTAATGCATCTATCTCCGAATTAAGTTGAATGGTTTTTAATGATTCTACTTTTTGAACCATTACTTGAGTTTTTCTATTTTCAAATTTTATTTTATTAAAATAGGAGCTTACTCTGTTTTTTAGTTTTTTTGCTTTACCAACATATAGTAAAGATTCTGAGATATCGTAAAACTGATATACCCCTGGAACATTTTCCAAAAGCGATATCTGTTCTTTTAAATTTTTAGAAATCTCATTCGACATATAATTCAAAAATAAACAATCTTTATTTTTTTCTGTTTATTGAATAGTGAATTAGTCCAATAAAAGATTCTTTAGCCGCAGAATTGGGTAATTGATCCAGCTCTTTTAAGGCGAGATTTTTATACTCATGCATTTTATTTTCCGCATATTGAATTCCACCATTTTCAATAACAATTGATATGATTTTATTGATTTTTACTGGGTCTTGTTTGTCTTTTTTAATGGTGTTAATGATCATTCTTTTGCTTTTCTTATCCACTTTTTGAAGTACGTGAATTAGAGGTAGAGTTAGCTTTCTTTCCTTAATATCTATTCCGGTAGGTTTACCTATATCTTTTGAAAATCCATAATCAAAAATATCGTCTTTTATTTGGAAGGCCATTCCTACGTAGACTCCTACTTTCTCCATAGTGGCAATAATTTCTTGATTATCGGTAACAGAACAAGCCCCTGTTCCACAGCATGCAGCTACTAATGAAGCTGTTTTTTGTTCAATTATCTTATAGTAAACATCTTCTGTGATGTCCATTTTCCTTGATTTTTCCATTTGAAGTAGCTCCCCTTCAGACATGGATTTAACAGCTTTAGTAACTATATTCAGTAAATCTATCCTGTTTTCTGATGTGGTTAGAAGAAGTCCTTGTGATAGTAAAAAATCGCCAACTAATACAGCAATTTTATTTTTCCAAAGTGCATTTATAGATAAAAATCCTCTTCTTTCAAATGCATCGTCTACCACATCGTCATGAACAAGTGTAGCGGTATGGAGTAATTCAATTAAAGATGCAGCTGTATATGTTCCTTCTTGGACAGGGCCAAACATTTTTGCTGTAAGAAAGACAAATAATGGTCTTAATTGCTTTCCTTTTCTCTTTATAATGTAATGCGTTATTTTATCTAAAAGAGCAACATCGCTCTTCATGGCGGATTTGAATTTTTTTTCAAATAGTGCCATCTCCTCTTTGACAGGGTTTTTAATATCTTCTACGGTCATTTTCAATTGGAAACAAATATCCAAAAATTAACATTGCATTTAGTTTTTGAATAAACTTATTTACAAAGCTTAATATTAAAATCTAGTTTTTAAAGTTATAGTGGCTTTATAGTTAATGATTTGACCATCATTGGAGAAGCATTCAAAATATACCAAATAAATTCCAACAGATGCTTTTTGGCCATATTCGTTGATACCGTCCCAAGAAAATTCACCACTTGTACTTAAAAGCTCGTTATTTAAAATCTGCTTGATTAACCTTCCTCGGTTGTCGTAAATTACTGCATTTCCAACCATTCCAATTATTGGCAAATTATAGGTGAAAACTGCAATATCTTGGTAACCATCATTGTCGGGTGAAAAAACCTCATTTAATGCACTGAAATCCGAATTAGACATGCTTGGTATATATTGGGAGTTAGCAACTCCTGGAGTTCCCCAGCCTACATTTTCAGCTGCACTGTGCCAAGTTAAATTTGCATTTGAATTATTGCTGTTTATTAAAATTCTTTCTAAAGAAACACCCTCTGGATCTTTGATTAACTCAAAGTGCATATCGTCAGTATAACTAAATTTATTTAAAACTATTGAGTCTGGACTTAAGATATAAATAGTAGCAGAATCATTTGGATAGCTAGGTATGTCCATCTGAATAAATGCTTGATGATTGTTGGTTGGATAATCATTTAATATCTGCGATGAATCTTCAGAAAATAGCGCAAAATTTCCTGGGCTTAAAATAAAATGTTGGTCTATTTGCTTTAAGTTAGATATTCCATTGTCAAAGTCAGCTATAAAATATTTATAAATATCGAAAGACTTATTGCTATTATTGACTATTTCAACATAATCAGAACCACCAGAAAGCGGGTCAAATAATACTTCATTTATTAAAACTTCTCCAGCTTGGGCAGTATCCGGAACGAGTATTTGTAAGGTGTCAAACATTATATTTCCAGATAAATCTTCAATATTTGATATCGTAAGTTCTAAGGTTTGATTTCCGAAAAAAGAGTCTTGAAAAATTAAATCATATCCAGATAATGTAGTGTTAATTGAACTCGGATTCGGGAAATTACTACTGATTAAATTATAATTATTTACATCTAAGACTGTTTGGTTCAAAGGTTCAGAAAATTGTAGCTCAATAGAGTTTTTTCCAGTTACAATTGCTGCTTCAACATATGGTGAGAGACTATCCACTATTACACTCCCAGAAATATTAATATCGTCAAAAAAGAAATTATCATTATTTGAAGAAGTGTGCTTACACCAAAGGCCAGAAAATGTGGAGAAAGTATGGTTGTTGTCGCTAACTCCTAATTCATAAATAAAATTATTTCCCCCAGTAGAATCACTAAGAACTTCCCAATTTCCATTGATATCTCGATTTACCCTAACTCTAAATTCTGGATTTACCCCAAAAGAAGTGTGAATGCTTGAGCCCAACAATGTTGTATTTAGTCCATCTTGTCTGTAAAGTTTTAGTTTATCCAAAGACCCATTTTCACCAACTCGAATAAAATAACCTTCTAAATAGCCTTTTAAATTATTGTTATTGGAAGTCAAATAGTACCTAACATTGTTATTATTGGAGGGAGAGAAATCGAGTTTAATATAAAATTCCCAAGAAATATTGGCATTAAAATTAAGAGTACCTGTTTCAACACATAAGTAAGAAGTATCGGTATTAGACGGAGCATTGAGTTGAAGCTTAAAATCCGAATTAACTATAAATTCTAAAGTATCTCCTGTCCACTTTGGATTATTATTAAAATCTCCATCATTAAAATTTTCTGTTAATTGAGAAAAAAAAGTTCCAAAGTAAAAACAAAAAACAATTAAACTCCCAATCCTTTTCATGATGCAATTTTTGTAGAAATAAATATACTACTTTTGGACAAAGTCATAATATGAAATTAGCTATTATAGGATGTACTGGTCTTGTTGGAAATGAGGTTTTAAACGTATTAAGCGAATTATCCATTCCGATTACGGAGCTAATTTTGGTAGCTTCTAAAAAAAATATTGGTAAAAAAGTAGCATTCAAAACTGAGAAAATTACGATAGTAGGTATCCAAGAAGCAATCGATAAAATACCTGAAATAGCAATCTTTTGTGCAGGCAGCAAAGTTTCCAAAAAATGGGCTCAAATATTTGTTGACTCTGGAACAAGTGTAATAGATAATTCCTCGTTTTTTAGAATGGAAGAAAATATTCCACTTGTAGTGCCAGAAGTAAATGGAGTTGTTTTAAAAAAATCCAATAAAATAATTGCCAACCCAAATTGTTCTACTATTCAAATGGTGGTAGCATTAAACGATATTTACAAGAAATTTGGGTTAAAAAGATTGGTTATCTCTACTTACCAATCTGTAAGTGGAACTGGAAAAGCTGCTGTAAAACAAATGATGGATGAAAGACAAGGACTAATACCACAAAGAGTATATCCCTATCAAATAGATCAAAATTGTTTCCCCCATGGCGGAGATTTTCTAGAAAATGGTTATACCACAGAAGAGTTGAAGCTCATAGATGAAACTCGTAAAATATTCAATGACTCTAATATTAAAATAACTGCAACTGTGGTAAGAATCCCCGTGGTTGGAGGCCATAGTGAATCTATAAATGTTGAAACCCATAAACCATTCCAAATAGAAGAAATTAAAAAGACTTTTTCTGAAACCCCTGGAGTTAAAGTTCAGGATAACCCTTCAAAATTTGATTATCCAATGCCAATAACAGCCCACAGAAAAAATGATGTTTTTGTTGGAAGAATTAGAAAAGATGAAACTGTTGAAAATGGTTTAAATATTTGGATTGTTGCCGATAATTTAAGAAAAGGTGCCGCTACAAATGCTGTTCAAATAGCGGATTATATTTTTAAGAATAATCTTTTGTAAGGTTTAGATGTCTAAAAACATTAGCGAAGAAAAATCAAGTTATCTTGGCATAGATCCTATTCCAAAACTTTTACTAAGGCAAGCTCTCCCTGCTGCAATCGGCTTTATGGTGATGTCTGTAAATATGGTGGTAGATACTTTCTTTGTAGGTCAATATATTGGAGAATTAGCTATAGGTGCAATCTCTGTAATTTTTCCAATTTCATTTCTTTTTTCTTCCATTGGCATGTCTATTGGAATTGGTGGTGGGAGTATTGTTTCTCGTGCTTTGGGAGAAGGCAGAAAAGAAAAGGCCTTACTATCATTCAATAATCAAATTACTTTAACGATTATCCTAGCAATAGTTGCCTTAATTGTAGGGTTATTTTTAAAAATTCCAATACTAAATGCCTTTGGAGCAAAGGGAGGAATTATGCCTCTTGCTATTTCCTACTTTAATATTGTTCTACTGGGAATTCCTTTTTTAGCACTTTCCATGATGGCCAATAATAATCTAAGAGCTGAAGGCAAAGCCAAGGTTGCAATGGTAGCTTTATTGATTCCTTCCGTTTTAAATATTTTTCTAGATTACCTATTCATTGATATAATGAATTGGGGGATGGAGGGAGCTGGATGGGCAACAAGTATTTCATATATAGGGTGTGCGGTATTTATAGCTTATTTTTATATTTCAGGCAAAGGAGAATTAAAAGTCATACCTCAACTATTTAAAATTGATAAAAAAATTATTTCTGAAATTTTCAGTATTGGCTCCGTAAATCTCGTTCGTCAAGGAACTATTAGTCTTCTTGCAATAGTACTTAATAACACCTTATTTTATTACGGAAATCTAGAAGGGGGAATGGGTGGAGAAATAGCTATTTCTGTTTATGGACTTGCAACGAGAATGACCATGTTTGCATTGTTCCCCTTGATTGGAATTGCCCAAGGATTTATGCCTATTGCAGGATATAATTTTGGAGCTAAGAAATACGAAAGAGTAAGCAAAGTAATCAATGCCGCCTTAACCAGTGGGGTAATTATTGCTTCTTTTATTGGAGGATTACTGGTTTTTGGAGCAGATTTAATTCCACATATTTTCACCAAAGATCAAAAACTTATAACATATGCACCAAATGCTATATTTTGGATTTTTTCCTCTACACCAATTATTGTTTTTCATTTAATTCCTCCTTCTTTTTATCAAGCTATTGGAAAAGCAAAACCTGCTCTTTTTCTTACTTTAATTAGACAAGGAGTTTTTCTTATTCCTTTAGTTTTAATATTACCTAGGTATTTTGGTATTGAAGGAGTTTGGTATTCTTTCCCTATTTCAGATATATTATCTGCGATAATATGTTATTCTTTTTTGAAAGGAAGTACTAAAAAACTAATTAGCTAACTCATTCTTATTAGCTAGTTGTCCGCAAGCAGCATCTATATCTTTTCCCCTACTTCTTCTAATGTTAACTATAACATTTTTAGATTCTAGATAATCTGCAAAAGCATCTACTTTTACAGGGTCGGCTTGTTTGTATTTACCATCATCAATGGAGTTGTATTCAATGATATTAACTTTACTAGGAAATGATTTTACAAATTGGACTAACTCTTCAGCATCTATAATTTCGTCATTAAAATCTTTAAAAATAATATATTCTAGAGTTGGTCTATTTCCTGTTTTTTCAGAAAAATATATCATTGCATCTTTTAATGCTCCAAGAGAATTGGATTCATTTATAGGCATTATTTTATTTCTTTTTTCATCATTAGCTGCATGAAGGGAAAGAGCTAAATTAAATTTCACACCATCATCCGCTAGCCTTATTATTTTTTTGTGAATTCCAGCAGTACTAATTGTTATTCTTTTTGGTGACATTCCTAACCCATTTTCAGATGTTATTCTTTCTACTGACTTTAGAACATTGCTATAATTCAGTAATGGCTCTCCCATTCCCATATAGACAATATTCGAAATTGGCAGGTTGTATTCTTTTTTAGATTGATCATTAATCATCACTACTTGATCGTATATCTCATCTGCATTTAGATTTCTAATTCTTTTAAGTCTTCCAGTTGCACAAAAAGCACAATCTAAACTACATCCTACCTGTACAGAAACGCAAGCAGTCATTCTTTTTTTTGTTGGAATTAAAACACCTTCTATAACAGCATCATCAGCTAATAAAAATGCATTTTTAATGGTTCTGTCTTTACTAACTTGAGCTTCACTTAAAACCAAAGCATTAATAATGAAGTTTTCTTCAACTAATATTCTCAATGACTTGGATAAATTAGTCATTTGATCAAAGTTAATGGCTCTTTTTTTCCAAAGCCAATCATGAATTTGTTGGGCTCTGTAGGGTTTCTCTCCTAATTTTACAATTTCATCTGTTAGATTGTCAAGGGAGAGTTGTCTTATGTCTATTTTTTTTTTCATCAAAAAAAAACCTCTTAAAAGAGGTTTTAAAAATTAGAGAACTAACATAGCGTCCCCGTAAGAGTAAAATTTATACTTTTCTTTAATTGCCTCCTTATAAGCTTTCATTACTAAATCGTGGCCACAGTAGGCAGAAATCATCATTAGTAATGTTGATTTAGGAGTGTGAAAGTTGGTAATCATCGCATCTGGAATTTTGCATTGATATGGCGGAAAGACAAATTTATTGGTCCATCCAGCAAAAGGTTTTAGTTCTTTAGTTACAGTTACCGATGACTCTAAAGCCCTAGTGACTGTGGTTCCAATAGAACATACTTTTCTTTTATTTCTTTTAGCATCATTAACTAATCTTACTGTTTCTTCACCAATATATAACTCCTCAGAGTCCATTTTATGTTTGGTTAAATCCTCTACTTCTACAGGTCTGAAAGTGCCTAAACCTACATGGAGAGTAATGGGGGTGAAATCAATTCCTTTAATTTCTAGTCTTTTCATTAATTGTTTGCTAAAGTGCAATCCAGCAGTTGGAGCAGCAACAGCACCTTCGTTTTTGGCAAAAATTGTTTGGTATCTATCTTTGTCTTCTGGAATAGGATCTCTTTTGATGTACTTTGGAAGTGGAGTTTGACCAAGCTTTGTAATAGTAGACTTAAATTCTTCATATGAACCGTCGAATAAAAACCTGAGAGTTCTTCCTCTTGATGTAGTATTGTCTATAACCTCAGCAACTAGATCATCTTCTTCTCCAAAATATAGTTTGTTACCAATTCTTATTTTTCTTGCAGGATCAACTAAAACATCCCACAATAAACTCTCTCGGTTTAATTCCCTTAGTAGAAAAACTTCAATCTTAGCACCTGTTTTTTCTTTATTACCATACATTCTTGCAGGAAATACCTTAGTGTCATTCATTACCATTACATCTCCGTCTTCGAAATAGTCGATAACATCTTTAAACTGCCTATGCTCTATTTTTCCAGAATCTCTGTGGACTACCATTAATCTAGATTCATCTCTTTGATCTGCTGGATACTCAGCGATTAACTTTTCTGGTAATTCAAATTCAAATTGTGATAACTTCATGCTTTGATTTATAAATGAGGCACGAAATTAATAAAAATTATGATGCTTTTATGATATCTATCCATTCGTCTATAGATTTTGCCATTTCTAGAGAGAAATTTCCTGATTTAATTCGTTTTAAAGATATTAAATGCCCACCACTGTCTAAAAAAAGACCAATATCTCGTGCCAAAGACCTAATATAAGTTCCTTTTGAGCAATGGCAATTAAAACTTAATGTGTTTTTATCAACAACTTTAAGTTCTAGATTATGAATGGTAACCGAATTAGGTTTTAAAACTATTTCTTCATTATTTCTAGCGTATTGATAGGCTCTTTTGCCATTTATTCTTTTAGCTGAGAAAATAGGCGGCACTTGTAATATCTCGCCAGTAAAATTATTAGAGATCTTTTTCAAAATGTTATCATCTAAAGCGGGTAAAGGAAACTCTTTATTAATTTCCGTTTCTAAGTCAAATGAAGGAGTGGTTGACCCTAATCTAATTTCTCCTGTGTACTCTTTAGACTCGTTTATAAATTGGTCTATTATTTTAGTTTTTTTTCCAGTACAGACAATTACCACACCAGATGCAAGAGGATCTAAGGTTCCTGCGTGTCCAACTTTTATTTTTTTTAGATTGAACTGTTTACAAATTGTATACCTGATTTTTTTAACTACATCAAATGATGTCCAATTTAGTGGTTTGTCAACCACTAAAACAGCACCTAACTCAAAGGGCATTTCCTTCATAACAGTTTAAATATGATTGTGATAGCGGCAACTGTAAAACAGTAATAAGAGAAGTATTTTAATTTGCTAGACTTTACGATACCTATCATCCATTTGCATGCAAATAATCCTGTGAAAAAGGCAGCAAAAAAACCAAGGGTAAGCGGCCCTAAATTTATTGCTTCAGAAAAAATATTTCCATCCATAAGGTCTTTTGCTACTTTTCCAAAAATTAAAGGCACAACCATCAAAAATGAAAATTTTGCAGATGATGTTTTATCTAACCCTAAAATAACTGATGTAGCAATTGTAGCTCCAGATCTTGAAATACCAGGTAAAATTGCTATTGCCTGGGCAATTCCAATAAGGAAACTTTGTAAAGTACTAATTGTATTATTAGTTGGCTTTGCCCTGTCTGCAAAAAAGAGAAGGATTCCTGTGATTATAAGCATAAAGCCAACTAAGACTAATTGACCATCAAATAGGGGTTCAATAATATCATTAAAAAAAACACCTACAACTGCGGCAGGAATCATGGAAACAATAATATTTAATGAAAAAAATCTTTTTTTAGATGATTTTTTTGAAAAAACACCAATTATTATTTTAAATATGTCTTTTCGAAAGATAAAAATGGTGCTTAATGCAGTTGCAAAGTGCAATACCACAGTCAAAATTAGACTCTCTTTAGGGTCAAAATCAGTGGAGAATATTCCTTTAATGATTTCTAAATGTCCACTACTACTTACAGGTAAAAATTCTGTTAGTCCCTGAACAATTCCTAAAACTAAAGCAATTAAATAATCCAAAAAAAACTATTGCTTTTTCATTATTCCAAAAAGAACTAAGCCGTAGCCTGACATGACCAAAAATGGAGCAAGAGTAATTCTCCTAAATGAAAAGAGTTCATCTTCATTAAAAACATTTGGGTCTTCTGAACCACCACCCGACATTAAAACAAATCCCAATAGAACAACTAGACATCCAATAATTATGAACAAATAATTTTTTCTACCCAATACCATTTTAGTTTTTTCTTCCATATTAATATAGTTTTTCTGATTTAACCCATATAAATTTATTTAGAGCTAAATATGTTGACATTATACTTATTAAAATACCAGTAATAAGGATTCCTAAAGCAATTACAGAAAATTCTAATATTTCATTATTCAATAGAAATTTGTTTGTACTAAGTTCTGAAATGATATTAGGGTTTACAATTGTAAATGAATACCATATGGACAACAAAAATAAAACTGCTAAAATTGAAGAAATTAATCCTTGGTAAAATGCTTTTAAAATGAAAGGTCTTCTAATAAAAAATGATTTTGCGCCAACTAGCTGCATGGTTCGAATCATAAATCTTTTTGAAAAAACAGCTAATCTAATAGTATTGTATATAAGTAGAATTGTGATTATTAATAAAACACCAGCTATAAAAAGCATGATTAGTTCGAAATTTTTAAATACTGTTCCTATTTCTAAAAATTGAGATTCATTATAAGAAACTTCAGAAATAATATGCTCATTCCCCTTGGTTATTTGGGCAGCAAAATTTGCAGCACTATCTGGATTAACATAACTAGAGCTGAGATTTACATATATTGAGGAAGGCAAAGGATTGACTCCATCTAGAATTTCAAAAGCGTCTTTTCCTACGTGTTTCATCATTAATTTTTGGGCATCTTCCTTTGAAACATAAAGAGCTTTTTTAACAATGCCGTCCATAGATTTTAGTTTTTTTTCCATCATTCTAACTATAGATTCATCAACAGTTTCATGGAAAAGAATGTCTATACTCAATTGTTCTTTAATTTCAGAGGACTTTTTATTAGCTGTCCACATGAAATAAACAAAAACACCAAATAAGGTTAAAAGCAAAGTCATTCCAAATATTGTTGAAAGCTCAGCTAAGGAACTAGACTTGTGGCTTTTTGTCATGAGAAAAACTATTTAAAAACTAAATATAATTAATGTAGAGAAAAAATTAATAAATAATTTTTTTAATTACATTATTTTGATTGTTTTTTTAAAAATTTAAAATTATTAATAAGTTTAAATTTAACTATTTCTTAAGATCAAAAAACACCTCATATATACTCATATATATAATTTTTAATTTTATGTTAATGAATTATTCGGAATATTTGTAAATTTAAGCCAGAAAAAAATCTAAAATGAGAAAAAAATCAATTTTTATTTTAATTGTTTTGTTCTGTTTTTATAATAAAAATGGATATAGTCAATGTGAGAACACTGGTTTAGATACACAAGTTCACTGTGAGACATACACTTGGATAGATGGTAATACATATACTGCATCTGACAACACCACTACATGGACACTAACAAATGTAGCAGGCTGTGATAGTGTGGTAACATTGGATCTTACTATAAATAACAGTGATTCATCAGTAGATGTCTTAACTGCATGTGATAGTTTAACATGGATAGATGGAATTACTTATACATCTAGCAACAATACTGCCTCTGATACATTACAAACTATTGCTGGTTGCGACAGTATTGTAACTCTTGATTTGACTATAAATAATAGTGCTTCATCAATAGATGTCTTAGTAG
>ENA-UOXV01000625-UOXV01000625.1-marine-metagenome-genome-assembly--contig:-NODE-625-length-51238-cov-13.243870_pt1 | contig 51238 bp, 44 predicted proteins | sample MGYA00238165_ERZ766961 | MGnify/ENA primary metagenome ERZ766961 (study PRJEB28924, sample SAMN03173240) | marine metagenome | biome: Marine; feature: Water; material: Subsurface seawater | place: North... | reverse complement strand
GTACTAATAGCTCAATTGGCTTGATTTATGCACTGAAAAAAATTTTTAATATAGAAAAAATCAGTTTTTAAAATATAATATATACTATGACAGGATTAGGTAAGGGCAAAATAAGACAAGTTTCAATTAACTCAAATGTTGATCAAGTCATAATAGCAAAAAAACTTCTTAGATTTTTAGAAGACTATAAACCAAAAAAAAAAGACCTTGCTAGAGAAAATTTTATTTCTGAATTTAAAATTACTAAAAAATTACCCTTTATGCTTAATAAGCATGAGGAAATTTATTCAAATAAAATTAAAGATCCAAATAAGTTTGTAGATTACATAACATTTAGATATAAATTTAGAACAGCTGGGACAAAAAAAATTTCATATGATGTTCCTCCCTATATTTTAATCGAACCAGTGAGTACTTGTAATTTAAAATGCCCTTTCTGTTTTCAAGTAGACAAGAGCTTTACTAAAAAACCTTATATGGGTTTAATGAATTTTGACTTATTTAAAAAAGTTGTTGATGACGCTAGTGAAGAAAATGTTGGTGCAATCACAATGGGTAGTAGAGGTGAGCCAACTTTGCATAAAAAATTTGCGGAAATGTTAAAATATTTAAAAAATAAAAATTTTTTTGAAATTAAACTTAATACAAATGGGAGTCACTTAACTGAAGAATTATCACATGTAATTTTTGAAACAGAAGTAAATCAAATAGTGATCTCGTCAGATCACTACATTAAAGAAGATTATGAAAAATTAAGAGTAGGCGCAAACTTTGATGACATAGTTAAAAGAGTTGATAAGCTATACGATATTAGAAAAAAATATTATCCAAATAGTGATACGGAAATTAGAATATCAGGAATTGATAATGAAAAAAATTTAGATCGTGCTAAATTTCACGATTTTTGGATAAGAAGAAGTGACCATGTATCAGCTGGATATCCACTTCCAAGATGGGATACTTATAACAACGAAATACATGAAGATATTAATGATCCGTGTGAAATGCTTTGGGATAGAATGTACGTTTGGTTTGACGGAAAAGTAAACCCATGCGATTCTGATTATAAAAGTTACTTGTCTTATGGTAATTGCAAAACATCATCAATAAGAGAAGTTTGGTCTTCTAAAAAAATCCAGATGATACGAAAAGAACATCTTAATAATAATAGATTAAAAATTGATCCATGTAATAAATGTGGAAAAAACTACATCTAAGATGAAAATCTCTATTATTGGGAGAGGATCACAATCCAAAAGAATTCAGAAAATTTTAAAAAAAAAAAAAAAATCATTTTTTATTTATAGACCAGATAAAAATAATAAAAAAAATGAACAAGAGCTTAATAACTCTCAAATTATATTTATATGTTCACCTAATAATACTCACTATAAATATATTAAAAAATTTGAGAAAAAAAACTTATACTTATTCTGTGAAAAACCTCCAGTTACAAACTTAGATAATTTAAAAAATCTTAAAAAAAAAAATTTTGAAAAGATCTACTTTAATTATAATATGCGGTTTTCTGAATTAGGAAAAATTTTTTCTAACTTAAAAAAACATAAATTAGGAGTTTTACTTTCAGGTTATTTTAATTCATCAAAAGGCCTAGCTTTTAAAAAAGAATACAGACAAAACTGGAGATCAAAAAAAAATAAATGTATGACAGGTGTATATGAATTAGTTTCAATTCATATAGTAGATTTATTAAATTATTATTTTGATATTAAGGAAGTATTAAAACCGAGACTAACAAATCATTTAAAAACTGGAACAAGTTACGATAATTCTTCTGTAGATCTTATTTTAAAAAATCAAGGTAAGATAACTGTTTATAGCTCATATACTGGACCTTATAGTAAAGATTGTCTTTTGGTTTTTGAAAATGGATTGATAAATGTCTCTAACAACATAATAGAAATAAGAGGCCCACGAAATAATTTTGATAAGAATAATAATTTTATTTACCCAAAATTAATTAAAAAAATTAAGATATCACCTTTAGAAGATTATAATAATTCTCTTGAAAAGAGTGTAAATTATTTTCTTAATCATGCTGAAAAAAAAAAAAAATTTAAAAAAAAAGAATTTACAACTTCTTTAAAGAGTAATTATTTGATTTTAAAATATTAACTAATTTTATGATTATAACAATCTTAGGCTCTAATGGAGTAATTGGAAACGGAATTTCCCAAGCGCTATGCCAAAATTATAATTTAAAGGAATTAAATAGTGAAGTTTTTGATAAAAAAACCAACAAATATAAGTTAAGCAAGTTTAGAAATTGTGATGTTTTTATTCATGCAGCAGGGGTTACAGACGAAGAAGTTAAAAATCAAGGAGAAAAAAAAGCATTTATCAGATCTACTAAAGCAATAACCGAACTACTGAAGTATTTGATAAAAAAAAATTGTAAGTATTTCATATATATTTCGTCGATGAGAGTTTATAAGTCTAGTTCTCACATTAAGATGGAAAATAGATCGAAAATCTTTGCAGAAGATTTTTATGAAAAATGCCACATAGAAACAGAAAAAGTTTTTAATTACGAGCTAAAGAAAGCTAATTTAGAATTTTTAATTTTAAGACCAGGTGCAGTATACGGCTTCTCAAAAAATCAAAAAAAAATTAGAAGACATAATCTTATACCATACTCATTTCCAAAAAGTTTAGTAACTAAGCAATTTATTAAGCTTAAAACTTCTGGTAGTCAATACCGTAATTTTTGTTCAAATACTGATATAGGCTCACTAGCAAAGGTTTGGTTAGAGAGCTCTAATAAAAATAAAATTAAAATTTCCAATGTTAAAGGTAAAACAACTATTAATATTTTACAATTTGCTAAATTATGCAGAAATGAATATTTTAAGATGTTTAAGAAAAAATCTTATATTTTTGCTCCTAAAAATAAAAAAAATAAATTGCCTTTAAAGATAAATCAGCTTATTAAGCATAAATGCAAATCTCAAATAAATATTTTCCTAAAAAGTTATTTCAAAAATTTAAAAAATGAATCCAATAAAAAAATTTAATAAAGAAAGAATTAAAGCAGTAAAAGAAATGGCTTTAGACAGATCGTTTAAAAAAAAATCAATAGATTGGATTTTGCAATCAATAAAGCATCAATATAACTATAATTTCTCATGGATGGGAAGGCCAATTATTAAGTATCCAAATGATATAGTTGTACTGCAAGAACTTATTTGGAAAGTTAAACCTGATTTGATAATTGAAACGGGTATAGCACACGGTGGTTCAATTATATTTTCAGCCTCAATGCTAAAAATGATGAATGTTAAAAATTTCAAGGTAATTGGAATTGATATTGATATTAGAAAGCATAATTTAAAAGAAATTCTCAAACATCCTATGAAAAAATATATTAAGCTAATTGAGGGTAGTTCAATAGGTGAAGATGTATTAAAAAAAGTCACAACTGTTGCAAAGAAAAAAAAGAGAATTATGGTAGTTTTAGACTCCAATCATTCTGAAGAACATGTTTTTAACGAACTCAATTTATATTCAAAATTCGTGTCCAAAAACTCTTATATTGTGTTACCTGATACATATATTGAATTTTTACCAAAAAATACTTTTAAGAATAGACCATGGAATAAAGGAAATAATCCATACACTGCCTTGAAAAAATTTCTTAAGACCAATAAATCTTTTGAAATAGATGATTTTATAAGTGCCAAAGCTTTAATTACAGAGGCTTTTTCAGGGTATATTAAGAGAATAAAATAACACAATAAATGAAACAGATTTTATTTTCTATTGTGATTCCCACCAGAAATAGACTGGCAACTCTAAAACATTCTTTGAAAACCGTTGCAAATCTAAATTATGAAAATTATGAAGTTATAATCTCAGATAATTTAAGCACCGATGGAACAAAAAAATATTGTGAAAATTTAAAAGATAATAGATTTAAACATTTTAGAACAAAAAAATATTTAAGTATGTCTCATAACTGGGAGTTTGCATTAAAAAAAACTAAAGGAGAATTTGTTTTTTATCTTGGAGATGATGATGGAATGATGAAAAATTCACTTACAATAGCTAATGACATAATAAATAAATATAATACACAAGTATTATCATGGGGAATAGGAGCTGAATATTTTTGGCCAGGAGCATCTAAACAAATTTATAATCCTAACACACTTAATTTATCTTTTCTCAATGGTGTTGAAAAAGTTAATTCTTTAGAAAATTTAAAAAAAATAATTAATTTTGAAAAAAATTATTATTATTTACCAATGATTTATAATAGTTTTGTGTGCAAAAAAGTTATTAATAAAATTTTAAAAAAATCAAAAAAAGCTTTTTTTCAATCAAGAACTCCAGATGTTTATTCAGGAGTTGTTATTTCTCATTTTACTAAAAATTTTATCTATAGCAATAAGCCATTAAGTATTGCAGGAGTTTCAAAAAAGAGTAACGCGAACAACATTTTTAAGCATAATAATAAAAATGATAATTACTTAGACTACTCATCCTCAAAAAATATACCCTTTAATAAAAAATTAGAATTCTGCCCTTCATTTCCAGTTTTAACTTTAGAAACTTTTTTAAATGCAGAGAAAATTTTTAAAGGTTTAAAGAAAATAAAATATGATATTAAAAAAATGATTTATGTGAGCTTATTAGAGTCCTTAAGTTATGATATCTCTACCAGAAAAAAAACTATGGCTGCCCTAATTATAATTTCTAAAAATAATAATTTTATAAAAGAATTTAATTTCTTTAAATATAAAATGTTTAAACATAAAGTATTAATTAAAAAAAATATATATACTCAAATTAATTTAAAAAATTGTCAAATAAGGTTTAATGGAAATAAAATAAAACTCAAAAATATTTTTGATGCCTCTCTTTTTGTGGAAAAAAATATTTATAATTTACCAGTTTTTTTGTCTAAATTTTTGAAGGCAATAATTTTACTTTTAAAAAAAATTCGAAACTGTATAAAGAAAAATACTTATGAGAATTGTTTAATTAGCTTAAAGTGAATATATTAATTACAGGAAATCTTGGCTATATCGGGCCGGTACTAACAAAGTTTATTAAAAATAATTTTAATAATTCTAAGATCACTGGATATGACACAGGGTTTTTTAGTTCTAATAAATTAATTTTAGGAAAAGACAAGTATTTAGATAAGCAAATTATTGGTGATATTAGAAATTTTGATAAAATGCATTTAAATAAGATAAATGCTGTAATTCATTTATGTGCTATTTCTAATGATCCAATTGGAAACAAATTTAAAAATATTACACATGAAATAAATTACAAAGCAAGTGAAAGATTGCTAGAAAAAGTATGTAGGTCTAGTGTAGAAAGTTTTACATTTGCATCAAGCTGTAGCGTTTATGGGAGTGGAGGAAAGTTGATTAAGAATGAAAATGATACATTAAAACCGTTAACAGCTTATGCAAAATCTAAAATAAATTTCGAAAAACTCATTGAAAAATTTTCTAAAAAAACCAGCGGTAAGTATTTTACTTCTTTAAGATTTCCAACCGCATGTGGTATGTCACCAATGTTAAGATTAGATCTTGTTCTAAATGATTTTATTTGTTCAGCTATAAATGAAAAAAAAATTGTATTATTAAGTGACGGAAAAGCTTGGAGACCTCTAATTGATGTAAAGGATATGTCGAAAGCAATGTTATGGGGAATATCTCGAAAAGGAAAAAATAATTTAAGTATAAACACGGGCTCAAACAAAAATAATTTTATGATAAAAGAACTTGCAAAAAAAGTTCAAAATTTATTACCTGGAAAAATTCAACTTGAAATCAACGAAGTCAATAAGTCTGATAAAAGATCATACAAAGTTGATTTTTCTAAATTCAGTAAAATAGCTAGTGAATATAAGTCAAATATACCAATAGATAACACAATTATGGAGTTATATAATGGGATAAGTAACCAAAAAGTAAATTTAAACAATTTTAGACAATCAACTTTTATGAGACTTATTGCTTTAGAGAAATTAATTAAAGATAAAAAAATTAACAAAAATTTATTTTGGAAAAATGGAAAAAAATAAATTTATAGTAAAAATTCCAAAATTTTATGATGAAAGAGGTTTTTTTCAAAAAGTTTTCCAATCAAAAAACTTTAATAGTCATATAAAAAAAGTTAACCAGATCAATCTATCTTTTTCTAAAAAAAAAGGAACAGTAAGAGGAATGCATTATCAAAAAGGTAAACATAAAGAAGAAAAAATTTTAACTTGTTTAAAAGGAAAGATTTTTTTAGTAATTGCAAATATCAACGAAGATTCAGATATATATTTGAAAAAAAAATATTTTGAAATAGATGATAAAGAATTTAAATTTATAAAAATTCCCAAAGATTACAGTGTTGGCTTTCAAACATTAACAAAAAATTCACTAATTCTTTATTTGCACACAAAAAATTATAGTGATAAGCATCAAGGACAGATAAATCCTAAAGATCCTAAATTAAATATAAAATGGCCATGTAAAATAACGAGTATTTCTAACAGAGACAAATTATATAAATTTATAAAATGAAAATTAATTGTAGATCCTGTAATTCAAATTCAACAGAAATGATTTTAGATCTTGGAAAATGTCCACCTGCAAACTCATACTTATTAAAAAAAATTAAAGAAAAATCTTTACCTCTACAAGTTTTTTTTTGTAAAAAATGTTATTTAGCACAAACAAAGGATTACACTAGTAGAGAAACTTTTTTTAACAAAGATTATGCTTATTTTAGTTCTGAATCAAAGTATTGGTTAGATCATGCATTTCAATATGTTGAGTTTATTACAAAATATCTTAAATTTGAAAAACTAAAAAAACCTAGCGTATGTGAAATTGCATCAAACGATGGATATCTATTAAAAAATTTTGATCAAAAAAAAATAAAAGTTACGGGGGTCGAACCAACAAAAAGTACTGCAAAAGTCAGTGCCGCCAAAGGAATTACAACGTACACTAATTTTTTTAGTAAAAGTTTTTCTAAAAAATTAATAAATGAAAGAGGTAAGTTTGATCTAGTAATTGCAAATAACGTCATAGCTCATGTTCCCAATGTTAATGATTTTGTGCGAGGTATAAAAAATATACTAAAAGATAATGGGGTTGCTACCCTTGAATTTGCTTATTTAGTAGAACTATATAAAAATATTCAATTTGATACTATATATCATGAACATTATAGCTATTATACATTAAGCTCCATTAACTACTTGTTTAATAGGAATAAGCTTACGATTTTTAAGGTTCAAAAATTAAAATCTCATGGTGGGAGCTTAAGAATCTTTGTTAAGAATTCAGATAATAAAAATATTAAAAAACAAGTTTCTGTAAAAAATCTTTTAAATTATGAAATAAAATCAAGTTATTGTTCTGCAAAAAAATACAAAAGTCTTCAAAAGAGTATTAATAAAATTAGTAAAGAGTTTAAAAACTTTTTAGTTGATGTAAAAAAAAATAAAAAAAAAATAATTGGTTATGGTGCGGCCGCGAAAGCGAGTAGTTTAATTAACTTTGCAAATGTAAAAAATGATTTACTGAATGAAATTATTGACATTTCAAAATCTAAACAAGGTAAACTCATGCCAGGTTCAAATATAAAGATTGTTAATATGGATATTTTGAAAAAAGAAAAATTTGATTATATAATTATATTCCCTTGGAATATTAGAAAGGAAATTGTCAATCAACTTAAAAAAATATTAGCTTATAAAGTTAAGTTTGTCATATTTATTCCACAAAAAAAATTTTTTTAATAAATGAAACATTCAAATGATTTAAATAATATTTATTTTATTTCATATTTTATAAAAAAATTCATAAAAAAATTTTTGATGAAAAAAAAAGATAAATTAAAATCAAATTTTTTTAAATTTCATCAATCTAAATTATTTAAGATCAGGGAAAACGAAAAAAAAAATTTAATAATTCTTGTTTGTTTAGAAAGTTTTGAAAATTATTTCACATTAATTTGGATTTATATTGCTAGATCTTTAAGATTGAAAAAATATTCATTTTTAGCTTTATCACTTAAAAAAAATAATACAGTAAATAAAATTTTAAAATTTGGAAACATAAAAATTATATATTTAGATGAAGAAATAATAAAGTTAAAAAAAACACATAATTATAAAAGAAAACTTAATATATTTGAAAATAAATGTAAAAATTTAAAAAACTTTAAAGACTATTATAATTTTAAAATTAATAATTTAATTATTGGTCGCTGGGCAATTTCAAATTTTTGCAGAATACATAAAGTTGGTTATATTGATTATAATTCAAAACTTCAGAAATTTGATTTAGACTTAAAATTAAAAAATATTTTTAATGTTTTTTTAGTCATGAATGAAATAATTAACTTAAAAAAACCTAAGTTTTTTTTTATGACTGAAAAAAATTTAGATTCATATGTGGGTGTTTTTATGTCAGCTTTATTCAAAAACAAAGAAATTATAAATTGGCATGGATCTAATGTTTCTGTTGATTCATTTATATTAAAAAAAATTACTATAAAAAATTATGATCAACATCATTCATCGCTTTCACCACCAACATGGAAAAAAATAAAAAAAGAGGATAATAAAAAAAAATTAAATAAAATAAATAAAAATTTTTTATTATCAAGATATTATAATAGTACACCACCATTTTCTCGGAATCTTTTAAATGTAAAAAAATATTCAAAAAATGAAATAAAAGAAAAATATTCGATTAAAAATAATTTACCTAATGTAATTATTTTTTCACATATTTTACATGACTTAATTTTCTTTTTTGGCAAAGAAATCTACAAAACATATTCAGAATGGTTAATTGAAACTGTTAAACTTTCTTGTAAAAATAAAAAAGTTAATTGGTTTATTAAATTTCACCCATCAAATATTTATAGAGGAGAATTTAAAGATGGATTCAGTAAAGAGGAAGAAATATTAAAAAAATTTGTCAAAAAACTTCCTTCACATATCAAGCTAGTTTATCCTAACACTAAAATTAATCCATTAAGCTGGATGAATTTTGCCGATATGGCTGTTACAGTTAGGGGAACAAGTGGGTTGGAAATGGCAAGTATGGGGAAAACTGTCATAACCACGGGATCTAATAGATATGAAAATAAAGGTTTTACAATTGATCCTAAAAATAAGAATAATTATAGAAAGATTATGCTTAATTTAAGTAATAATTATCAATTTAAAAATAAGAGTAAAAACAATAACGCTAACAAATATTTATTTGGTATTTTTTCTAAAAAATTATTTTATATCGATTTTTTAAAGATTGATCATGTACCAAAACTCTTTAATTGGGATGATATAATTTCAATACCATCTCATGAATTTAAAAAAAAATCAATTACAAAAAACCTCATCTTATTTGAAAAGTTTTTAAGAAATAAAACTGAAATTGATTTTCTTAGGTAAATTTTTGTTTTAAATAATTGTTATTACTTTCTTTGTAAAATATATCTAAAATTTTATCATTAAGTTTATATTTTTTGTAAATTTTATCTCCAAACAAACTGTTACAATATGTAAGTTGAATAACTTTTCTGTTACCTTCGGTCACGCTAGTTCCTCTATGAATAAAACTGGGATCAACTAAAAAAATAGATCCTTTTTTTCCATAAAGATTTTTAATTCTTTCTTTACCATATTTTCTTAAGATCTGTTCGTCATCAAATCCATTATCAAATGATATTGAATATGGGTCTGAATTATAACTTCCTGAAACATGACTATAAGGTCCATGTTTTAAATTTTCAACATCACTGAGATATATAACAATCTTTAATGTTTTTATTCGTGAAGCATCATAGTGATATTTGATATCCTCATGTCTTCTATCAACTAATTTTTCTTCATATGGGAACGATTCTAAGCCTACTATATAATCTAATATTGGGCTTGTATTAAAAAATTTTTGTGCAATGTTTAGTAAACCTTCATCCAGCCATATTTTCCAAATCTCCTCAGATTTATATAGGACACTTTCTTTTAAAAACTTTCGGCTTATTTGTTTACCATAATTTTCATTGTTAATATAATTTTCTTCTTTAAATATATCTAATATTTTTTCAATAACAAAATTGTCTATTTTTTCATCTAGTTTAAAAAAGCCATCAGTTTTAAGTTTTAATAATATATAATCATTACTTTCTTTAGAATTTAAAAGATTACTTTTTACAAACTGATAGGATTTATCATTTAAATTTGAATTTGAAATTATTTCTGATAATAGATCGATTAAACATTTTCCATATTTGCCAATTTTATCTCTAAAATTATTATTTTGAATTAAATCGAAGAAAAATTTTTCTTTAGATGAAAAAAAATAAAAATTATTTATTGCTTTTATTATATCTTTAATTTCAATTTTAGTTTCATTATTAAGACTACTTTGATTAATTTTTGCATTAATTAGACTACTCATTTTTTTAATTTTATTTAATTTTCTTGAGCTATAAAAGTGATCATTGATAAAGTTTTTTTTTGTTAAATCTAATTTTGTCAATAAAATGTTCTTATATATCCAAAAAGATTTTTTTGAGTTTCTTTCTAGATATTTATTATAAACTGTAAAATGGTTTTCTTTATTTTTAAGATTATAAATTAATTTATCAATTTTAGAATCTATAGGAGACATTTAATAATTTTTATTAATAATATTTTTAATTGAATTATTTAATTCTTCATCAATTAATTTGTAGGTGCTATTAATATTAGTTAAAGTTTTTAAATCGTACGTTAATACTGGAGTATATGTTATAAACAGCTGATGTCTTTCAATCTCACATCTGGATCCCATATGGAAGCATTTTGATGTGTCTATAAACAATAAATTACCCCTAGTATTTCCTAAAAAATTTTCGGTAGTATTCTTTGATTTAATGTCATTACTAAAAATTTCTTGGTCGGTAAAATAAGACGGTAGTTTAAATTTTATATTCTTTTTTAATATTTTTTGTGTTTGATCCTTATTCATAAAAGAAGTGGGTCCATTATAGTAATTAATTTGATAAGGAAGGTAGATAATCTTCAAAAGTTTTAAATGATGAGTGTCTAAATGCCAATTCATAGAAGAAAAATAATTTTTATCATTTTCATCACTCTTGATAAATTGAATTGAATTAATTAATGGTACTGTCCCTAAATAGTTTGAAGCAATATTTAAAATCCTAGGGCTTTTACAAAAGTGAATTATTGGATCATTTATTTCTACTTTATAAAGATTATGAAAGAATTTTTTTTTATTTCCATCATTTTCTATATTTTTAGTTCTTATTTTATCTAAATAGATATCAATTTCACTCTTATCAATAAAATTTTCTATATTGGAAAAAAAAAACCCATCACTTTCTAATTTTAAAATAATTTCATTATCTATACCCTTATGTTTATTAAATTTTTTAAATAATCTTTTCTTTTTTTTATATAATTTAAAGTAAAATAAAAAAGACAATGAATAATTAACAAAACTATAAATAGTTCCATATTTCCCAAAAAAAAATCTAATTAATAATTTTAATTTTTTCATAATCATCTAAGTTTGATTTTTGCTAACAATAAATCATTAGCATTATCAATATTAACATATTCTGATTGTTTAATAATATCAAATGTAGCATTAGGTCCAGTAATTTTACCTTTTAACAATAAATCTCTTTTAACAATATAAATATTGCCAGTTGGCATATAGAAACTTTCCAGAGTTTGACGGGGTGGATTATCAACGTGCTTAACGAATGGATAAATTTTATTTTTTATAATTTTTTTTAGTTTGACAGGGTGGGGGTGTGATAATTTACAAAGGCTTATTAAACTGTCACTTTTTTTTTTTATTATTTTTTTAATGCACTCATCAATTTCTTTTGGTCTTCTATTAGGTGATGTTGGTTGAAGTAAAACTATATAATCATATATTTTACTATGGATTTTTTCCATTTTTTTTAAGGTGTACAGCAGTGTATCAATAATATTTGATTTATCTTTTGAAAGCTTTTTTGGTCTTAGGAATGGAACACTAACATTGAATTTTTTTGAAATATTAGCAATAATTTTTGAGTCCGTGCTTATAATTAAATCTGTTAAATATCTAGAGTTCTTAGCATTTTGAATTGTGTAATATATTAAGGGTTTTTTATTAATTTTTCTTATATTTTTATTTTTTATACTTTTTGAGCCACCTCTAGCAGGAATTATTCCAAGAAAGTTAAATTTATTTTTGGCCAATTTCATGATACTGAAATCTATCTGAGACTTTGATCTTATTAGATAATACAGACCAAAAATCATATATTAATCCTTTATAATTCAAGGCATTGTTAATTTCTTTAAGTGAAATTTTTCTAAATTGCTCGTTATTATTTAGGAATACAATGCAATCATACTTTGTGTTTTTAAAATCTCCTGGATTAAATCCTAAATTTTTTAGTTCACTACTTTTAAATAATGGATCGCATAAAAAAACTTTATATTTTTTTTTATTATTTAATATCTTAAAAAACTTAATTGTAGAAGAGTCTCGAAAATCTTTTGTAGGGGGATTGCCCTTAAAAGATAAACCACAAAGAAGTATTTTTATATTTTTGTTTTTTATTTTATTTAATTTATACATGATTCCATTAATGAGAACATCAACAATATTTTCATTAACTTTTCTTCCTATAGTAAAAATAGTTTCTTTGTTTCCAGAAACTTCTTGATTTAGGATGTAGGGATCTTTAGTTAAACATGGACCACCGACGCCTGGACTTGCAGTAGGTATAAGGCTTCTTGGATAATTGTAATTAGAGAACTTAATTATTTTATTAGCACTTAATCCATATTTATTACAGATAATAGCAACTTGGTTGGCATATGCAAAAGATAAATCTCTATAAGAATTATTGATTAATTTTATAATCTCAGCTGACTCAAGATTTTCAACATCGATAACTTCAGAAGAAAATTTTTTAAAAAATTTTTTACATTTTTGTGAAGATTTTTTATCATAACCAGCAATTATTTGAGGTAACTCAGACAATTCATTAATCGCGTTTCCTTCAATAGTTCTTTCTGGTGCAAAAGCTAAATAGTAATCTTTGCCAACAAAAAGTTTTTTATTCCTAAAAATAGGTTCAATTATATTCCTGGATGATCCAATTGGTAAAGTTGATCTAAAAATAATTAATGGTTTATTTTCAATAACTGAGGTTAGTTCTGTGCAAATTTCTTTAACTTGATCTAGAATTGGAATGTATTTTTTATTTTTTTTATTTTTCTCTACTGGCGTTCCAACAGTCACAATGTAAATTGTTACATCCCTTGGTAATTGTTTTGTTAAAATAAAATTTTTATTAAGTGTTTTTTTTAAAATATTATGAAGGTTTTTTTCATATATATAGCTTTTATAAGAATTTAAATTATCAATAACTTTTGGATTAGAGTCATAACCAATTACATAGTTTTTTTTATTTGCTAGAGCTAAGCTTAATGTAAGACCAACATATCCTAATCCTAAAATTGCTATTTTTTCTTTCATGATTCTATAAAAATTTTCATTAATTGACTGGGTGGAAAATCTTGTTTTCTTTATACAATAAATATTTTGGTGAAAATTTTTTATTTACAATTTTAATGTTAATATGTTTAAGAATTTTTTTGTCTTTTGTGGCAAATATATTAAAACCATGTTTTGGACCTTTGTAATAAACTTTGTTTAGAGGAATAAGTTCAATTTTATTATATGTACCCACATTGTCATGATCATCTCTAATAGCAAAGAAAGAATAATTATATTTCTTTAAAAATTTTATAATCTTAAGATTGTTTAACCCCTTAGAAAAATCAATAAATTGTGAGTGAATTTCAAAGATAATATTTTTAACACCAAAATTTAAAGTTTTTTTCGCACCAATTAGTGCATCTAATTCGCCACCTTCGATGTCAAGAACAATTGTGTTAATTTTCTTTATATTTTTATTTTTAATAAAACTATCAATCTTAGTAGTGATCATTTCGGATTTACTTAAATTTTTAATAAATGAAATATGAGCTTGGTCTTGGTTTCTTAAATCATTATTTTTATATTTTAAAAAAACATTATCTTTTTTATAAAGACACAAATTAAAAATTTTTAAGTTTTTTAATTTATTAAAATTTTTATTTTTTTTTAAGAATTTAAAATTTTGCTTATCTGCTTCAAACGCATAAATATTATTATTTCTATTTGCCAGAAGGCAAGCATGATCACCAATAAATGCACCACCGATAACTGTATTACCATTTTTTTTATTTAAAATTTTTAATAATTTTGTTGTTTGTGGTTCAAAAAAATATTTTCTATTTTGTTCTGAATTTAAAATTGCAGCTCTACAAATAAAGCTTTTTAAATTAAAGTGAAATACTACATTATCAATTTTTATCTTATAAGTAGAGTTTAGATTTAAATTATTTTTTAGTTTTACATCAGAAAAGCTTTTTCTGATGTTAAGACCACTTTTAAAGAAAATTTTACTATACTTTTTTTCAAATTTAATGATGTCTTTTATAATGTCTTTTTTCTTCATATAAGTTTAGAAAATAATTCTTCTCCTGAAAATTCTATTTTATTTTGAGATTCAATAATTTTTTTATATTTATTTAAATGCATATTTCTTATATCATAATGGAAATTTATATCTTGATCAATTAGACCAATTTTAAGTTTTTTAACTTGCTTAGCATTGTTTAAATATTCTTTATTTAGATCTGTATTTTTTAAAATTATTGGAACACCAATCATAAGTGAATCTTTTATGGTACCCAGTCCTGGTTTGCTCAAAAGAAATGTAAAATTTGACATTTTTTTTAGATTTATTTTCATAAATTCAATTTCTTTATACTTTTTTGTAATGGATTTACAATTTGAAAATATTTTATAGTTTTTAGCAAGCATAACAATTAGTTTGTGTGAATATTGATCTTCAAAATTTTTGTAATAAAATATTTTTTTATTTTTTAATTTTTCGTGAATATTAAGATATTTTATTTTTTTTCCAGTAAAATTTATCTTTATAATTTTTTTTGCATTTATTTTTGTTCTAAAATATCTATTTTGGATAAGAGAACTATTTTTAAGATATTTATTTTCTAACTTTATATAGTTTTTATAATATTTACTTTTATTTCTTATAATCTTGCCCCATAAGAAATTTCCTACCAATAGGAATTTTTTTTTTAAGTAGATCTTATTGATTAGATTATCAGAGATGATTAATTTACTTTCATTAATTCCCCTTATTTTTAATAAATCTTCATTATAAAATTTATATAAAAATTTAAATGCATTTTCTTTTAGATTGAGATCATTAATTTTGGCTAAAAATTTTATTTTCTTAAATTTGTGATTATTTTTGATTTTTTCTTTTTGTTTTTTTGTACATAAAAAAATAATTTTATGCTTCTTTACTAAAAAATTTGCAATATCAAGTAATCTAAAAAAATGCCCATAACCGTTAGGAGATGATATTAAAGTAATCATTTAAAATTTATATATTTTAAAATTCTCAATTTTTCCAATTAATTCTATATTGATTTTTTTTTCACTATCAGTAATAAAATAGCTATAAAGGGGATAGTTATTTTTAATATTTATTAGTATATTTTCATCGACATCATGAAAAAGATTTCTCAAGTAAGAATAATTAAGTCTTGTTCGTTTATTTGGGAATGATTTATAATTTTTACCCAATAATAGCATCATTCTATTATTTATTTCGATAAAAAATTTTTTATTACCCATTGCAAAGTTTCCATCTGGATGTTCATTAAAATAAACTTTGTAATCTTTAAAGATACCTCTAGCGTTCATCATGTGTGGTGGTAGAATTAACCCATTTCCTTTTGGAACTTTGTCTTTTATAAAGTTAATTAGATTCAAACCAACTTTTTCTTTAGTTACTTTATAGTTATTATCGTTATTCAGTATTGTAAATTTTTTTATATCATAAATGTTGTATAAATCTGTATACTCATTTTTTATTTTAATAGGTTCATCAATATATTCTGCAAAGTAGTTGTGTTCATTTTCATAATTATAACTCTCAAGCCAAACTTCATAGTTATTTTCAGTATTAATGTTTTTAAATGCATAAATATAAAAATTTTTTAATTCATTATAATTTCTAATAAATCCAAAAATTAAAAATAAAAAAATTGTTAAATAGGTAAAATAAAAAATAAACTTTTTATAAAAGTAATATTTCAAATTAATAAAACTTTTTATATTAAACGCCAATATTAATAATGATGGAATAAATGAGTACCCAAGTAATTTCCAACCTGGTTGAGTGTTTATTATTAAATTGTTAATTAATTCAATTCTTAAATATAAATTTAAATATTCAATTAAAAAACCAAAAAAATATAAAATAATTGGTAAAACGGTTAAAAAAACTAATTTTTGATTCCAATATTTATTTTTAAGATAAAATGCAATATTTATTAAGTGTATTAAAGTAACTATTATTATCCAATAAAATCTGTAAGCAAATGTCCACATAAAAGAAAAATCATCTGCCTCATCCTTAATTAAACTGTCGTAATAAAAGTTATTGATATTCAAATTATCTTCAATATCAAACGTTTTTACCTTTAAAAATAAAAAAAATAAAAAAATAGTATTTAATAGGCAATGGACAATTAAATATTTCAGATTTTTGAAATTTTTTAGAGAAATATATAAGAGATATATAAAAAATATTAATATACAGAATATATTTGAATTTGGATGTGTAAAATTATTTAAGAAGATTAGTATAATAGTAAAAAAATAATTTTCTTTTAAAAAAAAATATATAGATAAAATGAATATTGCACCAAATAATTGCCGCACAGTAAAAAAATTAAGTAAATCAGAGTTTATAAGAAGATATGTAATTGACTCTATTATTTCAATATTCAAAAAAAAGCCAACTAATAATAAAAATTTTAAAAAAATTATAAACGCAGTTGACAAAAAACTTGCAAGTTCATCTTGTGTAAGTTTAAGGGTAATAAAATAAACCAGATTTATTAATATAAAATTAATTACAATTGAGGTTACCGAGTAAAGAAGGGGGCTTTGAAAAATATAATTTAAAAAGAAATAAACTGGGGTCTTGATAAAAAGAACAATTTGATTGACTTTATCGTCTTTAACATTTTCTATGTTAAAAAATGAAGCTAGATAATGTGTGCTATCTGGAATAGATCTGAATGAAGATAGTATTAAAAATGAGAATAATAAAATATTTAAAAGAATTACGGGGTTGTAATTTTTATCTTTTTCTTTATAAAAATTAATCAACATTTGAAGCATGACATTCACAAATACCCTACAAAATATAAAAAGTATACTTATTATTCTTAATGAAAAAAAGAATATTTATAAAAATATTTTTTTAACAACAATTGGATCCATTTTAGAAATTGTGGGCATCGCTTTCATAATTCCCCTGATTCATATTATGTTTCAAAATCAAGATTACTTTATCATAAAATATTTTAGCGAAATATTTTCTTTTGAAGATATTTTAATTATTTTCATGATAATGTTTTTGTGCTTTTATTTATTTAAAACTATTTTTATATCAATAGTAAATTATTTTGTTCAATCTTCAGCATTTAGATTTCAATTAAAATTATCAAATGAAATTTATAAAATATACATAAGAAAAAATTATGAATTTCACTTAGCAAACAATTCATCAGATTTGCTAAAAAACATAGCCACTGAAAGTAGATTATTTTCTTATATATTTATTAATTTTATTCAATTTTTCTCTGAAATATTGTTGTTTATTATTTTAATTACATTCTTAACATTTTTTAATTTTTTATCTACCGTAGTGGTAATTACATTTTCTGCTGTAATTTTTTTTCTGGTTTATTTACTTTTTAGAAACAAACATATGATGCTTAGTAAAACTAGAAGTAAAATTGAAGGTGATTACTATAAATTTGTAAGTGAAACTTTTAATAGTATAAAAACAATCAAGATTTTATTTAAAGAAAATTTTTTTATTCAAAGATTTTCTGAAAAAGCAGCCATATCATCTAAAACACTAGGTTTACAAAATTATCTATCTACCTTACCTAAAATTTGGACTGAATTTATAGCTGTACTTTTATTTTCTTTGATTGTTTTGATAAGCTATAAAATTCAAAATCAAATCACTGTAGAGACATTTACTTTAGTTGCAGTTTATTCAGCCGCAGCATTTAGATTAATTCCCTCAGTAAATAGAATAATTTTTAATTTTCAATTTATTCTCAATAACTCTGCAGGTATTGAAATATTGAAAGATCAAATCAATATTAAAGCTGACAAAATTTATTTTGACAATCAAGAAATTAGTTTCTCAAAAAAAATTAAATTAAGGAATTTAAACTTTTCTTACAATCAAAAAAACAAAATATTAAATGATTTATGTCTAGACATAAATAAAAACGAATTTATAGGCATTAAGGGAGTAAGTGGATCTGGAAAAACTACTTTGATTGATTTAATCTCTGGACTTAAAGATATTCAGGGTGGATCAATAACCGTTGATGATAAAAAGATTGACTTTAGGTCAACATCATGGCGTAAAAAAATTGGTTATATAACACAAAAAACAACAATCTTAGATGAATCTATAAAAAAAAATATAATTTTTGGCGACGATCTGAACAATTTAAATGAAACAGAAATTAACAATGTTGTTAAACTTTCTAAATTAGATGAATTTATTAAGAAACAAACAAATGGTATAAATACTATAATTGGTGAAAATGGTGCTAGAATTTCTGGAGGCCAAGTTCAAAGAATAGGTATTGCAAGATCTTTATATTTCAAACCGGAAATATTAATAATGGATGAACCAACAAACTCATTGGACAAGAATACAGAAAAAGAATTTTTATCTGGAATTAAAGATATAAAAGGTAAAGTTACTATTATTATGGTAAGTCATAGCGAAATTACTAAAGATTATTGTGACTCGGTGTATGAATTAATTGATGGAAAATTGACAAAACTATGAAAGCGGTAATATTAGCTGGTGGACTAGGCACAAGAATAATGGAAGAAACAAATAAGATACCAAAACCAATGATAAAAATTGGTGGCAAACCTCTTTTATGGCACATAATAAAGTATTTAATAGAATTTGATTTTCAAGAAGTAATAATTTGCGGAGGATACAAACATTCAATTATAAGAAAATATTTTAAAAAAAATAAAATTAATAAGAAGATAATAATAAGAGTAGTTAATACAGGACTTAAAAGTAATACAGGACAAAGATTATCTAAAATTAAAAAATTTGTAGATAGAGAGAAGTTTTTTTTAATGACTTATGGTGATGGTTTATCCAATATTGATATCAAAAAATTGATCAACTTTCATAACAAAAAAAAATTATTAGCAACAGTCACAGCTGTGAAGCAACCTCCACGTTGGGGTGCTCTTAAAATACACAAGGACAAAGTAATAAATTTTGCAGAAAAAAATCATAAAATTCCCCAATATATTAATGGTGGTTTTTTTATAATGTCACCATTGGCATTAAGATTTATCAAGTCTAATCAAATGTGGGAAATCGAACCTATAAAAAAAATTATTAAAAAAAAACAGCTAGCTTGTTATAAGCATGAGGGCTTTTGGCAAGCAATGGATACGTTGAGAGAAAAAAAAATTTTAGAAAAAATTTTTAAAAAGAAAGCTCCATGGAAAATTTGGAAGTAATTATCTCAATTTTTGCCAATTAAATATTAATTTATTATCAATGTTGCTTGCGAATCTGCCTCTATAATAATCACGATTAAGGATCTCTAGATTTGATAAGTTTGTTTTTCCTTTACCCAAACATATTTTCCAATCTGGTTTCATTTTTGACAATTCTTTATTTAATTCTTTTTTATCTAATTTCATATATTCAACTAGCTCTTTAGCTTCACTTGTATTTATGGAAACAGGACCATCTTTAGTTTTATTTTTCTTCAAAATTGTAAAATGTCTTTCTATATATGTGGCCCCACATAAAAGAGATGCGAGAGAGGCAATATGATGATCTCTCTCAAAAAGTGTATGATCACTCCATCCAACTATATTAGAAAATTTTTTTAAAAATTTTATCTTTAATAAGTTACATTTATCTAAAGGTGTTGGATATATAGTTACACAATGAAGAAATGCAAAAAGATTTTTCCCTAATTCTTTTTTTGCTTTTATAATCTCATTTTTTTTTGTTGCTCCTGTTGATACGATCATTGGTATTTTTAAGTCTTGCATTTTACTGAGAAAATTAGTTGAAGAACAATCATAACTAGCTATTTTCAGAAATTTTAAATTTTTATTTTCTAACCTTGAGTAACTATTGTACGTGAAAGGGGTTACGATTGGATAACATTTATATTTATTGCAAACCGAAATAAAATTATCAATAAAATCTGGAGACATATCCAGTTTAGACAATCTTTTCTTCTCTTTTTTATAAGGCCTTTGAATACTAATTATTTTTTTATTTTTAACCAATCCTTTTTCAAACCTTTCTCTTTTTGTTAATTCAGAGGAATGGATATCTTGAATTTTTAAATGTTTTACTCCAGATTCTGAAGCAGCATGAATCATTTCCTCTAATAATCTTTTAGATCCCAGGTGATTTTGACAGATTTCTAATATTAAGTTTTTTTTCATTTTATCATGAATAAAGAGTTTTCATTTTGGTTTTTAAATACAATTTTTAATTTATTATCATCTTTATAACTTAGTTTATAAATAAATTCTCTAGATAGGTATTTATGTTTATTGCCGATAAAAAATGGATATGAGCTCACTAAGGTTTTTATTAAGTTGTTAGAAGGTTCTATTGTAGTAATGAAATTTTTTAAATTATTTTCAGAATTTTGGATATTAAATAAATTATTTGTCTTTTTAATTAATTCTTTATATTGATCATCATTCTTAAAGTTATTAACTTGTTGCTCAATTTTTTTTTTTTCACAAATAAAAAAACATTCACGTAAACTATACTTATCTTTAATTATTTTCATTACATTTAATTCATATTTATTTATTAAGTTTTCTAAAGATTTAAGTGTGAAATTATGAGCATGAGGTAAAAAAAGGGACATTGAGAGCAAATCAGAAAAATCATTATTTGGAACAACTATAATGACTTTTCCATGATCGCTAAGTAATTTATGAATGATTTCAAATAATTTATCATGTTTGCTATAATGCTCAACTACGTGATGTAATATAATTAAATCTATACTTTTGGATTTAATTAAATCTAATAATTTTTCAATATTATTAAAAATATAATTAATATTCTGTTTTTTGTACAATTTTTCATATTTTGAAATTTCAAAGCCGTAAAGTTCTTTCACATATGGACTCAAAGAATTTAAAAAATGTCCGTTACCACAACCGATGTCTAATACTTTAGAATTTTTATCTAATAAATTTTTGAATATATCTACTTTAAAATTATCAACCTTATTGTAGAATTTCATTGCTTTGTAATGATAATATTTATTTTTAACTTTTGTTAATAATTTATCTTTTTTGTTATTTATTTTAAGCCAATTTTTAGAATAATATTCGTGAAGAAATTCTTTTTTAACATATTTTGAAAAAAATATATGTCCATTTGAGTAATCATAACTCAATTCTAAATTTCCATTTTTACAAATTGTAAAATTGTTATCATCAAAAAAACTTATTTTTTCAGTGTCGAATTTTTTTCTTTCTAGAGTTCCTAGGTTAATTGGATTAAAAATTATATTTTTTAATTCTAAGTTGATATGCATTTTTAATTTTTTTTAATAATAACCATTAAATTTTTACCAAATTTGTGCAATACAATCTTGTCTAACATAAATGAAAGTGGAATAAATATTCTGTCCCAGATAAAAATCATTGTCTTGTTAGGTTTATCAGAGTTTATAAAAATTTTAAATAATCTGTACAGAAGGTAACCAATACTATCTAAATAAAAAATTTTTTCTATTTTTGCCGCACCCAGGTCAAATTTTTTAAAATCTTTTTTTTCATATCTTCTAAAATGTCCAATAGATTTATCAAAGTTTGAATACAAACTCATGAATGATGGCACACAAATAATTAGATAACCTTTATTTTTTAAAAAAGATAAATTTTCTAATAATTCTTTATTATCATCTTCAATATGCTCTAAAACCTGAAAATGAATTATAGCATCAAATAATTCATTTTCTAATTTATTAATTGAACCGTTTACTACTTTGATTTTTTGATTATCTGTAAATTTCTCTCTTAAAAATTCTGCAAAATTTTCATCAGGTTCTAAAACGGTAAGATGTTGGGAATTTTTAACAATTAATTCTGAAAATGAACCTGTGCCAGCTCCAACTTCAAGAATTTTTTTATCCTTTAATAAATAATTAACCTTGCTCATAACATAGCATCTCCAGAACCTTGCTATAGAAAAGTTTTCTAATTCTTCACCAATATATTTCATTTAATAGTTTTATTGAAAACTGTTTATACTATATTTAATAAAAAAATATCAAAATAATAAGCACTGAAATGAATAAAAATTCAATGAAAATACTATATTGTTCAAAGGTTGGAATTGAATTAAATAATTCTACTGGAGGACAATTATTGAGAGTCGAAAGTAGTTTAGAGGTATTAAAAAAGATATCTACGGTAGATATTGTCTCAAGAAATGCAAGATTTTTTGACTCCAAAAATAATACTTTGATTAAAAAAAATATTTTTTATGCCCCAAGCGTTAGGAGAAAAATAAAAAAAATTAAATTTATAAAAGGTATAGTTTGGAGAATTAAAGAAAAATTTTATTTAAAAAAAGATGCTGAATTCATAGTAAATTTATATAGGAAAAAAAACTATAGATGTTTGTGGATTTCATATGCCAGTCAATGTTTTGATTTAATAAAAGAAATTAAAAAAATAGATAAAAATATTAAGATTATAGCAGATACGGACTCTGTATTTCATAGCTTCATACAAAGACAAATTCCATATGTAAATTTTTTTAAAAAAATATATTTAAAATTTTATTTTTTATTTTATAAAAAGATTGAATGTGAGATGCTTAAAATAGCAGATGTTGTTACTGCTGTCTCAGAATTTGATGCCAAAGTTTTTAGAAAGTTATATTTAACATCTAATATTTTCATTTTTAGAAATGTAGTTTCTAAAAAAAAAATAAAAAAAAGGAAAGATAAAAACTTTAATATTATAATAAGTGGAACATTTGGAGCAAAATCATCTCCAATGAATATTTCAACAAGATGGTTTCTGAAAAAAATATATCCTTTAATTAAAGATAAAGTAAAAAAGTTAAAAATTTATATAATTGGTATGCATTCTAATAAAGAATTCAAATCATCAAAAAAAAATGATATAATAGTTAAAGGTTGGGTTAAAAACATTACTTACTTTTTTGGTTTAGCAGATCTTGCAGCGGTCCCTCTTAAGTATGAGTCTGGTACAAGATTTAAAATTCTAGAGGCAGGGCTTTATAAAATAGCAATAATTTCTACAACATTAGGGGCAGAGGGACTTAAGTATGTAAATAATAAAGATATTATGATTGAAGATAGTGCAGATAAATTTGCAGCAAAAATAGTTTACTTGTCAAATAACAAAAATATTAGAAATAGATTGATTAAAAATAATTATAAAAATATATTAAATAATTATTCAACACATGTCTTAACCAAAGATGCAATTAAAATTTTTAAATATCTAAATAAAAAAAATTAAAACTTACAATTATTAGTTTTTTTATAAAAGAAATAATCAACATATTCCAATTCTGTTAATAAGAATTTTTTTCTATTTGCTCTTTCAATTGAAAATTTTGAAATTAAATCTTCAAAACATTTAGAAAAAAAATTATTTACTGGATAGTTTTTATTTTCCCAAAAATCTATTTTTTCTAAGGGAAGGTTATTAACTAGCATATATTGTACATTATTATTATTTAAATACGTTTTATATTTTTCTAATTCTATCTCATTTGTAACATGCTCTAAAGGGCTCGTTACTATCTCAAAATTTTTAGAATAATAATTAGGAAGATCACTTACTATAAAATTATTTTCTCCAATTAATTCATTTATTTTTTTATTTACTGCATATCTGAAAATAAACTTTTCTTTGTATACTTCATTTTTCTTGCCAAAAAATGTCGTTGATATGGAAACAGGTACTAGTAAGCTTAATATTATTATTGTAAAAAAATATTGTAATATAACTATTTTACGAAGATAGAATTTATTAACTAAATCAGACTCCAATATAATTAAAAGAGATATCAGGTAACTCAAGAAATAAAACCTTGGGGTTTGCTGTACAAAAAATATATTTGAAATTATAAGTGAAAATAAAATAAATAATAAAATATTAAGATTTTTACCATTGTATTTTTTTATAAATAGGAATGCAATCAGTCCTACTCCTAAAGAGTTATGTACCTGGTTAATAGTGCTTGGTACAAAAATATTAAATGGAAAGACGAAGAAACTGTCTGTTTTCCAATTCTTAAGCTCTTGAGCAAATGACAAATATATATTCGTATTTTCGCCCAAGTATTGAGTCAAGAATGGTGGAAATGGACTGCCAAAATAGTGAATTTTAAAATAAAGTTGAGGAATTATGAATAATAATAAAATTAAAAAGCTTACTTTTAACACAAATAAAAATTTTTTGTGTTTAAGAAAATATGATGTAAATATAATTATTCCTGAAATTATAAAATTTAATTTAAATAGAGTTGTTAGAATTAAAGCAGTAATACAAATTGCTAGATCCTTTTTGGTTACTTTTTTATTAAACAAAAAAAACATTAAACACATAAATTGAACAATCATTGGCACAAAAAAAGGCTTTTGAGGTGTGATTATAATTGTAATTATAGGAGCAGAGAGCATTAAAAGTAGAAATATGTCTTTATTGTAAATTTTTTTTGAAAACTTCTTATTTAAATAAATAGTTATATTGATCAAAAAAAATAAATTTAATAATGTGTTAAAGTTAGAAATACCCATTACTTCAGGTAGTAAATTAAATATTTCATAGGTTCCAATTAGTAAAAAATGAAGGTTATCTTCAAAATAATTTACTTCATATCCAGATAGAATTACTTTCGATATTTTAGAATGATATATTAAAGAATCTGCATCACTCACAATACCCAAAGAACACAAAAAAAATATGATAATAAATAGATTTATCCAACCAGAGTTTTTTTTACATTGATTGACTATTATTTCAAAGTTCAGTTTTTTTTTATATAAAAAACTTAATGTTATTAGATAAGATGAGGTAATAAATATTTTTTTTAAATAATTTTCGTATGTATAAAAAAATTTATAATCAAAAATCAATATAATTTGAAAAATTAATGATATTAAAGATATTAATATTAATGTTATAAATAAAAGTGTTAGTTCAATTGAGTAAGTTGATATCTTTTCACTTATTTTTCTTGCTATAAAATAAAAAGATAATAATAAAAAAATCGAATTTAATTGTACAGTCAATACACCAAATAACTCAGTCATCTTTTTTTGAATACCATAGTTTTATATTCACCATCCCTAAAGTTGTTGCCATAACCTTTAAAGCTCTCCATCAAAAAGAAGTTATATTTTCTTACAAGACTTATTAGTTTGTTATAATTATATAGCTTAACAGGATAAGAAAAATTTCCACTTAAAAAAAGAGTTTTTTGTAAAGCATAAGTAGTTGGCTTAAATCTTAAAATAGGCTGTCTTTCAATTATAATTTTTTCACAATTGAAATCATTAATTTTAAAAAGAATATTTTCAAAATTATCCAAATATTGCACTGAGCTTCCAAAAAAGAATAAAGCACTTTTTAAATTATAAATATCTATAAACTTTTTTGTTTTTTTTAAATTAGAAAAAAAATAAATATCTCTATTTCTTAAAATTTTATTTCCAAGACGGCATACTTTTTCATTATCTACTACAATCCATTTAATATTATATTTTTTTAAATGCTGTATATTAGTCCTATAAAAATTTGCTAATGACCCACCATAATCAATTACACAATATCCAGCCTTCTTATCTTTTATACATGTAGATATAATATTAATTAATTTGAAGTTGATATTTTTTTTTAAAAAAACTTCACCATCTCTGTCATTTAGATAGCTTTTTGATCTAGAAATTTTAAAAGCAATTTGAGCTCTTTCTATTACCTTATTTGAATCATACTTAGTTGAAATTTTATTTAATTCATCAAAACTTTTGTAACCATCACTAAATGAATTATAGTAAAAAAAAGCATTTAATTTTTCTATTATCCATTGTGGAATAATTTGTTTTAATATTTTTTTTGTATAAAGGTTCATTATCTAAATAATTGATTAAATTTGGCAAATTGTTTAATCTTAATATATACTATGTTTGTGTATTTAAATAAAATTTGCTGATGGAAATAATACAAAAAAATAATAAGATTATTGCTATGATTTTAAGAAAAAATTATAAAAATAAAGGTATTAAGTTTTTTACCCCAACATCTTTCTCGCAGCAAGTTGCCCAAATGTCTTACAACAAAGGTAAAATAATTGATTGTCATTATCACCAAAATATTAAAAAAAATAATATAAAAACTCAGGAAGTTTTGATCATGAAAACTGGTAAAATGAAAGTTTTTCTATTTGATAAAAAAAAATTTATTTGTGCCAAAATACTTAATGCTGGAGATTTAATTCTTTTGGCTTCAGGAGGTCATGGTTTTAAAGTACTAAAAAAATCAGTTTTTATTGAGGTAAAACAAGGTCCCTATATACCCAAAGAAGATAAAATTTTATTTAAATCTAAAAAATTAAATTAATTGAAATTTAGATATCCTTATTTTTATTGTTTATTGTTAATATTTTTTAAAATATTGACCGTTAATTTGAATGCTAGTGAATGGATGCACAGTAATGGTGATTTTAATTCACAAAATTACTCTAAGTTAAATCAAATAAATGAAAATAATATCAATCAATTAAAAAAATCTTGGGTTTATAACTCTGGAGTAATAATAAAAAAAAATACAGTCCAGGCAACACCAATTTTTACTGGAAAATATATTATAATCACAGATCTAGCAGGCAACTTGCATGCATTAAGTCCTTTAGATGGAAAATTGATATGGAAAACTAAATTACCCTCTCCAAATGCAAGAAGAGGAATGACCTATTCAAATAGTGTTATATATACCCCAACCTCTAAGGGTGTAGCAGCCATTAATGAGGATACTGGTAAAATTATTAAAGATATGGGGAGTGATGGTTATTTTGGAGATAGTATCTTATTAGTTCCTCCCATAATATTTGAAAATCACATTTATTTAGCAACACTTTTTGATGGCGTAAAGGCATACAGTATTAACACAGGTGAAGAACTATGGAATACAAGTCTATCAAATAAAAAAGTGGCTCCCTCAGATGGCAAAATAAGAATTTGGTCTGGTTTTTCCTTTGACGAAATAACAAAAACTTTATTGGTAGTTACATCTAATATGGGGGGTGTTGTAGGAAATGATAGAATTAAAAATGAAAAAGATTATTCTAGCAGTCTAGTTGCTATAGATGCCCTAAGTGGTGAAATATTATGGAGCTTTCAAGACACTAATAATGATTTATGGGATTTTGATGTTGTAGGTCCTCCTGTAATTTTAGATTTAAAAATTAAAAATAAAAACATACGAACAGTGGTTGCTGCCTCAAAAACGGGAAATATTATGATTTTTAATGTCCGTAATGGAAAACCGATATTTGAAAATTTTTATAAAAATATTGAAGTTCCAGATTCAGATTTAAAAAATGTTGAAACATCCAAATATCAAAAATTATTTTTGAGACCAGTACCAATTTCTAAAACATATTTTGATCCCAAAAAAGACTTGTTTTATCATAATTCTGAACAACATGATTATTTAAAATTTAAACTTAGAAATACAAAATTTGGTAACTACCAACCTCCCTCACTAAATAATGATATTGTTACTTTTGGTTTGCATGGAGGACCATCTTGGCCAGGCTCATCTTTGACAAATAAAAATAACTTAATAATTTCAATTAACGAATATCCATGGTTTATTCGCTTATACTACAGAGATAAGATATTTAGTAAAATAAGTTTATATACTGAAAAGATAAATAATTATTTTAATTTTAAAAAAACCAAAGAGGAAAATAAATTTCAAAAAGCAAGATGGGCAAATAATGAGATTAGAAGTGATTTTGTGGATAAATTCTATTCTAAAATTCCCATAATAGGTAATAATAAAATTTATAATTTAAAATGTTCTTCATGTCACGGTGTGGCTGGACAAGGTTTTATAGAATCGGAGTCATATGGTGATAAATATTACCCTGTACTTACAGGAATAACACTTACAAATAAAAAAACAAACTTAAGCAGTTTTGAAAGATTAAAACATGCACATAAATATGAAGAAAAATTTGATTTAAAATTGAAAGAATTTAAGGATATAAAAAATTTTCTATATAAAAGAGATAAATTTTTAGAGAAATTTAACTTACTAGCAGTTGCTGGTAAATGGCAATTATTTTTAAATAAAAATAAATTACCAGCATCAAAACCTCCATGGGGAAAAATTATTTCTATTGATCTTTCCACGGCTGCATTAAATTGGGAAATTCCATTTGGTGAAAGGCATGATGAAAATAATTATTCTTATCAGGGAGATATCAATTTTGGGGGTATTTTAAATATAGGTTCTGGAATATTTTTTGCAACAGGAACTCCAGATGAAAGAATAAGAGCTTATAGGTCTTCTGATGGAGTTTTATTGTGGTCAGAATTGTTACCTGCTGCAGGCTCTGCACCATCAATGACTTTTAAATATAACAATTGTCAATATATTATTGCTACTGCTACTGGAGGTAGATTCTTTGGATTTAAGAAAAATGCTGATGCAACTGTAGCTTATAAATTAAATGAATGTAAAAATTAACTATTTAAAAAGTTAACATGGACAATATATAGTTTTGCTATAAATATTTAGAGATGATACCTGTTAACAGACCTTTAATTTATTCAAAACGTAATAAAGATATTGAAAAATCTTTAAAGTCCAAATGGATATCTGGAGATGGTCCAATCATTAGAAGATTTGAAGAAAAATTTAGTAAAATCATCGGAACAAATTTTGGTGTAACAGTTTCAAATGGAACTGCAGCTTTAGAAATTGCGCTTGCAGCTCTTAAATTAAAACCAGGTAGCAAAGTAATCGTTCCAAACTTAACGATTATTTCTTGTCTTAATGCAATTTTAAGAAACAATTTAATGCCTGTTTTTGTAGATGTAAATAAAGATGATTTTAACATTTGTATTACTGATTTAAAAAAAAAAACAAACAAAGATATAAAGGCTTTAATTATGGTACATACTTATGGTTTGGCCTCAAACATTAAAGAGATACTGTTATTAAAAAAACAATTTAATTTTAAAATTATCGAGGATTGTGCTGAAGGAATAGGACTTAAATACAAGAATAAAAATTTAGGATGTTTTGGAGATCTTAGTATTTTTAGTTTTTATTCAAATAAATTAATAACAACTGGAGAAGGTGGCTGCATCTTAACAAATTCAAAAAAATATTATAATATTTGTTCAGATTTAAGAAACCTATCTTTTGGAAAAAAAATAAGATTTAAACATAATCACTTATCTGGGAATTTTAGACTAAGTAGTTTGCAATGTGCGTATGGATTATCACAATTAAAGTATTTTAATAATCATATTAAAAAGAAACTTAAGATAGGAGATTTTTATAATAAGAGATTGAAAAATAAAGATTTTATAAAACTTCCACCAGTTAAAAATCAAACATCAAATAACATTTATTGGGTATATCCAATAATAATTAAAAAAAAAGGAATAGTTAATAAAAAAAACTTTATTAAGTTTATGAAAGATAATGGTGTAGCAACAAGAGAGTTTTTTTACCCATTAAGTCAGCAACCATTATTAAAAAAATATAATTTTAAAAAATATAATCTAAAAAAATCAAATTTTTTGTATAATAATGGATTATATCTGCCATCTGGTTTAGGCAACACTCTTTCAGAGTTAAAAAAAGTTTGTAATATAATTGATCTATATGAACAAAAATTTGTCAGAACAAGATAATAAAAAAATTAATATTTTCATTAATAATAATCCTGTATGGGGTGGTACTTATCAATATTCAGAGTTAATTATTAAGACACTACAGAAAAAATTTTCACAAGAAAATATTAAATTATATTTTACAACCAAAAAAAATATGAAATTAGATAACCAATATTATTTAAATTTTAATTTATTTCAATGGATTTTAATACATTTTTTAATTTTATTTAATATTAAACATGTTGCTAAAATTTTAACAAAATTTAAGATATTAAAATTACCAATTAGTTTTTTTGAAAAAAATGAGACGTGGATTTTTCCTTCTCAAGATTTGATTTCTGTCTTATGCACAGGAAAAACAGTTGTAAGTATTAATGACTTAATGCATAGATACTCTAGCTTTCCAGAAACATCATCTACGATTAGAAAATTTTACAGAGATTATCAGTTTAATAATATTGCAAGATATTCAAAAATAGTTTTGGTAGATTCGAAGCTTGGAAAAAAACATGTTGAAGATAGCTATGGAGTTTATAATAATATTAAAGTTCAGTATTTTTCAACACAACTAGCTCAATCTAAAATAATTAATTCGAGAATAGATAAATATATAATCTACCCAGCGCAATATTGGAAACACAAAAATCATGTAAACTTATTACTCGCAATAAATATTTTAAAAAGAAAATATAAAGATATTAAGCTAGTTTTAATAGGTCATAAAAAGAGAAATTATAATAAAATTTTTAAGTTAACACAAAAACTAGGACTTGAAAAAAATATAGAATTTTTAGGTTACATAAGTGAAAATAATAAAGCTGAATTAATTACAAATGCTAGAGCTCTAATAAATCCAAGTTATCTTGGGCCAACTAATATTCCTCAAATTGAGGCTTTTAGTCTAGGTTGTCCTGTTGTGATGTCAAATGTGTTCGCTGCCAAAGAGCAGTGTGGGGATAGTGTTATATATTTTGATCCTAACTATCCAGAATCAATCGCTGCCTCAATAGAAAAGATCTGGGCAACTGATTATTTATATGAACTCTACAGCTCTAAGTCATTGAGTAGATTTAAAAATTTTAAATTTGAAAAATTTTCTAATGATTTAATTAGAAATATTTTTTAAATTATAATTTATCAATATTAATAATATAACAGAATATATGGAAATTAAATACAGTGTATTCACTTCAAAAATTTTATAAATTGTTAATGGCAAAAAAGAAATTAAAAAATAAAAAAATAAACAATAATTTAATTTAAATTTGTTAATTAATAAATGATGTAGATGTTGATTATCTGCAGAAAAAGGATTTTTTTTATTCAAAATTCTAAATATAAATAATCTAAACATATCTAAACCAGGTATAAAAAATAACAAAAATAATTCTTCTACATAAATAGTCTCAGAATTATTATTTTGAATATTGTAAACATAAATAGAAGCTAAACCTATTAATATTGCGCACATAGTTACACCTGCATCTCCCATAAAATATTTTCCATTATATATATGGTAGAATATAAGCATAATTAAGAACAGAAATGAAAACCCAGACATAGAAAAATCTTTAAATAAAAAAAATTTAATATATGCGGCCCAACAAAATATTAGCATTGTAGAAAGACCATTAATTCCATCTGCTAAATTTATTGCATTTACAAATAACAAAACAGATAATGTTGTAACAAAAATAGAATATGAGTTTAGTTTTATGCTAAGATTTTTAAAATTAAAATTTAATTCATTAATTATTAAGTTTTCAGAAAAACTCAAAAAAATATATGTAATTGTAAACAAAAATGTTAATCTAAAAATACTACTTAATTGATTAATATCATCTATTATTCCCACTATAAAAAAAATCAAAATAAGTATAAAAATTAACAAAGCGTCATTTGTTTGATTTAAAAAATAGTATGCAGAAAAATTATAGACTAAAATTATTAGAACAATTAAACCACCCAAAATTGGTGTAGGTGTAGAATGAATTTTCCTTTTTACATTTGGAATATCTATTAGTTTGAATTTATTTGATATTTTATCTTTATAAAAATAAATTAAAGTGTAAGTAATTAAGCTTAAAATTAATAAAATAGCTTCTGTTAACATAAAAACCTTTGATTAAAAAATTAGAAAATATTTTTGTTTATATCATATTTACATTGCCATTTGTATTTGTATTGGGTTCTGCTTTAATTAATATAGCTACAGTTTTACTAATTTTAATTTTTATAACACATATTTATTATACTAAAAATTTTAATTTTTTAAGGCAACATAAGCTTTATTTTTTATTATTATTAATATTCATTATATATCAATTATTAAATAATATAATAAATGATAATATTCATAATATTTTTAAAAGCATTTCCTATATACGTTTTTTATTAATTCCACTTTTAATGAACTATTTTTTTAATAATTTGAATATTAATGTTAGTAAATTATCTAAAATTTATATGATAATTTTTTTAATAATAATTTTTGATTTAATTTTTCAATATATATTCGGCTTTAATACACTTAATTTTAAACCAGGGCTATTTAATGCAGAACTAAATATTTATGAAAGATATGCAGGAGTATTTAATCAAGAATTAATAATGGGTGGCTTTCTTAGTAGTTTTGGTTTTATGACAATTTTAATTTATTTTAATTTTAATAAAACTAATGAATATTTATTCTATTTTTCATTAGTTATATTGTTTTTATCTATCCTGGTTACTGGTGAAAGATCATCAATATTAACTATTCTTGTGGCTATTTTTTTTATTTTTTTATTTTGTCAGAAATATAGAAAAAAATTATTATTAATGGGCTTAACTTTATTTATTATTACCTTATTAGCTATTTCTTTTAGTAGTCAATTAAAATTAAGATATTTGGATTACCCAATGAGAATCTTGGGCTTAGAAAAATCCACTGAACAATCTGAAACTTTCAAAAAAAGATTACATAATATCTCAATTTCAAAGATTCAAATAACTGAAATGATTGACTTATTTATACATACTTCTCATTGGGGGCTTCATTATAAAACTGCGCATCAAATGTTTTTAGAAAAACCTATAAACGGACATGGTTTTAAACAATTCAGAGTTATTTGTAATAACTACAGCTACCTCTTTGATCAAAAGGTTTTAAACCAAGGTGCTGTAACAAATGGATGTTCAACACATCCACACAATTATATTTATGAATTGCTTTCTGAGCAAGGAATTTTTGGGTTCATTATTTTCTTTTTATTTATTTTTTATTTTTTAAATATAACTTTTGTTAAAAAAGATAATGCTATTTATAAACTTATGCTTCTAGCCTTATTGATTGCTTATATATTTCCTTTTAAACCGACTGGATCGATAATTTCAACTTGGTACTCTTCGTTATTTTGGTTTATGTTAGGCTTTACATATCTACAAAAAAAAATTAAACAGAAGAGTAATAAATGAAAAAAAAAGTTGCACTTATTACAGGAATAACAGGCCAAGATGGTTCTTATTTAGCTGAATTACTTTTAAAAAAAAATTATGTTGTTCATGGAATAAAAAGAAGAACTTCATTGATTAATACATCACGAATTGATCATATATACGAACCAAAATTTAAGCAAAAAAAGAACTTTTATCTTCATTATGGAGATATGACTGACGGCTTGTCTCTACTTAGAATATTTAATGAAGTTCAGCCTGAGGAGGTGTACAATTTGGCAGCGCAGTCTCATGTCGCGGTTTCTTTTGAAGAACCTGAATATACAGCAAATTCTGATGCGCTTGGAACATTAAGATTATTAGAAATCATTAGAAATTCAAAAAGAAAAAAAAAAATTAGGTTCTATCAAGCTGGCACTTCCGAATTATATGGAAAAGTTGGTGAAACACCTCAGACAGAAAAAACCCCTTTTTATCCAAGAAGCCCGTATGGTGTGGCAAAACTTTATGCACACTGGATTACAATCAATTATAGGGAAGCGTTCAATATTTTTGCTAGTAATGGAATTTTATTTAATCATGAAAGTCCAAGAAGAGGAGAAACATTTGTTACAAAAAAAATTATACATGGGTTGTGTAAAATTAAAAATGGTTCAAGTGAACCCCTAATTCTTGGAAATCTAAAGTCCAAAAGAGACTGGGGGCACGCAAAAGATTATGTTGAGGCAATGTGGAAGATTTTACAACAGCCAAAACCCAGTGATTTTGTGATAGCCACAGGAAAACAATACTCAATTAAACAATTTCTAGATATGGTTTTAAAGGAATTAGACATCAAAGCTACATGGAAGGGCGTTGGAGTAGATCAAAAAGCCTATGATGAAAATGGTAAATGTTTTATTCATTGTAGTAAAAAATACTTTAGACCCACCGAGGTAGATTCGCTACTTGGAAACGCAAATAAAGCTAAAAAAGTATTAAAATGGAAACCAAAATATAAAATTATTGATATGATTCAAGAAATGATAAGAGAAGAATTTAAATCAATATCAAAAAAATAATTTTTCAAAATGATTTTTAAAAAATCTAAAATATATGTAGCTGGCAGTAGTGGAATGGTTGGGTCAGCTATAGTGAGAGTTTTAAAAAAAAAAGGATATACGAACCTAATATTATCAAATAGCAAGTATTTAGATTTAAGGGATCAACAAAAAACATTTAATTTTTTAAAAAGAAAAAAACCCAAATTTATATTTATAGCATCTGCTAAAGTAGGTGGTATCTTGGATAACCAGACTCATGGAGCAGACTTTATTGGTGATAATTTGATGATGCAGAACAATTTAATTATTGGTGCATTTAAGGCTAAAATTAATAATATAATTTTTTTAAGTTCAAGTTGTGCATATCCCAAGGACGCACCAAGACCACTTAAGGAGGAGTATATTTTTAAAGGACATTTAGAAAAAACTAACGAACCTTATGCTGTTGCAAAACTAGCAGGAATGAAGCTATGTGAAAGTTTTAATAAACAGTATAAGACAAATTATAAAACATTAATACCATGTAATTTATACGGTCAAAATGACAATTATGACTTAAATAAATCTCATTTTTTTCCAGCTTTAATAAAAAAAATTGATAATTTTAAAAAAGGTAAAAATAAAACAGTAAAAATATGGGGAAACGGTAAAGCAAAAAGAGAGTTAATGCACGTTAATGATCTAGCAGAAGCCTGTGTTTATTTAATGAATAAAAAATTTAAAGATGATTTTATTAATATCGGAAATGGCACACAAAAAACAATAATTACTTATGCTAAAGCAATTTCTAAAATATTAGCAGTAAAGCCAAAATTTGTTTTTGATAAAAAAAAACCTAACGGAATGAAAACAAAAGTTTTAGATATAACTAGAATAAAAAAGTTAGGATGGAAAAGCAAGATTAACTTATCTGATGGCATAAAGAGCACTTATAGTTTTTATAAAAAATTATAAATGAAAATTTCGATAATAACGGTTGTTAAGAATGATGAGCAAAATATAGAAAATACTATTAAAAGTGTTCTAAAACAAAATTATAAGAAAAAACAACATATTATAATTGATGGCAATAGCATTGATGGAACGTCTCAAAAAATAAAAAAATATTCAAAATATATCAACCATTTTAGACAAAATGATAAAGGTATTTATGATGCAATAAACAAGGGCATTAAAAAAGCTGATGGAGATATAATATGCTTGTTACATTCAGGTGATATTTTCTCAGAGGACAATATTTTAACAAAGATAAATAAATTGTTTTATAAAAATTATAAAATAGTTACAGGAAATGTCTTGTTTTATAAGAGCATTAACAAAAAAATTGTTATAACAAGGATATGGAAAAAAAAAATTAACTTTTTTAATGATAAAAACTTTTATTTATTGCCACATACAACACTTTTTCTAGATAAAAATATTTTAAAAAAAGTTGGCCCTTATTCTTTAAAGTATCAAATTGCTTCTGATACAAAATTCATTTTAAAATTAAGTCAGATGAATTACAAATATATTCATTTGAATAAATACATAACTTACATGAAGATTGGTGGGATTAGTACAAATGTAAAATATGTCTTTGTTAAGATAATTGAAGATTTAAAAATTTTATACAATTACTTTGGCTATATTTTTTTATTTATATATTTAAAAAAAATATTATCAAAATTAACAGGCCACTTTATAAAAAAACATAAAAAAACAGTAAATCAATTAAAAAAACAGTTAAAAGAATTGAATGAATTTAAAATTATTTAACAAAATAACTGGTATTGCAATTTCTAATTTAAGCATATTTATAAATTTTTTTACAATAACCTTAATGATGATTTTATTTTCATTATTTAATTATTTAAATTTAGCAGCTGAAATTGCTTTATTAACCAGTTTTACTTTTTTTCTATGTCAAGTTTTTTCCGCAAACACAAGACAGTTACAATTTAAAAAAAAATATAATGAAGATATAAAAATTATTTTTAAATTTAGATTTGTTGTATTTTTAATTATATTATTTTTTTCAATTTATTTAATCAATATATTAAATTTTGATCATAAGATTTTACTTATTTTACTAGCTATACTCATATGCACCCAATGGCTTTTTGAAATAATTATGACTTCTTGTGAGGTAAAAAAAGAATACAATAAGTTATTTATTTCACTTTTAATAAACACGCTATTTTTAATTAGTTTATTTTTACTAATATTATCTGATTATGTGCAGTATCTAGTTTACCTAATTGCAATAATTATTTTTTCATACCCAATTTTATTTCTTAGTGATTTAAACCAAATCTCAAGATTAAAACCTAGTAAGTTATCTTTATTAAGTTTTTTAAAACAAAGTATAATTAATTTTCAATTAATTTCTTCTTTTGCTATTCATTTCTCAAATTTGATATGGAGATTTTCAATTTATTTAATAGTAGGGAAGGCCACAGCAGGTTTATTATTTGGCAGTTATGCAGTTGGGTCATTTTTTGGAACATTTTACATAAATATAATAGGTCCAAAAATTCATTCATCAAAAAAAATATATAATAATTTTTTTTTAAATTTATTAGCATTCATTGCATTTTTGTTTTTTATATTATTAATATTATTAACCATAGCTGAATTCACATATTTTAAGGATTTAACCGATGAAAGCCAGGTTCGTAAAATTACAATAATGTTCTCCCTTATTGGTTCTTTTATAATGATAATTTCTAATATTTTGAGATTTAAGTATTTTTTTTCATCACAAGAAGAGAATATATTTAAATTAGATATTTACTATTCTTTAATAATTGCTTCACTTGTATATTTAATTTATTACACAATAGGTAGTGAGTATTTAATTATGGCTTATTTATTTGCAGCAGTTGTATCTTTTGTAATTTACTCTATTCCATTTTTAAAAAAAATTTATGTATAAATATTTAATATATTTTTTTACTTTATTTTTTTTTGTTGGTTTTTTAATTATTTTTTGTAATTCAATAATAGCATTTGAGGGCAACAAAGTATTTTATTTTCTATTTTCTGTAATTGTATTATCGACATTAATTTTTAGTTTTAGGCAAAACAGTTTTTTTTTTGAAAAATATATATTGGCTTATCTTTTTTTAGGCTTTTGGTTAAAATTCAGTTTATATCTTGCCTTCTTCCAAAATAGTATTTTTGGTGGTGCAGAAAATTTTGAATTTACTGAAAAAAATTTAAATCATTTGATGATAACATCAAGTATACCATTTTTATCTATTTCAACGGCATCTTTTTTGAGTAACCAAATTCCTTTCTTTAAAAATTATATTTATAATAAAAAAATTACCGATACATACAATAAAAAAAGACTAACAGTCATAATTTTATTTTTCTTCATTGTAGTTTTTATTGGTTTGACAAATTATCAATTGGGTATTTATCAAAAAGGATTGAGATCTAGTTATGACTTATCATTTCTTATCTCCGGGGCTTATAAATGGTTTTTACTTATGGGCTCAGGTATTATTATTACAATTATTATTAAATTAGAATTGGATAGTAAAAAAAAAATTGGAAGTATGATTTATTTTCTTATGTTATTTGAAAGTTTTTTTTTAAACATATCTCTTCTTAGTAGAGCAATGATTTTTAATCTTTCATCAATTTTTTTTGGAATTTATGTTGGTTTCTTGAAATACAAAAAATATATTTATTTAAATAAATCTTCTTTTTTTATAACCATTATAATCAGCCTTTTATTATTTTTGCTCTCTAATATATTTGTTAATGATTTAAGGCAGCAAAAATATTTTACAAAAGAATTCATATTAAAAGAATCTCTCGAAGATGTATGCTTTAAAAACGAAGAGCTTTACACGTCAAAAGTTCAATGTGAGAATACAAATAAAAACTTAATAGAGAAAAAAAATGAACAAATGTCTCTTTTAAATAATAAGGACGCAAATATAAATCAATCTTTTAAACTAAAGCTAAAAAAAATTGCACAATTAATTTATATTAGATTTGTTGGTATAGAGTCAGTAATGGCAGTACAGGCTTATGGATATAATAATGATTTGAATTTTGGTAATTTAAAAGAAGCCTTTAATGAAAAGATTGATTATTCAGACTTTAATCATTACTACAAAAAATATGTGTTAGCTTTTTGGGAAAATGGAAATCAAAAATTTGATTTAGATAAAGAGTCTTTACAGCCACTGCAATACACAATCCACCTACCGGGTTTAGTCGCTTTCTTATTTTATCCAGGGTCTTTGCCTTTCTTATTTGGGTCAATGTTATTTTTATCAATATTATTTATTCTTTTAGAAAAATTTGTACTTTTTTCATCAGGAAATAATTTAATTTTAGCGTCATTTATTTCTCATTTAATAGCATATAGATTGGCACATTTTGGTTATGTTCCAAGTCAGTCATATTTATTTTTTGGTTCTTTAATATTCAGCATTTGTACTATCTTTATTATATTTAAGTTTTATAAATAATGATTTTATAATGGTAATTCTTGGATTAAATATTTTTCACGCAGAGTCATCGGCTTGCATAATTGTAGATGGTCAAATTATTGCAGCATGCGAAGAAGAAAGATTTTCATTTATTAAAAATTATGCTGGTTTCCCAAAAAATGCTATTGAATATTGTTTAAAAGCAGCCAATTTAAAAGATATAAATGATGTAGATATTATTTCTGTAAATTCAAATAAAAAATATAATTTGAAAAACAAAATAAAATATTTTATTTCTAAAATATTAAAAGTAAATTTTATTCCTAAAATTATTTTTTTAAGAAATACACTAAATCTTTATTCAGTAATTTATGATAATTTTAAAGTTAAATATAAAAATAAAATTCATCATATCCCACATCATAAAAGCCATATCGCATCTGCATTTTATGCTTCAGGAATGGAGGAAGCATTAGGGTTAAGTTTTGATGCAGCTGGTGATTTTTCTACAACAGAAACTTACTTATGTAATGATAAAAAGAATAAATTATTGGATAAAGTAATTTTCCCTCATTCTCTAGGAATTTTTTATCAAGCAATGACACAATTTATTGGATTTAAAAAATATGGTGAAGAATTTAAATTCATGGGATTGACTGCATATGGAAAGCCAAAATACGTTGATGAAATTAGAAAATTATTTAAAGAGGACCAAAATTTTTTATTTAGTCTTGATCTAAAATATTTTAGACATCAAAAAATAGGCTTTTCTTTTAATTTTGATACACCCACTCCTTATTTTGATAACTTATATTCACGTGAATTGGAAAATCTATTAGGCCCAGGATTGAACAATCCTGAATTAATTGGTCAAAGAGAAATGGATATTGCTCACTCAACACAACTCGTGTTTGAAGAAATAGTAATTAATATTTTGAATAAACTTTATGAAAAATATAATATTAAAAATCTAGTTTTAGCAGGAGGATGTGCTTTTAATTCAAGTTTAAATGGAAAGATAATAGACAAAACAAAATTTGAAAATATTTATATTCCATCAAACTGTGGAGATGCTGGGGGCGCCCTTGGAGCAGCATTTGATACATTATTTAATTACGACAATAAAAATTTTAAAAGAAATATTATGGAAACTACTTCATTAGGGCCATCGTATAACAATGATGAAATATTTGAAAAAGTAGTTAGGCATCTCAATAAAAATATAAATGTTAGAAAAATAGATTCAGATAATGAACTATTCAATTACTTATCAGACAAACTAATTGATCAAAAAGTAATGGGTTGGTTCCAAGGTAGAATGGAATATGGTCCAAGATCACTAGGTAATAGATCTATTTTAGCAGACCCAAGAAACTCTGATATGAAAAATATAATTAATTTAAAGATAAAAAACCGTGAGTCATTTAGACCATTTGCACCTTCGATTCTAGAAGAGAAGGTAAATCAATATTTTTACTGTAAGCATAAGATACCATTTATGAATGAAGTTATTAAAGTGAAGGAAAACATGATAAAAAGTGTGCCTGCCATAACGCATGAAGATGGTACAGCAAGAGTACAGACAGTATCAAAAAAAAGTAATAATAGATATTATAACTTAATTGAGACTTTTTATAAAAAGACAAGCATACCAATATTATTAAATACATCTTTAAATATCCAAGGTCCTATTTGTGAAAAACCTGAAGATGCTGCTGAGCTCTTTTTTAAATCAGAATTGGATATACTTGTAATGGAAAATTGGGTCTTCGAAAAATAAATGTTTTCTTTTTTTAATTTAAAAAAAAAAAATTATTTACTTTCTTTTGTATTTTCTCTATTTTTTTTTTTTTGGAGTCAGCAAATTGTAAATTTTGACATAAGGCAGATTTTATTATTACTAATACCGTTCACTATATTTTATAAAGATGAGTTTAAACAGTTCAAAAAAAGATTAATACTATTTTCTATTATCAATATTTTTATCATTATCCATTTAGTTATTAATAATATTAATAACAAGATACCAATTAATAATATTTTTAATCCTATATTAGGGTTAATTATTAGTAGCATAATAATAATTTTTTATAGGGATTTTATAATAAAAAATATCAAAAACATTATAGGTATTTTTTTGATTATTATCTTAGCTGGTTTCCTCTGGGAAGTATTTTATAATGAAAACTATTTTTTTAAAAAAAATTTTGATTGTCTACATGGTTGGTATAGTAGAGATTTACAATTTAAATTTTTTTCAGAAAACTCTCATTTTGGAATGAGTTGTGCTGCAATAATTTTATTCTTAAGTTATAAAATTAAAATAAATAATAGATATAATATTTTTTTTCTTTTATTAATAATTTTTCTATTTTTATTTTTGTCAACAACATTGCTCATTGGAATTATGGTGTCGACATCTTTGATACTTGCTTTTAATTATAAAATATTAAGCAAGTATAATAAAATAATCTCAATCATATTAATTTTGATTACCGTTATAATGATTGGTAGTAAAAAACAATGTAGTGTAAGATTTTTACAAACTATAGAAGGTGGATTTAATGCAATTAAATATTTTTTGTATAATCAAAAAATCAATCAAACACCATGGAAAGCAGATGAAGATCAAAAAGATATTGTTCACAAATCATTAAATATTAGCTCGGCAGTTCTATTAAATTCTTATACAGTTGCATTTAAAAGTCTAAGAGATCATCCGTTTGGACTAGGCTTAAATAATTATTATATTGGGCATGCAATTTATACAGATAAAACAATAAAAAATGAATATTTTAATAAGTTGTATTGGGAGCATTTAAATGAAAAAGATGGCTCAAATAATTTATCTAAAATGCTAACTGAGTTCGGAGTTTTTTCTTTTATTATCTTTTTTTTAATTTTTAAGTTTTTAAAATTAAAGAATATTAATTTGCCAGAAAAGTCTTTTATTTTTTCAATTGTAATAACACAATTAATAAGAGGAGCTGGATATTTTAATGGTTCTTTCTTATTATGTTTATTATTAATAATGAGCTTAACTCTCTTAAAGGTTAAAAATGAACAAAAATAACTATAATTTTATTCTTTTATCTTTATTTTTTTCTCTAATTATATTTGCCTTATATCTTAGTTATATTGGTGGATACGGATCTGATGAAGATACACTTCCGATGATAGGAGTGTTCGAGGCGCTACTTAATAGTGGTGGACTGATGACCTCAAGGTTTACAGGATACCCAGTTGCAGAAATAGGTATAGGATTCTTATCTTATCATTTTGGAAGTTTTATAGCAAATATAACAACCTTTTTTTTATTTATTGGATCGCTTTATTTTTTATTTAAAACCTTCAGCGAAAAAGAATTGAAATATGAAAAATTATTATTTTTAATTTTGTGTCTTTCAAATCCTGTACTTTTTTTTGATAACATTGAGCCAATTGATTACTCATGGTCTTTAGCACCATTTTCATTTGGATGTTATATGTTTAAAAAAAAAAGAATTGAATTAGCTTTATTATTTTTTGCAATTGCAATTGGTGCAAGATTAAACTTTGGCCTATTTATAATATTTTTTGTATTATTTTTTGAAAATGAACAAAAAACTAAATTAATAAATAAAATTTATTTTATTTTTTCTTGTTTATTCCTTGGTTCGCTTTTTTATTTACCTGTGTGGTATCAATTTAAATTTGGATTTGACTGGTTAACAGCAGCAAGACCAAATGAACAAGGTTTTATAGGTCTCATAGCTCGATTTACATATAAAGTAATTAATATAATTACACCCTTATCTTTTGTTTTAATAATATATAGTTTTGCAGTAAAGAACTATTTTAGTAAAATTAAAGATAAAAACATTAAGACAATTTTTTATATTATTTTATCAAATTTGCTATTATTTTTATGGATACCAGCAGAGTTATCTTATTTGCAGTTAGGAATTATTTTATTTTATCTATTTATTTTAAAAAACTTTAAAAAGAAAATAATCTTATTATTAATATTTCTAAATTTTACAACATGGGCATTTCAAGTAGATTTTTTAAATATTATATATAAAGATAAAGAAAATAAATGCTCCCCATCACATGCGGTTGATGCAAAAATAAATCCTCACATTAAAGAAGGTGCAATTCAGCAATATTTAGAAAATAGAGAAATGATTAAATGCTGGATCGATCTTGAGACTAAAAGAGGAAAAAAAATATTAGAAGGTAAAGCGCTTAAATAATGTTTATTTCATTTTTAAACTTAAGTATAATCACTTTTGTAATATTGGGTTACTCTACTATTGCAAAGATGTTTATCTTTAAAAAAAATAGTAGAGTTGAAAATTATGATTTTATTTATGGTATTGTTTTTATTACATCAATTTTATTATTAGCGAATTTTTTTATAGAAATTAATAGAATATATATATTTATATTTTTATTTGGTTTAATTGCTTTCTTTTTTGGTTTTTATAAAAATATAATTAATATCCATTTTAAGACATTCTTTATAATACTTTTTTTATTTTGCTTTATAACTCATAACAACAGTTTAAATTATGACTCACCATTTTACCATTTACAGATAATCAAGTGGATTAATGAGTACAAAATACCTTTTGGTTTAGTTAATCTTGAACAAAGATATGCAATGCCTTCAGCTTGGCATATTTTTTTGTCTGCATTTTCTTATAATTTTTTCAAGTTTAATCCAATATATTTATTATCTCTAATACCATTTTCTTTTTTATTAAATCAATCAATTTCTGAAAAAAATTTTTTTTCTGTTAGTAATCTATTTCTAGTATTTTATAATTTATTTTTATTGATATTTTCATTAATTCATCCATTTCAAGATGGAATAATTTTTAATCATTTAGGATCACCTGAAAGTGATATAATTGGCATAGTCTTTTTTGGATTTAGTATTTATTTTTTTTTAAAGGTTTTAGAAAATAAAAATATAAATGATTTTTATACTTTAGTGTTATTTGTTTTTTTTGCCATCATCACAAAGATTACTTATGTTTATCTTATTTTCTTAATAATAACATCTGGTTATTTTTTTAAATTTAAAATTTTTAAAGAAAAAAAGTTTATAATTTTTTTGATAATTGTTAGTTGTTTATGGTTTTTAAGAAATTTATTAATATCTGGTTGTCTAATATTTCCTATTTCATTTACCTGTGTAGAATTACCATGGAGTAATAATATTGACTCTATTGAATACTTTTTTAATGAAGCAAAATCATGGGCTAGAGCCACTAGAGATAGAACAGAGGCAGGAAATTTTGCTCATACACTTCAATCTTATGATTGGTTCATTCCATGGTTAAAAGATTATTTTATTAATACTTCTATTTTAAAAATCCTTTCTTTATCATTTTTATTCCTATTTTTAAAATGTATTTACGTTTTAATTTTTCAAAATAATAAAATAAAATTCTCCCTTTTTAATCATAAATTAATATTGTTAATGATATTTTTTTTGATTGGTGTATTTATATGGTTACAGTCTCCAGAAGTACGATATGGACATGGTCTTATAATATCAATTATTGTCTTTAATGTAATATGTATTATAAAATTATCAAACTTCGAAAGATTTTTAAAAGTAAATTTCCTAAAAATATCTTGTTATCTTATTTTTATTTTATTGTGTTTAAAAAATTATGATGTGATAAAAAATTTTAATAATGTGTTTGTTCAATCTTTTGATCATTCTGAAATTATTTTAGTAAAAGAAACCAATGGTTTTAAATTATATTCCCCAAACCCTAATACCCTTACAAACTCAGAATATCAAAAATTTTGTGGAGATTTTAAGGGGATTTGTGGTTATTTAAACCACCCCAATGGTATAAGTGAAATTAATATAAAAATTAATAAATATGGGCACTTTTATTTTTCGCAATAAGAAATGAATTTAGGCATAGATAATAATATTTTTTTTCAACCATTTTCATTAATTGTTTCATTAATGCTTTTTATTGGCTGTTATCAAGTGGGTGAATTCATAATAAGTAGATTCAGTTTAAAAAAAATCTTTTTAGGTCAAAGATATTATAAATATTTTGCAATATGTTTATCTATTAATTTAATCATGCCTTTCAGTCATTTATTTTTGTTGATTGGTAAAGGTTTTAAATTATTTGGATTATTTTTAGGTATTTATTTATTTTTTTTCTTTTGTGTGTTTATTAAAAAATTTAGATTTAATTATAAAATAATATCAAAAAACCAATATTTTCTGATTGTTTATGTATTATTATTATTTTTATCATCACTAGGACCTATTACTAACGCAGATTCTCTCGATTACCACGCGGGCGTTGGTTTGTATGCTTTGAATTATGGCGTTTATCCAGATTTGAAATTATGGTTCCATAGTTTACAAGCGGGTACAGGCGAGTCTTTAATTGCCTTAAGTTTTTTTTTTAAATCTGAGCAGTTAGCTTCATTAATTCAATTCTCTGGAATTTTGCCTATTTTAGGTGTCTTTCATTTTATTTTAGATAAATATAAAAAAACAAATAGTGTTAATTCATATTTTTTTATAATTATTTTAATAACATGCCCAATTTTAATTCAATTAGTGACAACAATAAAACCACAATTTTTTTATACAGGTGTTATTTTTTATGTTTTTTCTTTAATATTTTTTTATGAAGATAAATTGAACACTTTAGAGAAAAAAATATGCTACTTTATTATATTTTTATTTCTTGGAAATGCCTTTTTATCTAAATATTATTTTCTTTTAAGTTCCACGATTTTAATATTTTCTTTCTTGTTTAATAAAATTAAAAGTTTTTATGAATTTAGAATTTTTATTTTATTTGGGATTATTTCTTTTATCATTGTAATATTGCCAACTTTTTTATGGAAAAATATTAATTATAATATTGGCTTTATACAGTTTTTTACATCAGCTTTACCCACAGAATATGTTGGATATGATGCTTTATATAGATCAATAATTTCAGATGGCACCAATTTTTCAAAAATTAGCTTTAATCTGTTACAGATTATTTTTCCATTAAAATTGATACATTTCACTCAATCTTTAGGATTAGGAGTTGTATTGTTTTTATTTATCAGAATTAAAAATATAACTGATTTACAGGTACTATTTATTTCAATTTTATATATCCTCACAATTTTATTTTTTGGACAGCAAGAGTCTAGATTTTTATTAGAACCTTATTTATGGTTAGCAATTTTGGCATTTAAAAGCTTATTAAATTCAAATAATAGATTTATATGGTTTTATCCATTATTAATTCAACCTATAATTATATCTGTAACCTTAATTTTTTTTATTTTTTATATTAGTGCCGGATCATTAAGTGAAAATTTAAGAAAAAAAGTTCTAGTAAAAAGTGCCAATGGTTATAGTTTGAGCGTTTGGGCCAATAAACATATTAAAAAAGATGAAGTAGCAATTTACACTCATAGATCAATATCCACGCCCAACTTTAAAGTAATTCCATCAGAATTCCTTCAATATATTAATTTTAAAAATCATATAGATTTTGAAAAAAGTAGTATTTATTTTAAGGAAATAAAAGATCTTTCACCAAATTATATTGTTTTTTATGGAGAAGAATTTAGAAACAGCGTTATTTTTAATTGCACAGGTGAACTTTATAAAAAAGGAAATAATATTGGTAAATTAGCAGTCAGGAACTTTATATTAAATAATAAATTTAAAAGTTACAATGGTTACATTTATCATTTTGATAGTAATAAATTTCCTGGTTGTTTGAAATTATAATATTATTTTATCCAATGATGCTTTAGTTTTTTAGATTCTTCTTTGTTTATAAAAAAAGAAAACAAATTTCCCTGTTTTGTTATTATTAGTTGCAGTGCACTCATTAAAAGTTTTAAAAAGAATTGAATAAAAGTGTTAATTATTTTATTATTAAATTTGAGTAAAAAATTTTCATAATTGAATCTATAATTAAAATCTATAATATGTTTATATCTAGGATTATAAGAGTTAACTAATTTTTCTATTTCATGTTCAGTCCATCTATAAATATAATTAGGTATACTAGTATTATCAACACCACCCTGATCTCCGAATTCATCACCTGAACTAATAGCACTAAGTTCATATTTTTCTGCAAAATTTACTGCAATCATTAGTTTCATTAAAAAACTATCTTTCGATTCTATAACCAAAACCCCTTTTTTTGCAACTCTATACATTTCCAGTATTCCATTATGTGGCTTTGAACAGTGATGGATACAAGCGTGCGCAACAACATAATCATAGGATTCATCCAATTCGTTTATATTGTTAATATCTAATTGTTTAAAAGTATTACTGTTAATTTCTTTTCCACCTAAATTTGAACAGGTAAAATTTTTAAATTTATTATTTTTAAATAAATTAAAATCATCTTCTCCTGAGCCAACAACTAATATCTTAGAATTTTTATCCAAGTATTTTAGAATATTGTATTTGTAAAATTCAAACCTTTTATTCATCTTAAATTTCTCTTATTTTTTTGAATAAAGTAAATATTTACACTATTTTTTTTATATCTATTTTCAAGTATTTCACCTTTTATTAATTTTAGAATAATAACAAGTTTTAATTTTTCTAACTTATTTTTATCAAAATTATAAAAATAACAGTCATATCTATTTTTTAAAAATGTATATATTTTTGAGAAATTACACTTGTTATATTCAACTAATATAACTGGGTTGTTTTTTTTTAAAAAATTTTTCATTCCATAAAGAACGTATTCATCAAACCCCTCAACATCAATTTTTAAAAAACAAATTTTTTCTTTTATATTTAATTTATCAAATTTTTTCAGATCAAATTTTGTTGATTTAATTATAAATTTTCTAGCTCTTGTCCCATAATTGTGTTCAAGTTTTTCTTTTAGATATTTTAAATTAAAACTATTATTAAAATGAAAAAAAACACCTTTGTAGAAAGCTCTAAATAATTTTTTTTTATGTGATCTATTTGATAGACCAAAAGGGTAGACTTTAATATTTGGGTAATTGCTTAATACTTTTGATACATAATTAGTTATTAAAAATTGATCTGGCTCAAACATTATGATTTTATTTTTTAAAAATCCAAGCTCTCTAAAGCCAATCGTAGATAATCCTATATTTGCACCTATATCTAAAAATGTTCTTGTTTCATTTTTTTTAAATAGAAGTTTTAGTGCGTAATAATCTTTATCGTGTGGAAATAAAAATTTAAAATATTGTAAATTATTGTAAACAAAAATTTGGAATAACGGAATCTTCTCAATGATTTTAATTATTCTATGTTTAATCAAAACAAACATTATTTAAAATATCTATATTTTAACAAAACATATAATGCGTCTAAGCCATCAAATGCAGTTATTTTTTTTCCTTGATTATATGTACGACCATTATAATTGATTGGAAACTCTTCTATATCTATGTTCATCAATGATATTTTAGTAGTTATCTCAGGGCAGAAAGAAAACCCTTTTTCTTTTAATTTAATTTTTTTAAAAATTCTTGAGTCGAAGACTTTATAGCAAGTATGAGCATCTGTTAATTTTTGACTATTAAAAAAATTAGAAATTATTGTTAAGAAAATATTTCCCCATATTCTTAAAATATGTGTAAAATTTTGAGTATTCTGAAATGTATTCTTATTTAATACACGTGATCCGTACATTACTTTTAAATTTTTTTTATCCATTTCATTAATTATTTTTTTAAGATCATTAGGGTTGTATTCTAAATCAGCATCCTGTATTGCAACGTATTTACCATTTACATGCTTTTGCCCACTTTTAATTGCCGCACCTTTTCCAAGATTTTTTTTATGAATAATTAATTTATCTAATAAGTTTTTATATTTTCTAAGTATTCGTTCCGTACCATCGTTTGATCCATCATCAATAATGATAATTTGTTTCTTAATATTAAGTTTTAATATTTTTTTGATTAATTTTTCAATTGTTTTAATTTCATTATAAACAGGTATTATAAATGTTAACTTAGTCATTTAAATAAACATGTTAGAGTTAATTTTTTTTTCCATATTAGCTATTATTATATTAGCACCTTGTGGTTATATTTTTAATACACATAAAAATAATAACATCATAAGTTTATCTAATGATTTAATTTATGGTCTTATATTAATATCTTTTATAACTCTACTAATTAATTTTTTTGCCCCATTAAATATAATTATTAATAGCTTGATATTAATATTTCCTTTAATAGTTATTTTTAATAATAAAAAATATTATTTTTCCACAAATTTTTTTAAATTTGTAATTTTTAATTCAATTATAGTTTTTTTGTTGATGGCAAAAAGCAATATATATAGACCTGATGCAATACTATATCATCTTCCTTATACAAGTATTTTAAATGAGGAAAAGATAATCTTTGGACTTTCTAATTTACATTTTAGATATGCTCATGTTTCAATAATTCAATATTTTTCTTCTTTTTTTAATAATTTTATTTTTGGTTATAAAGGGATTACGTTTTCTATAGCGATTGTTGCCTCTTCTGTAATTATTAATTTTTTAGCTTATTTAATTAAATATTTAAAAAATAAAAAATTTAATTTTCACTTTTTTTATTTATTTTTTATTTTAATATTTATTAGCTATAAAATGAATAGATATGGTGAATATGGTAATGATGCACCAACACATTTCCTATTTTTTTTTCTAATTTCGGAAATCATTCAATCATTTAAAGATAAAAAAATACTTTATAGTGCTAACAATTTTATATTAGCTGTTTTTATAGTTTTAAACAAAATTACCATGGCTTTTGCAATCTTTCTTCCATTTCTTTTTTTAAAAAAGAACGAATTATCTAAAATGTTTATAATACCAAAAAATTATTTTGGTATTATTTTTTTATCTTTGTGGGTTTTCAAAAATATAATAATTTCTGGATGCGCTATATATCCAGTGAGTAAATTGTGCCTACAAAATTTAGAATGGTCAAATGTATATCAAGCTAAAAATGTGTCTCAAGAAAATGAGGCGTGGACAAAAGCTTGGCCTGATTATAAAAATACAGACAATATCTCACAAGCTGAATACTCTAAGGATTTTAATTGGGTTGATACATGGAGCAAAACTCATTTACTAAAAATTAATAAAATTCTATTACCATATTTTATATTACTTACATTTATTTATTTATTTATTTACTTTAAATTTAAAAATAAAAATATAATTCCAAATAGTTTTCATAATAGAAAGTATCTTATACTTATATTATTAATGGTTGTTTTTTCCATAATCTGGTTTTTAAAGGTACCAGTTTATAGATATGGTTATTCATATTTTGTATCATTTCTAGCACTAGGATTTGCATATTTATGCATCTTAAATAATTCCATTAAAAAAAAGGCCTATAAATTTTTTAGATTTTTTTTAATTTTATTTGCCACAGTCTTTGTTTTAAAAAATTTACTAAGAATAGTTAAACCAGAGGAAATAAATAGAAATAATTTTTTTCCTAAGATTATTTTTATAAATAAATCTAAAATAAAAAAAATTGAATTAGAACATTTTAGTTATAATGAGAGTGTTGAAATGTGTGGGTATAATTATGCACCTTGTACACATTATTTAAATCAAAAATTAAAGTCTAAAAAATATTATAATTATAAAGTATTTTTACCGAATTAACTAAAATATTTATAAATGTTAAAATTTATATTTTTAAGATCAGCTTATTAATGCTATAAATATAGTTAATTATAATTAATGAAAACTTGTACTAATAAAAATTAGCTTTTTTAGCTAAAAAAACTTTAAACTATTTTGATAAAAATAATATGAAATTTTCCATAATAATACCCGTATATAATGAAAAAAAATTTATCTTAGAGGTTTTAAAACGCGTAAATAATCAAAAAAAAAATTTTGATATAGAAATTATAGTTTCAGATGATGGATCTACCGATGGAACAAAAAAAATCTTAGAAGAAAATAAAGTTTTGTATGACGATCTAATTAATAGTAATGTCAACTTAGGCAAAGGTTCAGCTATAAAAAAAGCTATGGAAAAAATTAATGGAGATTATGTGCTGGTACAGGACGCTGACCTTGAATATAATCCAAATGATTTTGCTAAACTTTTTGAACCAG